>JAEEGL013122386.1_pt1 | contig 17030 bp, 14 predicted proteins | sample 9134231 | NCBI WGS metagenome assembly JAEEGL01 (sample SAMN16246548, study PRJNA631951) | gut metagenome | biome: gut microbiome; feature: rumen; material: fiber-attached | host: Bos | place: Iran: Karaj | collected 2018-10
AGCTGTGGCATTTACTTCAGCTATTCTTTCTGCCTGAACTGAACTTATTACAGTCAGTTTTTCTGCTGCAAGTTCATTGAGTATATTTTTATATTTGTTACATATTTCGCGATTTATTTTTTCAACTGAGTTTTCAGTTGTTTCAATTGTTTCTGCTTTTGCGGATTTTATTGAATTCTTATTTCCCCATGCAATTTCAGTAATTTTTGTAACTCCGATTTTTTTCATCTGAGTTTTGATTTCGTTTACAATTTTCAAAGTATCCGATTCTTCAGCGCCATATACTTCATCATCCTGTGTCAGGTACCACAAAAGAATCGGGTTCAAGAGAATCATACCTGGATCGTAGAGCATGCAGCCCTTTTCTGTTTTTATCAGCTTGATTTTAAAAATCTTTTCAGAACTGTTTATCTTTTCAGCATTTTCATTTTCGCCGTTAGTGACATAGCGGGTCCACACTCCGTTTTCATCGTAGTCGCTGAACCAGCCTTTCTTTTCGATGGTGTCGTTCGGGTCGTAGCCCCGGCTCCAGTCAAAGCCGCTGTCGTCCTGAAGGCGATTGAAGTTTCGGTTGAGTTTAATTTTGCCCTTTGCGGCTTCTTTTTCTTTCAGTCCGGCGGGAAGATAATTTTCGTAATTAAAGCCGTCGATCTTCATTGCTGATTTTGAAATCTCGGTCATCATGCCGGTTGTGCCCATGTATTCCCAGAGCACTTTCTGGTAACCGTGAGCCTTAAGGACATCTTTTATAAAACGGTTAAGGTTTGCTTCAAGAAGCTCTCCCCCGTCAAAAAATTCTGCATCGATATTGATAAAGGAATTTTCTTTACTGCGGAGTCCGCTTGAAACAAGATGTGAAGAACACAGGCTGCGTGCCTTTTCCCTCAGTTCATTCTCGTCTTTCTTTCCGATGTTTTCTGCATACGAACGAACGGTAGTTTCGAGATCCTCTGCTATCTGAGAAAATCTGTTTGTTGTTATGTAGTAATTGTATTCCTTTATCATTTTCCCGCTCCTTTTTTAATTTACATCAATATCTTTAATTCGCTTGTTTTTCTCAGTGATTTTTGCAAGACCTTTATCTTCTTTCAAAATGAAGGTGTAGCCGATGAATGGTGACACTGACAAAACATTTCCGAAGTTTACAGCTCTTCCATCAATTGCATAGCCTTGCGGAATGCAGTCAAAATCTGCCTGAAGACCTGCAAAAGCTTTTCCTGGTCCGATTCTGTGAGCAAATGCTGCCCGCGCAATGACTCCGACATTTACAAATGGTGAAATAAATTTTCTGTTATCAGTTGTAAGGGAATCTTTATAAGTCTGATCGCCCAGAATACAAGAAATGTTAACTCCAGCGGAAATATCAAGACTGTCGATTACTTCTGTAGTTTTGTGGATTGCAAAACTATACTTTGCCATGAGTGGAATTTGAATGACTGGATACTGAAGATGGATTACACCGTTTCCAAATTCAACGCCACCAGAAGTCAGATAATTAAGCTGAACATTTTTGAATCTGATTCCTCCAACCACAGAAAACTCTTGTGTCAAAACAAGATCTGCAGTTATTGCACCACCTGCGGTAATGTAATCCGGAATATTTCCAAAATCATCCCAGACAAACTTATTTTCCTGAATCTGTTTTCCAAGGAGACAATTTGAGAGTCCGGCATCCAGCTCAAAGTTTACGTTGTAACCAAATGAGAACAGTGAACTACAGGATGCGAGTAAAATAATTACGATTGATGTATATATCTTTTTTGGTGTCTTCAATTGTTAGCTCCTGTTTTAATTTCCTTGTTGTTGATTTTGATTATTGTTTACTTGATTATCTGTTCGTGGAGCAGGCGTAATGTTTTCTATAAAATCGTAATCCACTCCATTTTCAGTAATTGTGACAAATTTAATTTTGTTACATTCATAAAAGGCAGTTTCATATGGCGTATATATTTCTGAAGCTTTTTGTTTCTTTTCATCTTTTATTTTGGGTAGATTTAATATAGTTTCAGTTGATTCTTCGCCATTGGATACATTTATTAATTCGACATCAGAAAGAAATAAATCATAGAAGCGTTCATATGTTTCTAAATTCACGACGCTTGGCAACGAATAATTATCCCAAGTAAAGGTATAACTGCAAGTATATGTAAATTTTATTCCCTTATGTTTATCATTTTCACCGAATTGATGTTCTTCTAATTCTCCTTTATTAGGAACCGCAGGATATACTATCAATGGTAAAGTGAAGTCTTCTGTATTATTTTCACACTTCCATATTAAAGTTGCATTTTGAGGGCCTTTTGAAAATGGCATTATTTCATTATTATTCGAATAGATTAAATTTATTTGATTTTCAGTCTCACCTTCAGAAATATTTTCTTGATTATCTGTATAAATTATTTTGAAGTCGCCATCTGTATTTTTATCAATATTAATTATATTTGAAAAGAAAGTTTGAATTCTAATACCACTCGAAGATAAATTCCCTTTTAAAGATGTATCAGTTAAGTTATGACTACTAGTCGGTATATATTTTTGTTGTATATCTTTAGAATCACAAACTAAACCAATAATATAATCATTAAACAATCGAATTTCATACTGTCCATAAGTACCATCAATATCTTCTATTGAACCTGGTATAGTAAGATAATAAATTTGGTCTTCATGTTTATTAAGACTTACTTTTATTTGTTCACTAGTAAAATCTGTGTGAGCACCAGCTGAAAGTTCAGAATTTTTAATTTTTTTATTGAATTGATTATTTCCTTTCTCATCTTTAAAGCTGAATTTTACATTCGTATATAATTCTTTTCGTTTTAATAAATTGTCGAATTCTTCCTCGTTTATAGTAATAGGCTCGAGAAATGTTATATTATCTGTTATTTCAGCTTCAGCTTTTGATGCTCCGTCTTCGTATATTACCTTAAAACCAGTTTTATTATCATTTTGTAAAATACGTAAAAAATTTAGATTATTCCCTGTTACCTCTTGTTCTACACCTGTATAAGATGTAATAAATGCTTTGAAATAGTTTTTCAGATTATAAGAATCATTATCTGATTCTATTTTACTTTTTCTAAATATATAATTACCATCAATTTTCTTTTCAACTCTAAAACTCTTAATTTTATTCAGGTTTTTTACTGTATTATAATCTGCTACGACATATTCTGCGGTTAGTTTAGGGTCTTCACAAGAGGCTCTTATATCGGTTTGATACTTTATTCTTACATAATTAAAAGATTTGATTAATTCGTACACAATTCTTTTGTATGTTACATTCCGATTTTGGAATTCGTTACCTTTAATTGTATAAGAAGAACCATCTTTATAAATAATTTTATATTCTGTATTTTCACTGGTCAAAGATTCTGCAAACTCATTAGAATCAAGTGCATTCGTATTAACCATAGTAATATTTTGAGGAAGCGGAGGCAGAATTAATATTATAGGTTCATTTGGAACACCGTCGACTGTTTTTTCAAAACACTCATATTTTCCCAAAATACTATTCTTACCATCATTAAATATTGCATAGACAGAACCATACCATATTGGTTCAGATTCATATTGTATATTTGTTTGCTCAAAATAAATAATTGCATTTTTATACTCTGCTTCAGTTAATAGTTCATTATCATAACCATTATCATACACCTTATATATATAAAACAAAGATAGATATTGCTTATAAGTATAACTGTCTCCTTTACGCAAATAAGTTATTTTATCTTTTGGACGAATTTTTAATGCAATTGGTTTCTTTTCATCCACATTTACCCAAAAAGAAATTTCATATTCATAAAAATCTTTCTTAAATAATATTTTTACTTCTGTTGGTTCAGGTTCGGTAAATTTATTTGAAGGAATAGTAAAAAATTCTTTAGTTTCTTCCCCATATTCATAAAACTCTGGGGTACCAACTGAAGTTGTTATTTTTAATGTTAATCCTTTTGGATTAAAGATTTGCCCGACAGTATATTTTGTTGTTGGATACTGCGTTATTTCTGCATTTATAATTTTGGGTTTTCCTACAGGAACTTCAAACCTACCCGAATGTGGCTCACCTTTTTCTTTATCTCTATAAAAAGTAATTTTTACCCAATACTTTACTACTGACTCTTCTGACTCAGCCAATTTACTATAGAAATCATCATATTCCCCATCTCTAATTTTTTCATCTTCGAACTCAAATTTACAATATTCATTTGGAATTTTATCTCTTCTACCATCAGAATAAACTGCATATACTGTCCAGGTTCCATAGGTAGCATCGGAAGGTTTTGTTCCAAGTGGAAAATACCTCACATCCTTAGGATTTTCTTCCCACGTTGCATCAAGTTTTGATATAGTAGCATCTGTTACAAATATATCAAAATCACATTTAGCTTCATCTTTCTCACCTTTCTCATAATTAAAAAATGAAGATCTTGCTTTTATAGTAACTTTTTTATTTGCTTCACTTAAAACAGGATCTCCGCCTTCTAAGTAAAAACCTGTCGATTCTTTATCAATAACTTTACCTATAGAACCATCACTTAAGTTTTCTCTAAATACATATTGATTTATATCAAATGGTTCATTTACATAATATATTAGTTTTGGTGTAGAATCTGGATCTAAACACATTCCCGTTTGATATGCATTTAGAATCTTTATATTTATTGGTTCTGTTTGAACATCATCCAGATAAATTACAATTTTATAATCTCCCGGGTCTAACTCTTTAATATCTGGATTCCTAAATGAATTTTCGAAATTTATATCGTCAGCAGAGAATATTTTATATGTATAATGTTCTGGTTTGACTTCTACATATGCTGATACTCCATATTTTGCTTCGACAACCAAACCAGTTAAATCCAATGATTCATTATGTGTATATATTGTTTTAGTTGGATTACTAAAGATTATTAAATTTGAAACGGTATTTGGGAATACAAGAATGTCATATTTAACTGGTTCCAAATCTTTATACGTGATTGTAACTTCTTTTCCAGTTATGTTTGCCATTTCTGTGTAAAAACCTGAAATTGTGTAATTTGGAAAGTCTATTACATCAAAATTCCCTGATTCGTATTTAGCGCTAACAATTATATCATCTGGATTGAATGCTTCATGTAATAAATAATTTCGTTTTTGTATATCTACAATAATTCCAACTATACAATCATCTTGAAACTTAATATTATAAGTATCTTTAAATCCTTCATATAATACAGTTATTGGAATATCTACATCTATTATTTTTTCATCGTCAGTTTTTGGAAATCCATCAAAATCTACATAACGGGGGTCAATTTCTTTTATTGTATTATCTGAATAATATCCATATATTTTCACACCATCAGAATTGAAGGCCTGTGATTTTAGGTATTCTAATTTTGCCATAGACGCATCAACTTTTATATCTTGAAGTGTACAGGTGCGCTTTATATCCTCCACTTCCATTTCACATGCAGTAAGGAAAATTAATAGGAAAATAGTGAATACAAAAGACAATTTTTTCATAAAAGACCTCCGTTTTTTTATTTTTTTTACATTTCAAGTTTGCGTATTGCAGCGCTTTCTGTTTCCCATTCTATGCTGCTGGCTTTTTTTGCACGGATTTTAGCCCATTCTCTGGTTCCTTTTATCTGCTCTTCCATTGTCTGAGAAAGAGGAATCATTGAACGGATTGTATTTTCTACATAGGACTGGTTGATGTCTTCGTTATTGTCGAAGGCATCATACAGGGCACTTACGATAATTTCTTCAATTTCGGAACCGCTAAAGCCAATGGCTGCGTCTGAAAGTTTTTCAAGATCAAAGTCTTCTGTTTTGCGGTGACGTTTTTCCAGATGGATTTTGAAAATTTCTTTGCGTTCTTCTCTTGAAGGAAGGTCTACAAAGAAGATTTCATCAAAACGTCCTTTACGTAAAAGTTCCGGCGGAAGCTGACTTACATTGTTACAGGTAGCTACAACAAAGACAGGAGTCTTTTTTTCCTGGAGCCAGGTAAGGAAGGTTCCGAATACACGTGCTGTTGTACCACCGTCTGTCTGGCCACTTGAGCCAAGTCCGCTGAAGCCTTTTTCCATTTCATCAAGCCAGAGAATTGAAGGGGCAATACTTTCTGCTGTCTGAATTGCACGGCGAACATTTTCTTCTGAGCTACCAACAAGACTTGAGAAAACTTTACCTACATCGAGTTTAAGAAGAGGAAGCTGCCACATGCTGCTGATTGCCTTTGCAGTAAGTGACTTACCACAACCTGGAATACCAAGCAAAAGAATTCCTCTTGGTTCCGGCAAACCAAAATCTCGTGCTTCTGGAGTAAAGGCTTTGCCTCGTTTGTTGAGCCATTTTTTAAGTTCATCAAGACCACCTACTCCTTTCATATTTTCATTTACGTGACAGTATTCAAGTACTCCTGATTTTCTGATTATCTGTTCCTTTTCTGAAAGGATAATTTTCATATCAAAATCGCCGGTCTGTACAAGAGATTTTGCAAATACGTTTTCTGCTTCTTCTTCAGTAAGACCAAGTGCTGCCTCTGTTACTTTCTGGAATAAGGCAGGATTTTTTGAAATTTCAAGTTTATTGATGTCGCCGATGCTGGCTGCAATGTTTTTTACAATTTCTGCAATTTCTTCTTTTCCCGGTAGATTGTAATCGATTACTGAAAATTCTTTTTCAAGTTCAACTGGTACCTTTAATACCGGAGAAACAAAGATTACATTCTTCATTGATGTTTTTAATGAATGTGCTACATCGCGAAGTTTTCTTACAACGACAGGTTCATTCAGATATGGATGATAATCTTTCATCACAAAAATTCCGTTTACATCGGCCTGCAAAATATATTCAAGAACCTTAATCGGATCTTTAAAATCGGAAAGCAATGAGCCATCCGGAGTTTCAAGACCATTGGTTATGCTCCATTTGAAAAGCTGTTTTTTACGGTTTTCGGTAATGCGAGCAAGCTCTTCATCTACGCGGCCTTCTTCAAATGACACTACGTAAATAAGCGGATATCTTGCTCTGATTAATGTTTCGATTGTAATTCCTGAATTGTTTTTCACTTTTATGCCTCTATAAATCCTGTTATTGTAATTTTTCCGTTTTCTTCTATTATAATCTCTGCGTCTTGTGAGTATTCTTCACGTTCTGTAAGATTATTTATGATAATTCCAGCCTTTAATTCCAAAAATCGCTGATTTCCAGAACCTGCCCATTTACAGGAAGACGGATAATCTTTCATATATGGGCCGTCAATTAAATAATCACAAAACATCAGAGTATCATGATGCTCGTAAAGTAACTTTTCGTATAAATAGCCTGAATAAACGAGAGTGTTTAAATTCTTTTCTTTTGCAAGCTCCAGAAGTTTTTTTAATTCACTACTCTGATCAAAAGGCTCTCCTCCGCTTACAGTTAGTCCATCAACTGCTTCACAATCTATCTGGGCAATAATCTGCTCTGGAGTTAATTCAATTCCACCGTTGTGTGAATGAGCAGAAGCATTAAAGCAGTTTTCACAATGCAAACTGCAGCCTTGCACCCATACAACGGCTCTGTTTCCGGGACCATTTACTTTTGATTCCTTCAAAATCGAATTAATACGCATCAGCACATATTCCTTTTTAAGGTGAAGCTTGTTGTATAACCGTTTACATTATTAAATTCATGTAAAACTGAATCGGTTATGTAATCGCCACTAAACTCATCGCCTACATATTTGATGCTTACGGTCATTCCAGGAAGCAATTTGTAAGTTCCTTCTGCCTTGCCTCTGGCTGTCATAAATAAATAGGAATTTCTTTGAAGACTTCCCAATGCAACATTTTTTGCATCATCTTCATCGAGCATAGTTTCATCAATTATGTTATTTACCCATTTACCATTTCCGCCTTTTGAGCAGGAAGTCCAGTCATTTGAACCACCAACTTTCTTGGAAATATCTCCGATGTTCGCATTTCCGGCAAAGCCTTCGCACTTTAAGGCATCCCAGCCAACACTATTACAATCTGAGATTAATTCTGAAATATCTTTTACCGGGAAGAATGAAATTAAACTTTTTCCCCATTCAAAAATAACTTCATCACTTTTTACCTCAATTGAATCTTTTACGTAAATCTTACTTCCGTAAGCATATACGTCTTTACCGTAGCGGGCTGCTGCTTTCATCAGAAAATCATAATCTGATATACCTTCAACACTCTTAAAGATTTGACTTGCTCCAAAAGAATCAATTTCTGCTGTAAGAGAATAATTTTCGATTATGTCTTTTATTGCATCACTGCAGGTTTTATTCTCATAAGATATGAAATGATTACCGTGCTTAAGTTTATATAAAGCATTGCAGCCACTAACTTCTACCATTTCGTGTCCGAACTCTTCGAAGCGGCCTGCAAAAGCAGTTATTTCTCCGTCGAAAACTTCTTCTACATCATCTTTATAACCAAGATGAATTGAAATCTGGCTTTCAAGAGAAAAAGTTCCAAGTTCTAGTAACTTTTCTGCAGAGGTATCAAACAGCAGGGAAAATGTTCCCACACCATTTAATCTGTCATTTACAACTATCTTTTTAAGAGCCCCTTCATGTTTTGTATCAAGACGTTTTCCATCTACATATACAATCCATACCGGGGTTAATGTTTTGTTTTCATCAGACATTTTTTACTCCTGAATAAGGACTCATTAATACAATGGAGGTAATTCTACAATTGTTCCTGCAGAAATATTTTCCGGATCGTCAATATTATTGGCGTCTGCAATTACTCTCCATTTAGAGCTGTCGTTATATTCTCTTGCTGCTAATGAAGACAATGTTTCTCCTTCACGCAAAGCCATTCGTTTTGTATGGTCAGCAGATTCACGTCTTGTATTTGAAAGCTGTGTAGCTGCAGTTGCATATTCCTTAAACACAACTTTACAGATTGCTCTAAGAGGTGTTCCGTCATTAGAGAAAAGAGTAAAACGCTGAACAAGGTCTTCGAGTACACAGTCAAAGCTAAGGCTGCCCCAGCTGAAACGAAGAATTGGAGGTCTGTGCTCCTGAGCGTTTACAAGCATAAGCTCTTCGATTTTAGTTGTGTAATCGCGTACATCAGTTTTTTCTTCTGATGTATCAAAGAACAATTCCATAGAAAGTCTTTTGCGCTCACCCATTGTAAACTGTACAGGTGGCGAATCCATTCCGAATACATTAATTTCTGACCATGGAGTTTTCTTTTCAATCACATACTCTTTTGGATTAAAAAGGACTTCAATTTCATCATTTGTATCAACATTTGTGATAGTCGCTTTCTCTAATGCCATACCTTTCTCCTAAGAAAATCAGTTACCGTCTACTGACAGACCCTCGTGTGTAATTTCAATTCTTTCAACTGCATAGTCGCTGCCAAGATTGGTTTCCAGACGTGGACCAATCCAGCGGCACGGAAATGCTCTGAAAAAATTCCATCTTTTTAATTCATTGTTTTCTGTATCCTTCAGGATGATTGACCCATTTTTTCGTTCAATCTGTTTATCTTCCAGAACAGTTTCTTTATACCAGTTGAACAGAGCTTCATTATCCGTAATTCCCTTTTCGAGAATAAGGTTTGGATATCGTGTACGTCCATAGAACTTATGAGTGGTTGTGTTTAAGCCACCTTCTTCTATTTCGTAAACATAAGTCTCTGCTTCCAGTCCTTCACATTTCTGAAATCTGGCTGTTTCAATTCCATCGATTTCAACTGTGAATAAATAGGCAGAAATTTTTCCATCATCACTCATTTTCTTCCTCCTTCTAATCCTCTTGGATATATACACTTGCTCCGTCTTTTTCCGCTGTAATAGTTACCTGGAAAAATTCTGCAGGTTTGACAATTGCTATACCAACTTCAAAAGTCAGTATTCCATTATCAATATTTTCAATTGGATTTAATTCCTCATCACAACGTACATAAAACCCTTGTTCGGATGTACTGCCGGCTAAATAACCTTTCATCCATAAATCAAGCAGAAAGCCCGAAACCTGTCTTACAAGGCGTTTTCTCAGGTTCTTATCATTAATCTCGAAAACCGCCCACTGAGTTCCCTGCTTTATTGCAGCGCTGATTCGTGAGAAGGTTCTACGTACACTTATATAGCGCCACTCATATTCTGGAGCAAGGGTTTTTGCACCCCAGATTTTTACACCTGAACCCGGAAAGTATTTAAGTATATTAATATTCTTGTCGTACAATAATTCAGTTTCAGATTGAGTTATTCTCTTGGAAAGCCCAACTGCTCCCTGAACAATACAGTTTGCCGGCGCATGGAAGATTCCCCTTTCACTGTCTGTCATTCCAATGCATCCGCAGATTGCTCCTGAAGGTGGCATTCTGATTGTTTTATACCCAGCGGCATCTAAAGGATCGATTACATTAATGTAGGGATAATAAATTGCGGCACTGTTTGTTTTTATACGGCCCGCATATTCAATTGCCTGCTGAGTTGTAAAAGAATCCGGCATATCTAAAACTGCAAAACGATTTGGAAAACGTTCTGCCTGAGTTACCATTGCTTTTTGAACTGCTTCATAAGCTTTTATTCTTTCTTCCTGAGGTTTACCAGGCTGAGAAAGAATCCAATTTAAATCTGGAATAGCAATAAGAGAAATATCATCTCTAGATTCAAATGCGCCGAGCCCGGTAAACTCATTTATACCTTTGTAAAAGCCAATGAAATCTCCGGCAGTAAGATCTGCAACTCCGTCACATCCATTTTTTGCATACTCAGAAAAAACCGGTTTAATCATTCCAACAGCATCATTGTTTGTAACTTTAAAAGTTCTGGAACGCTCGTTTATATAATTTTCAAAATATCTTTCATTGTTTTTATTCATTGAAAGATGCAGGTATGTCTCGTTCTTTTTATCTTTGTTAGAAATGATTGTTGAGAAAAATACCTTTCGCATAAGTACTTCCTGTTCATTTCCAACAAACTTTTTAAGACTTTTAAGAGGATGTATGTAAATGCGGTTTTCTTCTATTTTCTCAATCTGGCGGCAAACTGGATTTCCATTTTTTAAATTGAAGTCAAGAATATCTCCTTCTTCAAGGTTTTCAGAATTATCCAGTTCTACATATTCGTAGTTTTCACCAATACCGATGATTTTTGAAGGAAGCTTTTCATATTCGTGCCAGAGTTTTACACAAATATAATTTCCCCAGGTTCCAGGTGATAACGCCTTTAAGGTAACTGAACCTCTCTGACATTCCAACTCAAGTTCAGCTTCCCTCACTGATTCGTTATGAGCAACACGGGTTACTATACATTCTTTTCCACCACATTTGAAAAAACTGTATACAGATAAAGGAAGAACTCCAGCTGTGTCAAAACCTCCATAGATTTTTAAATACTCATCAAAACTTGTAATAAGCTCAGGAGCACCCACCGGACCTTTTTCTGAAATTCCGGCAAATGCACACAGGCAGCGAGTATCTATTTGCAATGGATTGAGTGTATATTTCTGTTCAGAAACATATACTCCTGGCACAGTTAACTTATTCATTTTTTTTATTCTTTCTTACTCTTATTTTTTTTCTTTTTGATATCCGGCAAATACTTGCAGAACGGACAATAATCCCAGGAATCCTTCATTCTGTTTCCGCATACAGGACAACGTCTTTTTGTGATTCCCATGGCATGTCGTTTTTTTATCTTGCTTAAAATCAGCAGAATAATTAAAACGATGATTAAAACAGCAACTACAACAATAATTGTAATCTGCAGCCATCTTGGAACCGGAAGTTTTACAGCCAGGAAGGTCTTTTGTCCCTTGCCTTCTGAATCTCGTTCAATAACTGAAACTTCAAGCAGGTGGTAATTATTATCTGGCTTTACGTTTTTAACTTTGTAGTTAATTACATAACACTTATTAATTATGTCGCGGATTGCTTTTACATTATCTGGAATTGCCTGAAGATTCTTGCTGTAAAAATATGAACCAGAAGTAAGTTCAGAAATCTGATTCAAGGCACTAAGACCTGCAGAGCTGATTACTTTAATACCAACAGAATAAACCGGAATAGACTTTTCATTGAGAACGGCATCAAGCTGATCTTTTGAGAAACGGCTGTTCTGGTCACGGCCATCAGAAATGATGATTACAATTTTTCGTCTGGTTGATTTTGTTTCAAGCTTTCTGACAATGTTCAACAATGAATCATAGATTCTTGGCTGAACATCTGAAACTTCGATTGCATTAATTAATGAAGTGTCAATTTCTTCTTTCTGGCAGTTTTCGAAAATCGGAACAGCATCATCGCCGATTGTATACAAAGAAAGAGTTTCTCCCTTCTGCATATAATCGATAAACTGAATTACAGCGGTTTTCTGGAAATCAAGAGGTTCTCCTTCCATAATACCGTTATTAGAAATGAGAATCGAATAATCTACAGGTTCTGTTTTCATGGAAAATGGATATACGTTCTGTTTTCCGTTTAATTCTTCACTGTCGATTCTGGTCATGAATAATCCAGGTGCCAGCCCTGTTACAATTTCATCATTGCTGTTTCTTACAGAAACAAAGGCTGTCATGTTTGGATACTGGTCTGAACAAACCTGATCAATTTTAATATTCAAGCTACCCTTTTCTGATTCCTGAGAAAACATAAGAAATGAGAAAAGTGAAATAATCAAAACTAATAATTTCTTTTTCATATTTATCATCCTATAACAACTTTATCTTAAACTGCTTTGCACCAAGACTCAGAATATCTCCATCAATCAGCAAAGTTTTTACACTGTCCACATTGTTTACCTTTACGGGACTTCCGTTTCCCATATCAACTAACGAACATTCGTTATCAAAGATTGAGAGGTATGCATGCTGTCTTGCAAGCTCTGCATCGATAATGCGGATTTCACAATCTACAGCTGAACCAATAAATGATTTACCTTCATGAAGTGTATAACTTTTTTTCGGACTACCATCTTCCTTAAGCTCAACAAGCCAGCCGGCAAGTGGTGCTATACAAACCGGACAAACCTTCCAGGAAGGGTCCATGATATGTCCTTCTTTACAATATTTATAATGCATCTATTCCCCCTACAATAACTGATATACCCAGATTGTTCCTGAATTGTCTCTTCCCTTCTCTCCAATGTCGAACATCACCTCAGGCGTATATTCTGTAATTTCACCTTCATTTATTTTGAGGTAAATATTTCGCCAGCGGTTCTTTGTATCTACACCATCAACATTCATTGTGAAATTATTCTTTCCCTGTAAGGTAACAGTAACTGCATAATTTCCCTGGTAGATATCTGTTCGGCGGATGATGAGTGTCTTTCTTCCCTTAACAATATTCTTAAGGTGGAATTTCATTGCACCACCTACCCAACGCTTAATTGTGTCATAAACCAAAGTTCCATCAGGATAGTAGAAAGAATCTTTTACTGTTGACGGATGTTTTGTATTAATAAAGGTCAGGCGATGTGCTTCAATAGATTCTGCTGAGGCCATATTGATTGTATCAACAAGCGTGTATTTCTCTTCTTCGAAGAGGAGAACTCTAGGCATCTTGTAACTGATAAACTGAATATCATTACTTGTAACTTCTTTCTCAATAATTGTATTCTTTAAGCCGTCAATTATTTTTTTGTGCTCGCCTAAAATCAAATCTATTTCTTCGTATTTGTTGCTGTATTTTTTCAGCAGCTCGCCGAGTGTATACATTGCATTGCGGGCATTTTCGTATTCTTCTTTTGTAGTGAAATTATAATTTTCATCTTCGTGTTCGCGTTCATAATCTGCAAGTTCAAAAAGCACTTCGTGATCAATATCAAAAAGAGGAGTCAACAAATGAATTACATCATCAAAGAAAACTCCTGCTGTCTGAATAATCATTTTAGAAGTCATTGCAACTGTGTACATGCTTTTAAGCGAAGCCAATGGAAAAATTTCATTACATGATTTTGAAACACTGCAGGTGTATTCAAACAAATCAATCATAAGTTTTTCCAGATACATTGAAACACCGCGCTCTGTTCTTACAGCCCATGGAACAAAACGATAATCAAGAGCATTTGGTCCCGGATTTCTAAAGTCATCGCAATTTGCAATTTCGCTGATTCCGGTTCCTTCCGGATCTTCTAGTTTTACGCGTGCAAGTTCTACTGTGATATCAGGCTCTGTAATTTCCTGAACAAGATCAACCTTTGCAGTTTCAAGCTTATACTGATATCCCTGCAAATCTATATTTTCAGAGTTCTGAAAGAAATCCTGCAAAACTTCACTGTACTTAATTACAATGTGAATTGTGCATGGGTATGTATATTTTTTTGAGTCGAAAACCAGTACCTGTGGTTCATATAAAAACAGCGGATTTCCCAAACCGTCAAAACACAAGCCGCGGCCAACAATGAATGTAACAAGACCACCTTTTGTTTTTTCTGCCTGTACGTGTAAAGAGTCTAGAAAATTTGGAACAATTCCATAGCCGTGGAAAAGCTTGTTATAGAGTTTTTCTTTCCCAAAATGATAATCTTCAATCTTGTTCCAATATTCAGGTCCAACCTGAAGGCCCGGGAAAAAGTTTGCTCTTTTATAGTTTTCTAATTCATCCATCTTTTTTACCTCTTAAAGCGTCATTGTTGTGCTGACCGTAGTTTTGTTATTAATTACAGTTCGTTTTCTAGGTTTTACTTTTTTCTTCTTGAAGCAGATATAACAATCTGTGTTTACAGGTTTTTCCTGCTGCAACAAAAGTGAAAGTCTTTTGATAAGATTTTCATCAAAATATTCTTTTTCAACTGGGAAGGAAACTGTGAATACACAGGAATCACCTTCTCTGTTAAAGATTCCGCTCGTTATGTTTGTATTTTCATAGATGTCGAGCCGAGAATACGGCACGTAGTTTTCAATAATTTCAGGTACAATTCCAGTAAGAATGTAAACATACACTTTAAGTCCAAGAATTGTTCCACGCAGTTTGAAAAGTGGAATTGCATACTGAAGGAATAATCTTCTTTTTTCTTCTGTTCCAAGAAGCTCAACATTTATGCCCAGCCAGTTTGCAAGTACCTGCAGAAAATCTGAAGGACAATGCATTGGTCGGAATAATTCGTTTATATTGTCTATCTTAATTGAAACATCATTCTGAAGATGCTGGAAAATCATAAGATAGCGGTTTAAAAAATCATTTTCCTGATAATTAGATGGTAAATATCTGATTGCATTTTTTGAAGTCGCAAACAGCATAATTTTACCGTTAGTGAGCTTGCAGTCTGTAACAATAAACCTTCTGTAGTCAGACTCCTGATATGTAATTTCTATATCAGTTTCGTTAAGCTGAGGATAGAGAGAGAAAAGTCTGTTTTTTGCGCTGAAAATATCAAGCCCTACGCAGGTTTGTCTGATTACGGCTGCATCCAATTAAGCCCACCTCCTTACTGTAAGGTGAATATTATTCTTGGTATCTTCATCTTCCTGAACAACTGAATAGCCTAAATCCTTTACCTTATCCATGATTGTTTCATAGGCATATTGGCGCGTAATTTTGTTTAAGATTTCGTCCTGTTTAAGACCAGTAAAAGTTTCAATTGCCCACCAGTCTGCAACAAACTCATAGTTATTTTCTTTCTTACGGATTCCAATGCTGTATTTGCAGCCTGTTTTGATTTCGAAAATACAGTCTTCAATTTCTTCGCCCTTGCCATAGCCTTGGAGTGTAAGGCGTTCGTTTTCTTCCGCCTCAACATATTTCATATCAAGTGCTTCCAGAGTTTTTTTTAAACATTCGAGACTTTTTATTTTTGTATCTATTTTTGAAATATGTGACATTTTTTTATTCCTCTTTTTCCTTTTGTCCAATTTGTACACGTATAAATGCGTTATTTGGAATCTTCTTTGTAACACTTTCTATACGGCAGGTAACAAATCCATTTGTAACAGCAACAATTTTGAAAGTACCAATGATTTCTCCAAAATCAGCAGCAGGAGAGATTTCTCCTGTTACCCCTTTTTCAAGACCTGTTTTGATATCTCCAACTTTTGCAAGAATTTCGGATTGAACACCGTTCTCCAAAGTAATTTCGAGAACACGCATTACACCGTAAATCGGTTCATATAAAACCTTCTTTTTAAGCTGTACATTTTTTGGCAGCGGCGTAATCTCTGCAATAACAAGCGGATCTTCTGCCACAACTTCTTTTGAAGCACATCCAGAAAAAAGAAATATACCGAAGACAATAAATGCAAGTATTATTTTTCTAAGAGTTTCCATACACGTTCTCCATCCTTTCCTCGGAATATCCAGTTTCTATCATCAAGAAACAGAAAAAAACTTCTGTACAAATTTCCATTTATATCAGTTGTTTTTGATTTATCTTTGACTGAAACAGAAGCATCTGGTTTGAGATAATCGCCTGTATAAATAAAATGTTTACCTTTAGGCAATACACATTTTTCCAGTCTGTCCCAGCCAAGAAAAATATTATTTATGAATAAGCCCTGTCCCGGAGTTTTTATATCTGGAACAACGCCATACTGGTCAGCGCCAAAAATGGATTCAGCTAATGAATAAATTACATTGTGATAAGAGTCCCACAAGCCTGCCATTGAAAAATCCGGATTAAAGAATTTTACTTCTTTGATTACCCTGTCTGTTTTGGCATCGTGTAAGGTTATATGAAAAATATTAATCTGGTCTGTGAGCTGAACACGACCACTGATTACATAATCTGCAAATTCATAAGTGTTGTATTTTGTATTTACATATTGATTCAAATCGATTGCTGATACAGCCTGAACCATTTCGGTTGTATAAAGAAGATATGAAAACAATCGGCTGAACATATCGTCTTCGGGTTTAATTGTAATTCCGTCCTGTTCAATAAAGCTTGAAGGAATATAGTCAAACTCTCCGGTAGACTGTCCGATATAAGTTCTGCTTTCGAGAACAAAAGGTTTTACAATGATTTTCTGTTTTTTACCGGTTTCAAATAATTTTGATTCTACGATTGAGTTATATTCAACTAACATTGCGCTTAGCGCTTCTGTCATAGTAGAC
>JAEEGL014037999.1_pt1 | contig 17030 bp, 11 predicted proteins | sample 9134231 | NCBI WGS metagenome assembly JAEEGL01 (sample SAMN16246548, study PRJNA631951) | gut metagenome | biome: gut microbiome; feature: rumen; material: fiber-attached | host: Bos | place: Iran: Karaj | collected 2018-10
TACCATAGCTGCGGTTGCTAACACAGCTGCCAGTTTTTTCATTTTCATAAGTGAATCTCCCTTCTTCAAAATTGGTAATCTCACTATACTTTTACTTCTTTTACCAGTCAATATCTTACGAAATATCCACAAATAAGTTTATGAAAAGTACTATTTTCAAATTATATTTACCTTTTTATCTTTTGGATTTTACCTGAAAAGTAAATATCATTCCGGTTTATCGTTTTTTCTGTTTGTCATTTACCGAATTCTTCTTTCTCCTTCGTTAATAAGCACAAAAAAAGAACCGCGAAACTGTTACATTTCACGGCTCTTTTTACAATTTTATAAAGTTAAGGAGCTATTTCATGGCCAAAATCAACTTTGCAAGTTTTCTGGGAGTTGTATTTTCAAACATTTTCGGTATGTCAATTTTGTACCCCGCATCTTCATAATAGTAAAATTGCGCCCGAAGAATCATTGTTCATATAATACTTGTTCAATGCTCCCGCTTTGCCATACATAACGATACTTATATCCGCTCATTTCATAAGACTCGAGGCATCATCTCAGGATAACAATTCCGTCTATTATCATGATATTAGCCTAAACCAAAAACTCCTTGGCAAAACAATCCAAAATGTCCTCCCATTTTGCTTACCTGTTCTTTACGAGTAGGTTCCCTCCACGATATTCTGAACACAATGAATAAGTTCGCTTACCTTGTCGAATTCAGCAACATCAAGCATGGCTCCGTTAATCTTAATGTTAAATTTCTTTTCGACGTCCACCATCATCTTTATAAAGATAAGCGAATCAATATCTAACGCTTTAAGTTCGGTTCCATCATCAACAGTCACGCCTTTATCCGCATATTCCGCTATTATTTTATACATTTCTTCCTTAACACCCGACATTTATGTTTTCTCCCTGTCATTGACATACCAAACTGTCATAAAAATCATTTTCCAAATTTTTCACATCACTCAAACCGTTTAAGGCATCTTCCATCATTTCGGAGTCGTATTCTCCCGAATAAATGGATTTGTACAAAGCATTTCTAGCATATTTCCATCTCTTGAGAATCTTGTCCATCAGTATGCCGGGAGCACGCTCTCCCTCACTGTTCCCCGCATTGATTTTTTCCAGCAAATAGCTCTGGGCCTTTTTTGCCTCCACGATAGCGTCAAGAAGCCTTGCTATCCATGTTCTGTTGTCCGCAAGAGTTTTGTCGGAGGGCATACTGTCTTCAATGTACTCAATCAGCCGGGGCAATTCTTTAAGATTTACCCGAATATCCTTCATATGCTCTTTTATTGTTTCCCGGTACTGTCCAAAGAAATCCTCCGATTTAGCGCCGACATTCTCAGAGGCTTTTGAACACTCCAGATAATATCTGCCGTCCTCGGACTTAGGATATTTTATTCTGTTGCTTTGATAAGCATACTCAAGGTCAAGGTAACTAAGCCTTTGTTCATGGTAATCAAGATTATTGATTCCCGTGTGCTCCATTACTATCATTTCCCGGGTTGCATTATCGTAACCATACACCAGTATGTTATGGGGCCAGTTTTCCTTAAGATAAAACTCCGTTCTTATTGATTCATAAAAACAATCCACGCCCACAATTACCGGTTTCCCCGAATCAATTGCATCGATTATATGCTGAATAACGTTATCCTTTACTTCATAGCGCTTCAGTTCCACTCCTCCATCTCTCAGCACCGACTCGATTGTTTTTTCTTCTATGAAATCCATTTTTTCGTACGGCGTAAGTTTTTCCGCAGGTCTGTATAACACAACATCATTGGTCAGAATCGGAAGTATATTTAAGCCAAAGAAATTTGCCACGGAAAAAATGGAATTATATATGCAGCTTCTGTAAAAGATGTCATTAAAGGGTGCAATACCTTCTATGACATTGGAGGTTTTACCCCCCGTCTTCACTTCGAAAACATAACCCGCTTTCTTTTTCTCAAGATAATCAAATCGCGAAAAGCCCGTGGAAACGGAATCCGCAAATTGTGTGTCGGTTGAGGCTTTTGAGTCTATGACTTTAGCCAAATCAGCCAAAGAAAAACTGTCAAATATTTCCTCAAGAGAAATCTCTGCTTGGAAATCGTCATAGATTCTGCTGATAAGTGTCATAACATTCAGGGACGATCCGCCGAGAGCAAAAAAGTTATCGGAAGGAAGAACGGTGGCGGTATCCAGAATTTCTTTGCACGCTTCAATCAGTTTTTCCTCGGTCGCGGTTAATTCCTCAGTTTCACTCAATACCTCGTTCTGAGTTTCCGTTGCCGTGACAGGGTCCGGAAGATTTTTCCTGTCGACTTTCATGTTTTTGTTAAGGGGTAATTTGTCCATGAAAACAATGTAAGTCGGGAACATATAGCTTGGAACCTTAGTCTTTAACCAATCTATGATATCCGCCTTTGAGCACTGCTTTTCGCCAACCACATAAGCGGCTATGTATTCTTTTCCCAGTGTCTCATCATTAAACAGCAGCACACATTCTTTAACACCGGGCATCTCAAGGATTTTGGATTCAACAAAATTCAGTTCGACTCTGTTTCCTCTTATCTTAATCTGACCGTCTTTTCTGCCCAGAAACTCTATGTTTCCGTCAGAATTAACCCTTCCCATATCGCCGGTTTTATACATAATCCTGCCGGGATATTTTCTGTCTTTTATAAACAAAGTTTCATTGAGTCTGTCGTTATTCAAATATCCATAAGTTGCGTACTCTGTGGATATAACGATTTCTCCTTCTTGTCCCGCGTCGCATATATCCATTTTTTCGTCGCAAATATATACGTCTGTGTCATCAATCGGTTTACCGAGCGGGACGATTTCCGCCTTGATATCATCAGGCGCTATGTCATAGCAGAGCTTCGCAAGCGTAGTCTCGGTCGGACCATATAAGCTTACAAGCCGGGCATTGCCCGATGTAAGTTCATACCATTTTTGAAGCAGTTTGGGATTTATTTTTTCTCCTGCCATGAAAACATAATTCAAATCGGGCAGGTCGAGTTTTCCGGTCACAGAATTCAGTAAGTGGTTTACTATACCGGGGGTGCAATGAAGAATGTTGACTTTCGCTTCTTTGACCCATTCCGCCAGCAGGCGCCCATCCAAAACAGTATTTTTATCAGCAGGAATGCATATTTTCCCCTGTAAAAATAAAGTCGTAAAAATATCTCTCAGGAAAGGGTCGTGACACGGAGAAGTAATCTGGCTTACACTAACGCCATTTTTGTTGATTTTTTGACCCTCCCATTCCGCAAAATGTACCAGGCTCTTGTTTTTGCCCAGTATAGCCTTGGGCTTGCCGGTGGTGCCGGACGTAAAATAAACATATATAGGGTCTTCCGGGTCATAATCTATATTCGGCTCTTCATCCGCCTCTTCTTTGTCCGCAAGAATCCTGTTTAAAGAAAGAATCTCACAACTATCGCACCTTAATTTAAGCGCCTTGTCATAGCAGCCGTCATCCGTGAGAACACACTTCACTTTCGCTATCTCAAGCATGTCCCGTATCATCTCGGCAGGATAATCGCCTTCGATGGGCACAAACACACAGGCAGCTTCCAAAACTCCCAGCATGCCTTTAATCATTTCAATTCTTTCATCGGCATACACGGCAACGGAGTCGTGGACGGCAGCGCCTTTATCGATTAATGCGCGCATTATCCTATGGGAATCTTTTTTTAACTCAAGAGCGGTTACGGCTCTGTCTTTTTGTCTGATATAAACATGGTTGTCCGATACCGCATTCAGTCCGTTTCTTATCAGTTCTTGTATGGTCTGCAATTATTCGTCTCTCCCTGACACATTTTATGGGTTACAAAGTTTCCGCATTAAAGGAATCTAACAAAATACCGAAGGTGAGAATTATAATCAGCGTGTCATTGTCGTACGGAAGATTCAGCTTAAATCCCGGCTCAAGATATGCCTTTTTCAATCTTTCCACCTCGTCAGGGTTAAAGAAGCCCTGTCTTTTTATTCTTTCGTATGACAAAATATCCGTTACATATTCTTTGTTCTTTCGAAGGATTTCGGCGCTTCCCGGAGCTACAAAAGCATACTTCGGCCGATTGATAATTCTGTCAGGCACAAAGGCGGAAGCCATCTTTTTTAAGATGTATTTCTCTTTAAAATTGTGAAGCTTCAGGTTCGGAGGTATCTTCCTTGCATATTCCATGACTTTTCTGTCAAGGAACGGATACCTTGCCTCCACGGAATTGGCAAGTCCCGCTCTGTCTCCGTGGCCGGCCAACAGGTGTTCGCTGAGTCTTAATTTAATATCTATGTAAGACCTCTTGTGAACAAGCGCAACATCCCTGATTTGCTCCTTGTCGATAACTTTATGATTAAGACAGTCAAAATCTTCCCGGCCTAAGAATAGAGATGAATAAATGCTTCTCTTATAGTCCCGCTGTTTTCCGTAGTCCTTTTCATAGAAAAAGAAAGGGTCGCCCCAGATTCGGCTGCAGATTTCTTTTTCTTCAGGGTCTCTTAACGCATTGTTCTTTGCATTTCCTGCCCGCATGGCATCAAACTGGTATCCCACGTAGCCCGCAAACAGTTCATCTGCACCTTCACCCGTCAGAACTACCTTGATTCCTTCTTTGTGAGCCATTTCCGAAAGCATTAAAGAAGCGGTATTGTAAGTTTCTTTTAACGTACTCTCGGAATAATAAACAGCCTTCGGAAGATAGTCGGCAATATCATCTATGGTAATAAGCCGCTCGTGATGAATTGAATTTACATGGTCGGCCATCAGCTGCTGAAACGGCTTCTCCGGTCGTGAGTCCGCCTCAAAATTAACGGAAAAAGAATGTCTGTCTTCGCCGCTGATGTCATGGATTTTACAGGCTATTATTGAAGAATCCAGACCCCCGCTTATATAAAATCCCACAGGAACTTCCGCCTGCAGCCTGAGCGCAACAGCATTGGTCAAAACGTCATTTAATCCTTCTATGTACTCCTCTTCCGTTTTGGGATAGTTCTCGTCGCATCCCGGGTAATCCAAATCCCAATATTTGCGTTTATTAACGCTTCCGTCTTTATGAACCGTCAAGAAGTGGCCCGGCTCAAGACTGGAAATTCCCTCAAACATGGTCCGCGGGCACACAACGCTCGGAAACGTCATAATCTGATCCAATGCCACGGGATTAATAGCCCGCCTTATACCCGGAAATTCAAAAATTGCCTTGATTTCAGACCCAAACACAAAGGTTTCGTTTATTGAAGTGTAAAAGAAAGGGGCAACTCCCACATGGTCTCTCGCGCAGAACAATTCGCCTCGTTCTTTATCGTAGAGCGCAAAAGCAAACTGACCGTTGATAATATCCAAAAGTTCCGTTCCTTTTTCTTCATACAGATGCAGAATCACTTCCACATCCGACTCGGTCTTAAACCTGTGTCCGCGCTCCGTCAAAGTCTTTTTTATTTCTTTGTAATTGTATATTTCTCCGTTACAAACAAGTGCCAGCGTCTCATCTTCGTTAGTAATGGGCTGCATACCGTTGTTGACACCGATAATGCTAAGTCTGTTAAAGCCAAGGGTAACTGGCCCTTTTGAGAGATACCCTGTTCCGTTTATGCCTCTGTGCGCAATCTTTTTTAGCATCTTTTCGACTACAGAATTTCTTTGCGTATTCGGCATATCGGCATTAAAAAAACCGCATATTCCACACATAGCCCGATTTCCTTATTCGGATTCTAATTTTGACATCTCAGCCAATATCGTATCTTCTTTGTCAAACGCTTCCGATATATGGTGGCCTATATCTTCAAGTTTCGAAATATCGTTACTGTAAGCCAGTTTTATAAGCATGTAGCTTATCAGATTCCACTCTTTCCTCAAGTCTTCATACATTTCGGCAAAACCCGTCTCTGAATACCTGATTTCGAGCAGTTCCTGATAGTAGCTCTTTACCGTAAGAATTCCCGATAACCTGATATAGGTATTCGTCTCCATAACGTTCTTTTCGAATTCCTCGGTATGCCAAAATCCTTTGAGCCTCTTCAACTGATTGACGAAGTATTCCCTCATAATTTTGCCATTTCTGATTTCTTCATCGGCTATCTTTCTTAGACTGATGTCTATATGTTCATAAGATTCCTCATGCATTTTGTCAGTGTCTATAACAAAAAGCATAAACCCACATGCTTCCCATGCATCCACAAAATCCTCTAAAGAAACATATCCTTCAAACGTATCGCCCTTAAATCCCGCGATATACCCATCGCTAAAGAAAAATTTATCTTTCCCATCATATCCTATTACATTTACACAATGCGGAACTTCATCGCCGGCATACTTGAAAGCACTATTATATCTAAGCTTATTGGCCGCCATAATGATAACTACATTAGCCTCATTCTCCACAAAATTTATCAGACATTTACGTGCATCCTCCCTGCTATCGAATCTGTAATTGTAAAAAGGAACTCCCAAATTCTCCGGCTCTTCATATATCGCCACCGAATAAGCCATTAATCCAGATTCGACTTGTCTTAATTTATATCCTTCCGTTCTTAGAAATAATTCCACTTCCGATATGTCTATTCTTCGAAAAGCCAGGTAATTTGCCAAGCAACTTAGAAAGCATTGTGAGCCCTTTTGCGTAGCATAACCTTTCTCAACAATCATTTGTTTTCCTTTCCGCCCGATTATGCCATGGCATATCTTTCTATAATGTCAGCAGTCTTTTTATCGCAATCAAGCCCCTTCATAAGTTTTCCCAGGTCTTTAATGTTTGAATACTCTTCATTGCCGCCAAGTATTGCCGCTGCTGCTTTCTTTAATGATTCCGACGTCAGATCTTCGATTCGGATTTCTTTTCCGATTTTTCTGTGTTCAAGAGTTTCCGCCGTAAGCATCTGGTCATAGGCTCCGGGAATACCTATCATCGGCACTCCGCTGTAAATGGCATCATTAACGCTGTTCATGCCGCAATGAGTCACAAAGAGATCGGCTTTCTCAAGGACTTCAGCCTGGGGAACATAGTCGTACAGATAAAAGTTCTCCGGAATTTCCTCGAAATCTTCTTTCTTGTTGTGGGCGCCTATTGCCATAATTACGCTTACATCCTCATCCTTGAAGGCATCTATGGCTGTTTTGAATGCGCCGAGTCGCCTGTCCCCGATTTCGGTCTGGATGGTACCGAAAGAAACGTAGATTATCTTTCCGCTCATATCTTCAAAAGGAATGGTACTGTCGCTTGAAGAGGGAGGAGTCGAATTGGCACCTACGAATTCGAATCGCTCGTCAAAGTTCTCCTCAAAGGGCTGCATCTGGCGAAGAGTATGTACTATCGTAAGCTCCGGGATGTTATAAAGAACTTCTTTTCCCATGTCATCGTATTTAAAGTCATACCCTTTTTCAGAAAGACGATTAATAACATCTTTTCCCAGTTCAATTGCATGGGCATTTTGAGTCAACTCGCTTTCTTTGCTTGCAAATATTCTTTTGCTGATATTCTCGTCAAAAGCAAAATTAGGGAAATATCTGACGAGTTTGATATCGCTGCGATTTGAAAGGTAGTACATGGGGAAAGCAAAATAGTCATAAATTACAACATCGTATTCACCCGCACGCTCAAAAGCTTCTTCAATCTGTAATGCAAATATTTCCGCGTCGTCTTCAATCGTTATCTTTCGGCCGGGCTTATAGCCTTCCAAGCGCTTTATGTCAAAATCGATAAAGTTGACGTTTTCTTTTTCAAACAGTTCTTTTATCCCCGGAATATTGGCGGAACTTGAAATAACGTCCACACGATGTCCTCTTTTGCCAAGTTCCTCCACAAAACCCGCAAAGGGCACGTTATCGCCAAAACACGGCATGGTTACCACCAGAATTTTCATAATATTTCCTCCTCCAATACTTTTCTTTTCTTTAATATCTCTTGCGCCATTTCTTTCATTCCACCATTTACTAAATCTTTCGCCAAATTTTCAAAGACCATGTCGGTAAGGGGCTTAACCTCACCACTCGCTATAGCTCCGCGTTCTTTCGCATATCTTATACAGGCCTTATAAGCTTTAAGGTGGGCATTCACAAAGTCCAAATAAAAGATTTCTTTGCCATATTCCGTACTGAGCGAGTTGTTCTTAACCATCTGAGGCATTCTATATTTGCTTGGAATGTCTCGAATAAAATCAAAAATGCCCCCGCTTGCTGAATAAAGCATCCATGTGATGGAATCCTCCGATGACCTTAAATTTGGAAAAGGTATTTTTTTTGCAAGCTCCGTTCTCACATTTGTCGTTGATGTAAGGTTTATATACATCTCCTTGCTCACTATGGACCTCCAAACCTCTTTCCCCACAGAAGGACATTTATTATTTTCCATAATATTTTTTATGTTATGAGGGAATTTATCTTCGGGTATGAGATTTCCATATTCATCAATAGGAATGAACGGAGCATAGATTACATCCACGTTTTTATCACAAAAAGCCTGCGAAACTTTCTGTGTGCGCATGGGATGTGAGAGATCGTCCGAGTCCTGAAACATTATTACATCTGCTCCGAATTTGTCTGAGGCAATATCAATTCCGATATTTCTGGCCGGTCCCGCCCCCACATTTACCTCGTTCTTGTGGCAGATTATCTGTCCTTTGTAACTTTTCATGAGGTCCTCGATATACTCGTCCAAAGCCTCGTTTTTCGAAGCATCGTCAACCAGCACTGCCGTCCAGTCCGATACCGTCTGGTCGGTGACGCTCTTCATGGATTGTCTGAAATAATCAAATCTGCTTGTATTTTCACTTCCGATTTTCAGAGGAATTACAAACGAACACTTACATTTTGCACGCATATTCTCATATAACCCCTTCTTATTCTTTAAAAGCGGCGGAATCAGCGACATGTGCCTTCAGTCTTTCAATCAGATCGGTTACGCTTTCTTTTTCTTTTGAAATAACCTGCGCCATAATATCTATAAACGACGAATCTATATCTTCTTTTTCTATATCAGCCTTAATAATCAGATTTCTCAAAAGAAGATAAGCCTTTTTCAGGCCCGTGAAGGTATCCGTGTATTCACTTTCCGCGTCTATGAGCCTAAGTTCAATCAGTCTGCGGACACGAATCTCCATAATCATTGCCCGCTCATACAAAAACTGCCAGAATCGATATCTGGTAGCCTCAAGTATCCACGCTTTGTCTGCTATAAATTCAAGTGAAAATATGTTGTGCGATACTAAGAACCCGGCTCTGCGGGTTTCACCGGCCTGAGGGTTTAAGTATTCTTCCAAAGAAGCAACTATTTTTTTGATATCAATCTCCTGCTTGTCCTTTGGTTCCGTTTTTTTGAGCATAACTATTTCATCAATCTGCTCCTGTTTCGGGAAACGTCTGTATGCTTTTTCTATTTCTTTGTAAGAGCAGGGAACAACAGGGTTCTTGTTATAGCGGTCTTCTATATAAAAGCAACACTTTTTATCGTCATAACCGACTATCTTTAAATCATGTGCCAGCGGAAAGCCCAAATTGAAGGCTTTTATGTCTGAGCTTTCAGCAAAGATATAGGCTTCTTTTTTGTAATCCAATATATCTTTAAGACATCTCACCAGATTACCAGAATAGGTATCCTGCAGTTTTCTTTCGCATACATGACTTTCCGAATCTCTCAGAAACGCACTTTGAAAATCGGCAAATCCGCATTCTATAACGGAGTACTTGCCATAATTGAAATTGTCAGCAAGATATACAACTTCTCTGTCAGTATCACATCCCACCACAAATGAATTGTGCATATAATGTTTGATATGATATTCTTGTGTTCCTTTAATGTAAAACCGGTCGAGAAAAAGGAAGAGACAAGTGTCATCAGCTATTGACTTAACGGCAAGGTCAGCTATATCGACAGCTTTTTTACTCAATTCGTTTCTTTTTAATATGCTTTCCGAAATGTACGGACAATCTTTCAAAATAGAATCATGATTGGCATAGGATATAAAAAGCTCCCATTCAGGGACCACCTCAAATTCAATAAAATTGTTCATTACCCAGGGGGCAGTGATATCATCAATCAAAGAAAAAAGGAAACCGTATTCCGGGTAACAGCCGATAGGAGGCTTTTCCTTGCACAATATTTTTTTCAATTCTGAATTCCCCTTACTTCTTTCCAAATTTCATTGCAGACTCTCGCGTAATCGAGTGTAAGTGTGTGCGGAACGATATCACTTTGAAGATTACCGTTCTTTATACACCGCACGACTTCTTCAATCTCATACACAAAACCGTTTTGCGTTATCGTATCCGTATAGTGTTCCAAAACATTATTCTCATTGTCATGGCAAAGCACTTCATTCCCGAAGAGAATATTTGGAATTACAATGCTACCTTTACTTCCCCTGACAACGACGCTCTGATTCATAAATGTTTCAAGGCTTGCGCTTAACACCGCTGTCATATCATCGTATTCAAGCACCAGAACTTCCGAAGCATCTACCCCGGTCCCGCTTTCGATAACTGACAATTTATGTCCCAATATGGGTTTGTCTATCAAAAGTCTTATTATTTCATATCCGTATACAAGAAGATCGAGCGCCGCGCCTCCGCCCAATTCGGGATTCCAGAAACGGTTGCCGTTATCACGTTCTGCGCAAAAGCCCAGGCTTATTTCGGCAAACTTCAAATCTCCGATTCTGCCCGCCTCTATCCATTCTTTAGCCTTCAGGACTATGGGAAGGAAACGGCTCCACATAGCTTCCATACAAAAAACCCGCTTTTGTGAAGCTTCATCAAAGACAGCATGCGTCTGTGAACTGTTGACGCACATTGTTTTTTCGCACAAAAACGGAATTCTGTGTTGTAAGCAAAGCCTGCATGCATCATAATGATTGCCGGTTGCGGTAGCTATGTACACAGCATCAGGCTTTATTTCCCTAAGCATCTGCTCATAACTGCCAAAAGCAGCGGAAATACCGTTTTGAGCAGCAAACTTCTTCGCCCGTTCCAAAGAATTACTGCCTATCGCCACTACTCTGCATCGTTTCGTAAGCGATATTGCATTGCAAAACTTAACAGCTATATTTGAGGCTCCTATTATGCCCCATTTGAATATCCCATCCCCATTATTGTGCATATGATATTCCTATATGATTGTTAATAGTTGATTAGATTGTACCCATCTTCTCTTATGCATATTCTATCCCCAAATTCACCGCATAATATAGCTATTTTAGTGATTATATCTTTGTTTTCAGCGTATTCCACTTGTATAGCATGTAGTTTTCGTATACTTTACGTTTATTTGCATTCATATTTGTGCATTTCGCCCTTTGCTCTATATCTTAGTCTATAGTTTGCAGAATATCAAGTAGAAATATACCTGTTTTATGGTAATTACTCGTATACATATTACATTTTATGTGCTTTTATCTTCATTTATGTCAATATTTACCTAATATATATGTGCATTTCGTGTGTTTCTACTATTAAAACTGTTTGTAGCAAGCGCACTTGCTACTCAGCTCGTCGGCTCGTCGCCACACAATCACCGGAATTCTTAATGATGAATTCCGGGATTGTATGCGGTCGCCATATGTCTGCTTGTGCAAGCACAGCAGTCGCATGGCTCGTCGCTATACAAAAAGAGCCGTGAAACAGTTACGTTTCACGGCTCTTATAAAAACTTCTTATATTTTCTGTGTTATTTCAAAGAATACAGGTCTCTCCTCCAAATCCTTATTGGGTGAATGAAGGGTTCCCATTATTTTCCCGTCAAGGGACTTAAATATCATTCCGTGGCCCCCGTCCTTGTCAAAAAGAGGCTTCTCAACCTGCTTCCAGGGACCTGCGATGGTATTGGACTCGCTCTTGGCAAGGCCCATGGTATAACCGCCTTTACCGAAGCTTGACCAAAGAAGTGTTATCTCTCCGTCATCTGCTATATGCATAAAAGGTCCGTCGGTTACATACTTACCATTCCTGATATCCACAATCCAGGGAGCTTCTGTAGCATGGAATAAAAGCTTGGGCTCACCGACCGCATGGGTTAAATCATCGCTTAACTCAACGGCACATATGGTACCGTCCGTTATCTGTACCCACTCATGGCAGAATATCATATAAGGACGATTGCCCTCTGTCGGCTCAACATAAAAGGTTCCGTCAAGACACTCCCAATCACGGGGAGTTACGGGGCCGTCAGAATGAACCCTGAATGGACCTAAGGGCGAATCAGCCTTCAGAATCTGAGTACCTCTGCACACGCCTTCCGCTTTAAAAGAAACAAACATATAAAAGGCGCCTTTATATTCGTGAACCTCCGGTGCCCAAAAGTTTCTGTCCGCCCAAAAGCCTTCCGGGGGAGTAAAAACGGTTATGGGACCTTCGAAGTTCTCAAGGTCTGTACTCACATAGCAGTCAAGGCCCGTAGCCTTGTTGCCCCAGCACTCGGGGCCTCTTGTTCCGTAAAGATAGTACTTGCCTTCATGCACCAGCACAAAGGGATCTCTGATGTTAATTTCAGTTCTGGGTGTCATTTCTTCTCCTGTTCTTTCCTGTTCTTTTGTAGTATTCTTCTTTGTCTTTATACATGCGTTTGTCGGCTTCTTTGTACACAGCCAAGGCCGTGGGAGCTTTAAGTTCCGTGGAATCACAGTATCCGTATGAGGTACTGACTTTTATGTCTTTGTCCGCATTGTCCTCATCAATGTACGACTGTAAAATCTTGGTCTTCTCCTCCGCATTGTATCCATAAGCGTCCGTAACTATGACAATAAACTCGTCGCCACCCATTCGACCGAGTGTCTCGCCGTTGTTAAAAGTTTTACGGAGCATATTGGCAAATCTTACTATCAATTCGTCTCCGGCTTCATGGCCGAAGTCGTCGTTGGTATTTTTTAAGTTGTTTAAGTCAAACTGATAAATAATGTACTGGAAACCTTTTCTGTCTATTTCTTCAAAGATTTCCTCGCACTTTCTGCGGGTAGAAAGGCCGGTAAGCACATCTTCGTAAGCAATCTTTTCAAGGAATTTGGTCTCCGCGGTCTTATAAAGCGTTCTGCGCATTTCCAGAATAAAGTCTACCAGCAGGGCTACCACAAACATCAATGCGCCTATGGAAATGTAACTTCTGTATTCTGCTTTTCTAAAGAAATTAACCCCATGTCTGTCGGCGATGTAAACCACCAAATCTCTCAAAGCCACTGCAATCATGGCTCCGAAGCCTATCATCAGAACCTTGTGAGTATTTCCGTGTCTCAAATCCGCAATGGCAAGGTGGCACACAAACACTACCGCCACAGTCAGAAGTACCAGATATACGGGCAGGAAATCCGAAAGATGAGCCCACTTAAATAGCTGGCTTGCGCCTGACACCAAAAGAAGCTGCACTTCAACTATAATAAGCGTATAAAGAAAGAAACACTCCCAGGCCTTATTACGTTTCTCCACTTCCTGCCTGAAATACATTAATATCGGGAAAGGAAGCAAATAGAGCGAAAGGTACTCCACATATGTTTTTACAATCAGATTGTCCGTAAAGATGTAGTCAAGATTGTAGTTGCAAAGAGTCCAACAGCCGATGCACAAAGCAAATATGCCTATGCTGAAAAGACGCTCCATGTAATAGGACTTAAAATACAAAACAAATGTTACAAGAGCAATGCAAAGTCCTGCAACTATAAGAGTAATGGCCACCACAAAAGGAATCATGTACCTGCCGTAGTAAACCATGTAGCCGGTGCTTTCTTCGTAAATCTCGGGAGCAGAAATACTGTTAAAAGCATTATTCTCCGTAACGAACATAATAATCTTTAGCTCACCGCCTGCGGAACCGTCGGGTATACTGATAAATCTGGTACCGAATCCCAGCATTTCGCCGTTCTCATAGTCCTCCCAGCCGTAGTCATAAAGAACCTTGTCATTCAGAACCACTCTGGTGGCACTGTGCACCATGGTGATGCGCATAGTAACATTATCGGGAAGGTCGTCGGGTAATTGTCCCCAAAAAGATACCCAGTCACCCTTATGGGTCACCGGAAACTTGAATTCGCTTAGATTGACCGACTCATATAGATCATCATTAATCTGGATGTCCCACTCATCCATAAGCTTTCTGTTGTACCCCGCATTTTTGCTCTTGATGGTAGCAAGATATCCTACCGTGAACAAACCGATGGCGAACACAAACAAAAGCAGATGAAGAATCCTGCTTCTCCATTTTTTCATTGTAAACCCCCACCTCAAAAAGAGGCGTATATATTTGTTTTTCTATTATATCCGCAGAGTTTCCCTATTTCAAGGCTATTTACAAAGGTGTTAAAAAAATCCCGAGCTGCGTTTAAGCAATTCGGGATTTTTAACCTGTTTTAATGCAATTTTGTGCTAAACATATTTTTTAAGTGTTGAAATTATAGCGCCGGGTCCTGCAATAAGTTCCTTGAAGTAAGACTCAACAAGCTCGCCCAAGCCTACCTTGTAAAGGTCAGAACCAAAGATGGTAGCATCTGAAAGAATGGGTGAAACCTTATCATGGATATCGGTATCGCCAAACTTAATGTCTGCCACGTAAGGGCGAAGCTTGGCAAGCAAAGGATCTGAACTGGGCTCAAAAGCCTTGCCTTCGTCATTGATACCCATTAAGTATCTTAACCATCCGGCAAATACAAGGGGAATCATCTTTAAGTCTGCTGCCTTAAGGTCCGCACGCTTCTCATATTCCTTGATGGTCTCACCGAAACGGATGCCTACCTTCTGGGAAGTATCTGTAGCGATTCTCCAGGGTGAATCGGGCATGAAGGGATTGGGAATTCTGAGTTTAACCACTTCATCAATAAACTTCTTGGGATCGAGTACTCCGGGATTAACCACAACAGGGAGTCCTTCTTCGTAACCGATGCGCTCTACGAGATGCTTAAGTACCGGATTCTCCATTTCTTTGGATATAAGCTGATAGTCAAGAAGGCAGCCGTATACCGCAAGAGCGGTGTGAAGAGGATTAAGGCAGGTACAAACCTTCATCTTCTCAACTCTGTCAACGGTTTCTCTCTCTGTGTAAATAACGCCTGCCTTGTCCAGAGCCACCTTGCCGTTGGGGAAAGCATCCTCGATTACAAGATACTGGCACTCCTCGGCATTAACGAAAGGAGCCACATAAGTGTTCTTGGAAGTGATAACAGGCTCAAGTCCCTGAATGCCGTCCTCAAGAAGAATCTTCTCAACGGATGCATCGGGTCTGGGTGTAATCTTGTCAATCATGGACCAGGGGAAAGAAACCTTGGATTTGTCCTCAACATACTTAACGAAGTCTGCACTTACAAGGCCGTTGTCTGCCCATGCCTTAGCAAAAGAAGATACCGCATCGAAAAGTTTGTCTCCGTTATGAGAACAGTTGTCCATGCTGACCATGGCTACGGGAAGAGCTCCTGCCGCAAATCTGCTGTACAAAAGTGCGCTTACCTTGCCCATATAACTGGTAGCCTTTTCGGGACCGTTTGAAAAATCAGCTGCAACGCCGGGAGCAATCTCTCCGGCAGCGTTCTTAAGGCTGTAGCCTTTCTCGGTAATGGTAAAGCTTACCATCTTAAGAGAGGGACTTGCAAAAATCTCGTGTAATCTGTCGTAATCCTTTTTATTGTCAGGGTCTACGGTTACATATTCAACGATGCTGCCGATGACAGCCTTGTCAATTGTACCGTTGGCTTTCAAAGTGACATCAATGCCGAGTCCGTCGTGGGGACGATACATCTTGTCGATAATTTCGTAGTCAAAGCCTTCTGCGGCAATGAGACCCGTTTTCTCGATTCCCTTGTCAAGAAGTTCCTCAAGAAGGGCTGCCTGAAATGCTCTGAAAATATTGCCGGCACCAAAGTGAATCCACTCGGGATTCTTAAGAGTCTCGGCCTTAACCGCTTCACGGTTGTAACTCCATACTCTGTAGCCTTTGTCCTGCCATGCTGTTTTATTTGAAGAAAGATTATCTGCCGTTAATTTAAGTTCTGCCACTGTTATTACCTCTTATTGCTCTTCTCAATTGCTTCCCAAAGACCGTTTAAGTATGTTGCGCCAAGTGCTCTGTCGTAAAGACCGTAGCCGGGAAGTGCAACCTCACCCCAGATCATACGTCCGTGGTCGGGTCTGATGGGGCCGTCGAAGCCGATGTCGTAAAGGGCCTTCATAATCTCATACATATCAAAGGTTCCGTCGGAAGAAAGATGTGCAGACTCTTCGAAGTCTGTGGGAGAATTAAACTTAAGGTTTCTTACGTGAGCAAAATGAATACGTCCTTTCAAAGAACGAATCATGTCGGGAAGGTCATTCTCTAAGTTGGTGCCGTAAGAGCCGGAGCAGAAGGTAACACCGTTGTGAGGGTTGTCTACCATCTTCATCATGCGCAGAATGTTTTCTTTGTTAATGATGATACGGGGAAGTCCGAATACGCTCCATGCGGGATCGTCGGGATGTATGGCCATGTTAATGTCGTATTTGTCACAGGTGGGCATGATGCGCTCAAGGAAGTACTTGAGGTTGGCAAAGAGTTTTTCATTGTCAACGTCTTTGTACATTTCGAAGAGTTCCTTAATCTTGGCCATTCTTTCGGGCTCCCAGCCGGGCATTACGTGGCCGTTACTGTCATTCTTGATGCTGTCAAACATTTCCTCAGGCTTGATGGCATCGATGGCTGCCTGATTGTAAGCAAGAACGGTGGAGCCGTCGGGACGCTTTCTGGCAAGCTCGGTTCTGGTCCAGTCAAAAACAGGCATGAAATTGTAGCATACCATGTGGATGTCTTCCTGACCGAGACGCTCCAAGGTCTTAATGTAATTGTCAATGTGCTCTTCTCTTTCGGGTGAACCTATCTTGATGGCATCCGAAATATTAACGCTTTCGATACCTGCAATCTTAAGACCCGCAGCCTCAACCTCGCGCTTGAGAGCACGGATGTCTTCAAGTTCCCAGGCTTCGCCGGGTACGGTGTCGTAAAGAGTGGTGATAACGCCTTTAACTCCGGGCACCTGTCTTATCTGTTCAAGGGTTACGGAATCGTGTTTGCTTCCGAACCATCTGAGTGTCATCTGCATGA
>JAEEGL010354743.1_pt1 | contig 17029 bp, 15 predicted proteins | sample 9134231 | NCBI WGS metagenome assembly JAEEGL01 (sample SAMN16246548, study PRJNA631951) | gut metagenome | biome: gut microbiome; feature: rumen; material: fiber-attached | host: Bos | place: Iran: Karaj | collected 2018-10
GATCCAGGTTCTGCAGCTTGGCCTTCGTGGTATCCTGGCAGCCGTATACGAGGTGCGCGAGGCTTCCGTCTTCATTCCTGTCGCCTACCATGAAGATACCTTCAAACCAGCGATGCGCGCCTTCACTGTAAAACTCCATACTTGTCGATCCGTGCTCTTCAACAGCCGCAAGGATCCTGTCCTTATCCAGCCATTCGTATAAACCGGCGCGGAAGCTCTCGGCCACGGAAGTCGCGACATTGTTTCTCAGAAACTGCAGCGCGTCCGGATCCTTATCAACCATTTCCACATATTCGTTGGTGCTGATCATGCGGTAACTCATATCGCTGACATCGATAAACAGCGAAAAATTGAAAACCTTCCCGATCGCCTCGATGATCTTTAAATACTCCTCCAGCTCCTGCTGCGCCGTGATATCGCGATAGCAGCCCATATAGATCTCCAGCGAGCCGTCATCCGGCCGTCTGATGAACCTTCCCGCTCCGGTCACCCAGATGATGCTGCCGTCCTTTTTCTGCATCCGATAGGTGGCGTGCGTGATATCCGGCAGATCCCTGTGGATCCGGACCGAATCCCAGAAAAGCTTGACTATGGCGTCCCGTTCTTCCGGAACAAGCGTCTTAACCCAGCTGTCAAATTCATTCGGCAGATCCTCCAGGCCGTCATAGCCAAGCATCTGTCTCGTCTCGTCGTTGAACTCAAAACCAAGCATGTTCTCGTTACGGTCAAACGTGCAGAAATACATGCCGGCTTTCATACCCTTGGCAAACATATCCTCTCTGTATTTGGCGATGCGGTATTTGCTGTTTGCCTCATCGATCCTTCTGTTGCACTCGGCCAGAAGCTCCCGCATCTCCTCCGGGTAATCGGAAATTTCAAACAACGGCGTCAGATCGTCTACCGCCGCGCTGTCTTCGGCGGCGAACCGGCCAATACCCTTATCAATGCTGTCCACAGATGCCTTCTTATCCATCAGTATCAACCTTTCCTATGATCTTTGCTAAAAAAATCAGCAGCAGATACTATTGTATACAAATCGCCGCAGATTTTCAACTTTTCGCTTATCCCCCAAATAAGAACAAAATTTATCTTCAGCCCGCGAAAAATAAACATATTCCGCATCGGTCCATCCATTTCTCAACACGAATGGCTTTATACGGAAGAATGGGGCGTTAAACTTATGTAATACACATCAAGTGCTTTGAAGGCTTTGAAAAAAACAACCGCTACCACTATTACAGCAATAACAAGGGCTATTATTTTGCGGTTACTCATCTCATATATCCCCCCGATAATGATTCATCAGAAAATATATAAAATAATTTTTTAAACGATATTTATTTCCATAAAAGAATATAGGAAGAAAAAAGGCGGAGCCTTAGCTCCACCTTACGAGAGACTTCGCAGATCATTTCATACTTTCAATGAACTTCATCTGCGGACTTTCTTTATCTAGCTGCATCAACTCAATCTTGTTCCCATCCGGGTCATGCGTCCAACACTGCCAGTTATGATCGGCTCCCTGCTTGGGAGCATCATCCCGGGGTGCCCCGGTCTCGACGATCCTCTTCCATGCTTCCTGTATATCGTCTACAGCTACACATAAATGAAAGAAGCCAATGTTGTCGTCACTGTAAGGTTTTTCCTTCGTTGCCCCATAAAACAGCTCGATAAACTGTCCGCCTCCGCCATAAACATAAACGATCCACGGTTCGCCGTTCTCCGGCCGCTTAATATCAAATGCCTTTTTGAAACCCAAAGTTTTTTCATAAAAGGCAATCGATCTATCCATATCTTTTACGTTAAATGCAACATGCCCGATTCCCTGTACCATCATTCCGCCTCCTTAATCCTCACATACAGTTTCTTTTTTTCTTCTCTTTTTTTTATAAAGCAAATCGGATTGAATTACTCCTTATTCTTTGACTTGGGAGATATCAGATCTTGACATGGATTTCAGCTCATGAATAGCCCGCTGCATACGCTCCTCTTTTTCTCTGCTGAATCGGTCATAATCCTTCTGCTTTGGTATGTTCAGGGGAACGGACGGAATGATATAGGCATCCCTTTCGATCAGTCTTGCGGTTTCCCGTGTCGAATTCTCAAAAGGAAGAGTCACGATCAGATCGGCCAGGCTCTGAAGCTCGTAAAGCTTACTTATCGCCCCGGCCACCATGAATATATTTACAATTCTGTTTTTCCTTACAGGGAAACGTTCCATGAATATATTCCCGATGATCGTCGGATCTGCATCGTCTATCGAAGGATCCGTAAGGTGATATGTTTCACAATTCCCCTGTTTTTCTATTGTAATCTCAGCAGTAAAGCGTCCCTTACTCCCGTAAATACGCATCTGGCCGTTGTCCGTATTGAACAGAAGCACATTGTTATGGCAGACATCAAGATAATGGGCAAGTCTTTGTGCATCATATTTCTTCTTCCCGGGAACTTTCTTCACATCAACAGCAAATGACAGATCGTCCGGATCGGACATGATAATGAGTGTCATGATAACACCTCCGAGAAGAAGTATGCCCATGACCAGGATAGCTATGGAAAAAAACAGAGAACCGGGATCCGATGCGGAGAAACGCTCCCCGGCGTACGACAGGATCGAGTAAGCTCCCATGCCTGTAAAAGCCAGTCCGACTATGCTTCCCGCGATCCAAAATGCAGGAAAGCTCTGTTTACTTCTGCAATCAAGTATATACCCGCTCATGTTTTTTCTCAGTCGTACCTTGTTCCCATAGTAGTGTCTGTGATGAATTTCGTCCAACAAAACACATCTCTCTTCGTATTAACTGCATACGATCTCATTACGGTTCCTCGAGGAGACTCCCAAACTCTTCGAGGTCGCAGCATACGAAGGGGCCTTCTGTCTGCCGGATACTGACCGCCTCCCTGCCATCATCCTTTCCTTCCGCGATGACGGAATAATAAGTTCTGTTCTCCTCGTCATCTTTATATGCCACGCAGAACCAGTAATAGGTGTGACCATTGTAGTTTTCTATCTTCAGAGAGCTTTCCGCCCAGTGATCGGTATACCCGTCCAGCTTCATACCGGCCACTCCATATCCGACTCTTCCGATCATCCAGCTGGAGCACAGGATCCCGTCTCCGGGGACAAAGCTCTTGTCAACAAGACCGCTGTCATAGCTGAAGGATACGGAAGAAGACACTCCGTTCCCGTCCGTATATGTGATGCTGATCCCCTTCTCATCCATCCGGAAGGGCAGCGTCATTGCATTATCGTAAGAGGACATGAATTCTTTCATAGCATCGCGGTCAACCTCAGGTTCATAGGAGACCGCATCTCTGATCCTGATCTGCGGCCGCTCAATTTCAGTCCTGATCGCAGCCTCATAAAGAAGCCGGTCCGTTATGACGTCGCTGAGTTTTATCTCGTTCCCCTCAGGATCCACATTGACGGTATTCACGCTCATGTCCGTCCCGCTGCCCGTCATAACGGACAGGCATACCGCACGGCTGTCGATCCTGCCGACTTCGATCCGGTCACCGGACGCGGCAACGGCTTTTCCATTTACATAGACCCCGCTGTCATCACAGCTGACAACAGGAATCTTCTCCTCTTCCTCCGGCGCACATGCGCAGAGCAGGAAGAGCGCGGAAATATACAGGATCGCTGATATTATCTTTTTCCTGACAGAAGCTTTCGGTATCATGAATTCTCCGCTTATTAATATACCGCTCTTTCTCTTACTTTTACGGGATTCAGATGACTCTGTTTGCATGATCCGGTTTTTCGGCCAGCCCCGCAGTGCCCTTCGCCTAACTCTTTCTGCAATGATCACTTTTCAAAAAAACATCGGATCATCGAACAGCGCCGGCAGCTCCTCTATGCTGTCGACAATGTGATCCGGCCTTTTGCTCTCGTCATCTATGCTCTGATATATCGCATAAGCCTGGCGTACCCAAACCGTCTTCATCCCCAGTTTCTTTGCCGGCACGATATCATTATCCAGTCTGTCTCCGATCATAACGGCTTCGCCCGCTTCGCATCCTGCCTTTTGAAGAGCCGCGGTGAATATACGCGGATCCGGCTTTGCACAGCCGGCTTCCGCCGACGCCATCACAACATCAAAATATTTACCGATCCCCCAATTATCAATTCTTTCCTGCGTACCCAAAGACTGGTTTGCTATGATCCCGAGCCTGTATTTTCCGTGCAGGGCCGAGACCACGTCGGAAGCGCCGGCATACAGTTTTTCCAGGCTGCTGTCCCATTCCGGCAAAACGATCCCGCAGGCTTTGGCTGCCGATCGGATCGGCGTCGGGCTTACCGCGGCCTGCTCATATACCATTTTCATAAACTCATCAATATCGATTCCCAATTGCCGTGCCGCAAATTCACAGCGGCTCTTATACACGGCACTTTCATCCACCAGGGTCGCACCCAGGTCAAAAAATACCCATTTCATATAAATAACTTACCTCCGATACTGCGTATCAGCGTATCCTTTATTGTCAGGAAAACATCCGGATCTGCCGCTTCTGCTTTTTATGATTTCATTTCAGATTGCCACACCAAAATCATACTGGAGATACTCCGGCAATTTCTCTTTCATCGGAATATCATAAAGAAATGTTATGTTCTTTTTCCCGGAAGTCCGATCGATCTTCTCCTGTTTCCTTTCATTCGAAAAACGTCCCTCTCCAACATAGGTAAACGGTAACCTGACCCCATGTTCTTCATTGACCTTACGAATGAATAAGTGGACATATTTACTAAGTCGGAGTGCCTGAAGATCCCTGTCAGAAATATTATTCTCACATTCCCATTGGAAGGTATTTGCAGTCAAAAACTTATCCTTATATGCCAGTTTTTCTTCGACAGATGCATCCTTTTTCAGAGAAGCAAAAACAACAGCTTCATCACCATAAAAATACGTTCCTTTTTGATTGTGATCCGGATCGGAAAGCATCTTTAACAGCACCTGATCCATTCTGTAGTTATGCCATAATACGAACTTATCAGTATTTCGGTATGTACTTTCATATTGCGTGAGCCCATATTCCAAAAGATCTTCAATATACTCTGTAAACTCATTGTCGAATCTGACATTAAGCGAATACAAACCGGATTTTTCTATCAATGCGCCCTTTTTGACCATAAACTTTAAAGTATGGTCAATCTCATCCTGATTACATCCTGCTATGCTTTGAAGCAGTAATCCGTTTATATCATCTTTACACAATTCTCTGCCCAGTAATTCTTTTATCAGTAGAAATTCGTGCATCCGAACAAGCGGAAGTAACGACGAGCAATACTTAATAAATAAAATCTGTCCATCTGAAAATGACGGAAGATTTTCTTCTTCTATACCCTGTAAAAAAGAATAATAGCACCCCATCTTCTTACCACCAATCTTCACCTGGAGAAATCGCATCAGATCAGGCGCGCAGTCATTGTTAAGGTAATCCATATGCCTAGGCGGATACTCTGAATTCACATACTTCTTAAAGTTGTAATAATCCTGCTTCAGATAAGAAAGGCTGTTAAAATTCTCCTGATCAATATATTCTATGATCTCCTTCTGACTCTCTTCATCAAATTGAATATCGACTCCATATTCAGCAAGTCCAAGGGCTGAAAAATTGTCCTTCACCAGAGATTGCATCAATCTCTTTTCCATCACAAAATTCTCAGCCAGGCTTCCCATTGCAAATGCGATCTGCACGCTTCTCTTATAGCTGTTTCCGATAAAATCCAACACTGTAACAAATGCCTTGTTATTATACTTTCTCAATCCTCTTCCAAGCTGTTGGATAAACACAGTTGAACTTTCTGTTGGTCTCAGGAACAGGACCATATTGCATCCCGGAATGTCCACGCCTTCATTCAGAATATCTACCGTACAAAGAATTTCCAGTGACTTCTCTTCATCCTGCAGATCATTGTAAGCCCGGATCCTTTCTCCGACAGAGTTCTTTCCGGTCAGATATGCTGTATGGTAATACTCTGACAGCTCCTCAGCCATCATACGGGCATGCGTTATATTCCGGCAGAATGCCAATGCTTTCAACTTTCCTGCCGGTCTATGCTCTTCGATCTGATCCTTTATAAAGGCACAATGTTCCACCGACGCAAGCTGGGAAATCATCTTTCTTTCCTGGGCTTTCGACAATCCATAATCCACCAGACTGTCTCTGATCCCAAAATAATGAAATGGAACAACCAGATCGTTTATGATCGCATCACGGAGGCGTAACTCATAAGGGACATTCGTATCAAACAATTCAAATACATCTTCATTATCCATACGTTCCGGAGTTGCTGTCAGCCCTATCATGAATTCCGGTTTGAAATAATTTATGATCTTTCTGTATGACTCCGCAGTGGCATGATGGCATTCATCCAGGCATATATAATCAAATTCATCTTCACGAAACAATTGCAGTGACTGGCTCAGCTTGATATTTCCGGCAAAGATAAAATCCGCATCAAGATCAGAATGATCTTTATTATACAACCCATAAGTTACCGTATTCCCAAAAACAGCCTGAAATGTCTCTAGCGACTTCTGCATGATAGAACCTTCATGAACGATATATAACAATCTTTTGGGATTAAAATTCCGCGCATCAAAAGCAGCCAGAAACGATTTCCCAGATCCCGCTGCCGCCACAACAAGTGCCCTGCGCATCCCCATCACCCGGTATCTGTTCAGTTCCTTCATTGCCTTCCGTTGCATATAATTGGGTTTGATGTTCTCCACAGCAACATCATAATCCATATCCCATCGTTCTATCGCATAATTGAGTTTGTTCACATACTTCGAAATGATATCTCTGTCCAAGGAAAAAGTATTATTCCATTTATCTTTAAACTCACCCAGCATCTGAGCAAAAACAGAGTAATCTTTATGATCGGTTACGACAAGATCCCATTCGACATTCTTAAGAAGTGCATATCTTGTGATATTGGACGATCCCACGATCAGCTCTGCCGTATCAGCAAATTCAAAATAATACCCTTTCGAATGATATCCGATAGTCATATATCCATCATCATGAAAGCTCTCGAAGTCCAGATGACACGTAAATGAATCATATCGATCCATAAAAAGCAAAAATGTACGCAGAGATTCCACATCTGTAAAATTCTGATAAGTAGATGTGATGATCTTTCCAAACGCACCACGCGCCAGCGCAGCCTCTATATCCTTGATAATAAGAACCAGTCCTGCTTTCTTGATAAAACTCACAGAAAAAGCAAAAGACTCACATTTTCTCAAGTTTTCACGGATCCTGTCCAAAAATGTCTGTTCAGTATAGTTTGTAAGAAACTGATTACTCATATCCAATTCCTTTTATAATTGATCATACTTCGCAGCACTGCCCCTGGCTTTCTCCACCGGGTACTTCTTCTCATTAAGATCCATCTTCATGTTTACGATCTCGTCCGCGTCCAGGCCGAGCTTATCCAGCAGATCCTGCGTATAGACAAGCACATCCGCAAGCTCTTCCTTTACATGCTGCAGGTCGTAATCACTGTCGCTCCACTGAAAGCATTCCAGAAGTTCGGCCGCTTCGATCACAATGGATTTGGCCAGGTTCTCCGGCGAATGGAACTGATCCCAGTCCCGGTCCTCCGAAAACTTTCTGATACGCTCAATTGTTTCCGTTTTCATGCATAACACACTCCAATCTTCTCTTCAGATATGCTGACATTCCCGGATCTGTACAATAAATGTAACAACCCTTCATTCCTCTGGTCAGAAGTGTCCGGTATGTGTTCTTAATGATCTCGTCGGCTCTTTTTTTCGCCTCTGCAGGTGATTCCGCAAACAGCTTTTTGATCCCTTTCATCGACTGGTCTGTTTTTGCTCTTTTTGTATGATCCGTAACAACCTGACCATTTTCAAATCGCATATCATCTCCAATGATCACGCCTACATAGTCAAACTCCAGTCCCTGCGAAGTGTGGATACATCCCACCTCATTGATCGAAGTCTCGCTCACTGCAAACGGTTCCCCGTTTCCGAGATTCCAGCTCATTTCAAAATCACCGATCCTGATATCGTGATAATCCGTATTGTTCTGCTCTTTTTTGAACCACTCCCAGCAGTAACCCGCAAGTATCCTCGCCCTGTTAGAAAGCCGGTTTCGCTCGACCACAAGTTCGCGCATTTCGCCCGGCGTATCGCAGATCCGGATGTCATAATCGATCCCCTCCAGGTCATAGTTGGCTGTCTCGCGAATATCCAGAACATCATCCAGCCATGCCAGATAGCCATCCGATCCGTTGCAACGGAACTGTGATTCAAGCTCGAGGAAATGTAGCTCGGAACCTTCTTTCTTTGCCCACTTCTCGATCTCGGCAACAGAGCCGATATCATCCATAGTCACTCTCTGACTCTCATCGATAAAAAAGACGCTGCAGTATGCCGCATGAATGATCTCTTTGATCTGATTTTCTCCAAGGTTATGAAACATGCCGGATTTCTCATTGAGACGGTGCGCCTCATCGCAAAGGATCGTCTGTATTGCGTTTCTGCCGACGTCCGTATATGTTCCCGAACCCTTGAACATATTGTCAACACTGCTTTTCTTTATCTGTCCCTTCAGCTTTTTCAGATAGACCTGACGCGGCGCACTGTTCTTTGATACATACTGAACCAGCTGATCCTTTTGTGTAAGTTCTGACAAAAGATTTATCGCGATCACTGTCTTTCCGGTACCTGGGCCGCCACGAACGATAACGGTCCGTTTTTTATAATCCTTCTGGCACTGCACGGAGAACCTCAGGATCTCCTCATAAGCCACCTTCTGCTCATCGATCATAATGAATTCTCGGTTCCCTTTGAGCATGGATCCTATCGCATTTTGAAGGCTCTTTGACGGTCGAATCTTTCCATGATCAAGCTGATATAATACTTCTTCCCCATCGCCCTTTTTTATTGATGTTTTAATAAAAGTGCGAAGAAGTTCCAACTGGCCCTTGGTATATGCCGGCGCTTCATCTAAATAGTCCCTGTACTGTTCTGCATCGAGAGGATCATTGGCGTGCCGGATATAGTTATGCAGGCACGCGCAGGGCGAGAGCCTGATCCTTTTGTCCTGCACAGTCTGATTGTAATCACGGATCAATTGCGCATAAGACCACGCCTGATAGGAAGGATGCACCACCCTGTGCTTCCCGTTGCCAACATACGTCTCGACCAACGCATCCGTCCCCTTCACTTCCGTCATGGACTCCCACTGCTTCAGTTCCACAATTACCATTCCGGGCTCATCCTGTCCGTTATAACCGGAGATCATAAAATCCACTCTTTTTGATGTCTGTGGAATATTGAACTCTATTGCCACGCCCGCATCAGAAGGGATCTCATCATCATTCAGAACCTTGTACATATAGTTCAGAGAATTCTCCCATGAACGGAATTCCGCTTTCGGAGTATGCTTTCCAAGTTTTGTCAGAATATTCTCTTCTATCTCCACTGCGATAGAATCCCGCTCGCAGCTGGACAAAAAATCTGTTTTCACCCCGTCGTAAACTATCATCGCTTATCCGCCTTCTTATTTCCTGCATTTATAAGGTTCTCCGAATCCGAAGAAAACAACTCCCATTCCTTACGACGCATCGCCGCTCCCTTCCACCTCGATCGTCGCGCTTACGGGAGGAAGGCCTTCGGCGGTCACTTCGAGCGTGACCGCGCCCCTTTGGCGGCCGGCCCTGAGAACAGCCGTGGCGCGGCCGCGGAAGCTTGTCGTCTCCGCATCCGTGTAATTATCCTCCGTCACGGGATTTCCGGAACCGAAACCGGCCAGATATGTGGCCTTCGACGCGTCCTCATCTGCGGATCCGTTTATTCCTGTTACTTTCGCGCTTAAAGGCAGTTCGACGTCGGGCACGGTGTTGCCGTGTGCGTCCACCACCTCGATCAGTACGTAACACACATCGTGACCGTCAGCCTTCAGTCTGTTTTTCTCCACCGTGAGCCTGAGTGCGGCAGCCTGTTCCGCAGTCACAAGACTGTCTCTGCTCACTTCCCTGCCTCCGGCGTAGCTTACCGCTTCCACCTTTCCGGGCTCATACTTCGTATCAAAGCTGACGGAGTTTGGCATGGGCCGTTCCATACAGACCGGCTTTCTGCCAAGCGATCTTCCGTTTAAGAACACTTCCACTTCTTCCGCATTGGAATAGACCACCAGTTTTACCTCATGATCCTCCCATCCGGCGTAATTCCAGTTTTTCAGCACTCCCGGGAAGCCCCACATCGTCATCATCTCGATCTTGCCGAAGCTTTCCGGATGCATGGAAAACAGATGTGTTTTCGTGCTTCCCCAGACCACGCTTCTGTAAGCCCCTTGCGGCATCATATTTCCGGTGATATCAAAGTCGGCGTCGTTGGCCGTTCTCCAGGGGAAGGGAGAACCCGGCTGCGGCATCAGAGACCAGGAGCCTTTCTCAACCAGCGGATCCGTCTCGTCCACATAAACAGCTTTGCCGATCCCGGCCTCTCCCAGGTAATCCCAGGCCGTCCAGGTAAAATCGCCGATCGCGTAAGGAAGCTTTTCCACCAGCGGCCAGCGGAAACCGATCTGGACAGCAAAATTCTCCGAGCCGAGCATCACTCTTTCCGGGAACAATTCATGGTCGCGTTCGTAGAGGTCTTCCATGTAATTGTAGCCGACGATATCCAGACCGTTCGTGAACGGCTCCGTGATCCTTTCCCATTTTGTATCCGCGAGTCCGTCCGCGGAGTTCTGTTCCTGACTCTGACCTTTGATCAGCGCGTCGTCCAGGCCGCTCCAGAGCGAGCAGATCCCGTTGCTGACCGGTCTTGTTCCGTCGATCCGCCGTATCGTCTCCGCCAGTTCCGTTGCCAGGGTATAACCGTTATCCAGGCCGCCTCTTTCGGGGATCTCATTTCCGGTCGACCAGATGATCACGCAGGGATGATTGCGATCTCTCCTGACAAACGCCGTCAGATCCTTCTCCCGGTCCGTAGCAAAAAACTGACTGTAATCACCTGCTCGTTTCGCGATCCCCCATGCATCAAAGGCCTCGTCAAATACGTACATGCCCAGTCTGTCGCAGGCTTCGATCAAAGCCGCCGATGGCGGATTGTGTGCGGTACGGATCGCATTGAAACCGACCTCTTTCAGTTTCCTTACTTTTCTCGCTTCGGTCTCATAAAGGGATACCGCGCCCAGCAGGCCATTGTCATGATGGACGCATCCGCCTTTAAGCTTCACCGTTTTTCCGTTGATCCGAAGTCCGCGCACCGCGTCGGCGGTAATGGTGCGTATACCGAATAAAGTGTCTGCCGCATCGACCGTGATCTCCTCATCCGCGATAAAATGGGTCCTATAGACTCCGAGATTCGAAACCTGCGCTCTGACCACGTAAAGATCCGGCTGCGCAGCGTCCCAAAGCCGCGGGTTTTCCACATTCATGGCAAGCCTTGCCTTTTCCGTCTTACCTGCATTGATCTGGATCACGCGCTTTACGCTGCCGACGATCTTTTCGCTGTCCTCTTCAGCCAGGCTCACCTTCACTTCCGCAAGACGATTCTCCAGCGTTTTATTTTCAACTTCCACCTCATACTCCAGAAAGGCGTAACCATCCGCCACTTCCTTCGTCCGCGCGAATACGCCGTCATTTGCGATATGTACTCTCGGCCCATGACAGAGCCGCACGCCGCGATACAGACCGGAGCCCGTATACCAGCGGCAGTTCACAAACATACTCGTGTTTACGGTGACCATGATCCTGTTCTCTTCGCCGAAAGCCACATGATCCGTGATATCGACATAAAAAGGCGCATAACCGTAATGCTGGCTGCCAAGCTTGCAGCCGTTTACTTCCACGGTCGCATTCATCATGGCACCGTCGAAGCTGAGGCCCACGCACTCCTTTTCCCATTCCTTCGGGATCGTCACATATTTCACATAATTCGTCACATCTCCCACGAAATATCCGCTGTCCGAACCAGCCGGCGCATCTTTCTTCACGGCGGTCCCGATCATCCCGTCATGGGGAAGGTCGATCTCTTCACCCGGCGTTGCTTCCAGCATCCCAAGGGAATCTATGAACCCTCTTCGGAAAGTCCATTTTTCGTCCAGATCGATCTGTTTCATTCAAAACCTCCTATCTGCTAAGTGTTTGATGATCGCTTAATGAAGATCCACGCTGAAGTCATAATACGCATTTTTTCCCCACTCGTAACGATAGTAGAGCCCTGCGTCTCCCTCAGGCAGCACTATGTCGTAAGGACTGAAATATACATAACGGCCGCCGGGCATATACTTACAATCAATACACAGGCTCTCCTCCCATACGGGATGCTTCACCTCACCGCCGGCATTGACAAACTCATCCGTATACTCTGCTTTCGGTGCCAGGAGCAGTGCGTCCACGTCGTTCGGCAGCGTAAAGCCGATACGGCCTCCGCCGAGCTCTTTCACGTGCATATCCTTATCTTTTCCCTCAAAGGGATCGATGATCTCGATCGTATTCCCGTTTTCGTCAAAGCTCTCTTTTACTTCGTAACTGTATCCGATGCTCACCCCCGGTTTCCATTCCTCCAGATGCAGCCGGCGGCTTGTCCGGGAATCCGGCGCATGATCCTCACGGCAGGTCCCGTCATAAACCGCTGCAGCAGGCTGGATATAATTCAGGGAAGAGACCCCCTTCAGGGTCTTGAAGACAGACGCATCATAAGCCGGGATCGTCTTCACATAGATCAGCGCAAAGCTGGTCTGCGGATCTGCATTCATCCCGTCATCCAGCCCTTCGCAGACCATCTTCTTTCCCCATTCCTCCGGATCGGCGTCCCATGGCAGCACCTCCAGGCTATTGGTAAATATGCTGCCGGAAGCCACGTTTACATATTCATCCGGATCACGGTCATCCAGGGACTGCGTAGCGATATGCCAGTCAGCCGGATACAGCTCGATCTGCGCCTCGTCCACACCCAGCGTATCCGCCAGCTCCTTCTTTGCATAGCCGAGGGAATTTTTATAGGGTTCACCCGTATACATCTGACCGTTTTCATAGTCATAGAAATATGCGTACGACTCCCCGTTTCTGCGATACAAGCCTGTGATCAGCGCATAAAGATGGATGCCATCCTTGTATGCCTTTGCGGATCCCACTTCCGCATCCGGCATATTGGCAGCAAACCAGTCTTTCGCCTCGCCGGAATGCTCGTCGGTCACGCTCTGTACCTGCCCGCCGGAGTATCCCGGAGGCATGCAGCCCGTGAGGCTCAATGCAAACAGGAAGGTAAACAGAAATATCATCAGACTTTTTCTTTTCATAGGGACCGCTCCTCTCCGATCGTGTCCGTTTTTGGGGACTGCATCCCGCTTCCTTCATCCTTCCGCCAGCGTCTTTCCCATCTCAAAAGCTTTCTTACGCTCCTGCGGGAAGACCGTCTCGCGGCGCTGTTTTTTCTTCTCCGGATCGAACATAGACCATTCCCAGTCAAGCTTGCTGTAGTCATTTAACTGCAGTGTCTCGCCGCTCACCAGGACCTTGCAGGGTCCCACAAAAGTGCTGAAGGTCTGCTGATAGCTGCTTAAAAGATCCGCATACATCGTATCCGGCGCATTGCTCGTCATGATAAAGAGGACCGGGATATCTCTCTCCTTACAGCAGGGCTTCTCCACATTATAAGTAAGATTCTGAAATATCAGTCTCTCATAAAGCGCCCGGAAAGACGCCGTGACGTTGGAAAGATAATTCGGCGACCCGATGATCAGCCCGTCCGACTCCCTGATCGCATCAAGCACGGGCGTGAGCCCGTCCCTGCAGACACAGTGTCCCTTAAACTTCTCTCTTTTGCATCCAAAGCATGAGATACATCCCGTGTATCTCTCCAACTGAAACAGATCAAATCTCTGTATCTCCGCCCCGGCACTTACCGCGCCATCCGCCGCTTCCGATAAAAGGATATCCGTATTCCAGCCCTTGCGCGGGCCTGCGTTTACGACTACGATCTTTTTTCCCATTGCTATACCTCCCATATTTCTTTCCGGATCAGCACGAACATGCGTCATGCATCCCGCGTGATCGCATAACACCCCCCACTTACTCTGCCATATACTCCCACTCCCGGAACCCTGCCGATTTTGCGGACTGATATTAATTGATACTTTTGGCAGTCAGATGAAGATTCCATATCTCATCATTTCTCATCATTTCTCATCATTTCCCCTCACTTCCACTTCTCCATAAATGCCGGCTGGTTTTTATCCTCTTCAAATTCCCCTGAGGATTTGCGGATAAGCCTGGTACCAACAGGGCTGTCTATATGATTCATCACAGCCGGATCGATCCCCGCGATCGAGTAGACCTTGCAGAGTTCGACATGGTCCACATCATTGATATAATCGTCGTCCTCATCCCCGGCAAAAAACTGCCAGCCGCTGTCTTCATCATCCTGAAGTTCTTCTCGCAGCATAAACCCGACCTTCCATCCTTCTCTTGTCACCTTTTTGGACACGACACAGAGCTTTCCCATGATCTCCTTACGGCGTATCGAAGGTTCACAATACTTCCTGTGATCGAGGAATTCCGCGATCGTGTCTTCATCCGGCAGCTCATCACTTTCAATCCCGTCTATCGCAGCATCCCATATCTTCTTATCATCGGCGTTGCGTCTTAAGCATACCGCGAGCTTTAATAAGTCTGCTTCATCAATATCAAGACCGGTCTGTACTTCCTTCGCCAGATGATCCCCGTTTTCATCAAAAAGATATATGTTGATCCCGCCATCATCATAAACCGTAGCTTTTGCTGCCCCAAGATTGTTTTCATCATCATAAAAGACCATAAAAGAAGGCAGATGTCCGTTTACGAACCAGTCGTATTCCGTGCCGTTCTTACCGTTCATATAGAAGACTTTGCCGTTTTCTTCCAGAGCATCCAAAGAAAGCTCCGGCATGTTTTCTTTTATGGCATTTTGGATCTTTGTCTGAATCTCGTTTAGTATTTTGTGCATCTCTCCTGCGCCCCAATCCCGGTGAAACGCCCCAGTCACCATACCATTACGATCGATCTCATTGCATGAGAACAACAAAGATATTATACCATATCGCAGTATGCTTTATTCACCTAATCTTGGTGATTATGTACAAACGCGCGCTTAATCATGCACAAAAAAAAGGGCCCCGATTCGACATTTTGCCTTTACCGAGTCTCTCCGCCTTCGGGCTTTAAGACAACCTCCCGCAGAGCCGAAAAGGAGATTTGAACTCCCAACCTATCGCTTACGAAGCGATTGCGCTGCCATTGCGCCATTTCGGCTTATTGGAGCACAGGGGCGCATGGCGTCCGGGGGACGCCAGTTCTGCGCCGACCGGAGCGGAGCGGAGACCGAACCCTGAACCAGATGTATGTTTTCGGGTTTTCTTCGAAAACCTTATCGCACCCACTTCGGGGGTTTGTTAGACACCCACTCTCGCCATTGAGTTATGCTCCAATACCGGGCGCCCAGTCTGGCGTCCATTATTTGCTGATCTTATCGGCGATGCTTGAGGCGGCAAAACTTTCAGGTTTGCATTTCGCCTCGAATCCGCATGCGCGGATCCACCCGACCAGCCCCGGGATCAACTCTTTCGTCTTTCCCTTATCTGACCATCCGGCATCAACGTGTATGGACAGAAGCGTATCTTCTCTCATCTTCTTAAACCTGCTCTCCTCTTCCAACTCGCCTGCCAGCTGCATCATTATTTCCAGTGACCTCGATGTTTCGGCATTCAGCTTCTGCTGTACATTCGTGATACGGTTTATCCTTGATATTTCATAAAAGAATATCCCTCCGTGTCCTTCCTTGTACGCTGCTATTACCGTAACCATCTTGGTATCATTAAAGTTCTGGCTGTCCGTTCCGACAACGATCTGGAAAACCCCATCGGTCTTCCTGTTCTTATCGTAGAACGCCAGGATCTTCTCCGGTATCTGCTCGATATTCAGTTTTCCAAAAGTCTCGCTGTTAAACATCTTTCCATTCCTCTCTTCAGGATTCCTTCTGAATCCTTATTATACCTTCCGGGGTTTAGTACAGGCGACCGGACTTGAACGTCGGGATTCCTTCGGAATCCTATCGCAACCCTTCGGGGTTTGGTACGACACGTTCCTGTCTCCGCTTCGCTCCGGTCGGCGCAAAACTGGTGTCCCCCGGACGCCATGCGCCCTGCAATGTTTACCCTGCGGGTACCGGTTTTACAGACCGGTGCGTTCACCAATTACGCTACCTGCCGTTATTCATTATCAGACAGGTTATAATAATAGCTTTCCATTTTCGTCTCTTCCTTTCTTTTATTTGTTGTTTTGCTCTGTCCGCGTGCCTGTACGGGCAGATATATTATTTTGTTTTCAGCGCACGTAACGGGGTTTGAACCCGCTTTGCCGGCTTTTTCGGGTTTTCTTCGAAAACCTTATCGCACCCCCTTCGGGGGTTTGTAGAAAGGCCGGTCTCTGTACTGCCGTCCGCCGCCAAAGGCGGGGGACTAACCGCTTTCCGTTCGAGTAACCGCCGTAATGCCCCAAAAAATGGGAGCCCTTTTATCTTCAGGCTCCCACAAAAGATCATATGCTGCTCCTTGCATCATATTCTTCTATGTTCGCCTTTTCCACTTGTATTCCTCTTCATACTTCGGGCTTGATATGGCGGCATTATCGACATAGTCCATTCCTGCGACGTCATAACTAATGCCCGTATTTTTCGCGCACACGAACCAAAACTGCTTGGGCAGTCTGGAGGAATTCATAAATTGTGTACGCCGTGCTCTCATTTGCTTTTTTATCTCCTTTGTTTTTTCTTGCGGCGAATTATGTTCTTGTTTTGTTCACCGCCGCTTCGTAATTATTTATCGGCATAAAAAATGGGAAGTACAAGCTTTCATGTATCAAAACATGAAGGACAGGCACTTCCCTCTGATGGTCAATATACTACACCCCGAAATGAATGTCAACAACTTTTTTCAATTCGCAGAAAAAAATTTTTAGTGATGTTTTATCACTGACATATTCCACTGAGAAATATATCCGCAA
>JAEEGL016617997.1_pt1 | contig 17029 bp, 9 predicted proteins | sample 9134231 | NCBI WGS metagenome assembly JAEEGL01 (sample SAMN16246548, study PRJNA631951) | gut metagenome | biome: gut microbiome; feature: rumen; material: fiber-attached | host: Bos | place: Iran: Karaj | collected 2018-10
ACAATGATATCAACTATTCTGTAATACGAGGTGTCTTATGAAAAAACTGTCAATCATTATTACAGCGGTTATGCTTGCTTTGGTAATAGCCGCAATGCTGCCCGCTCAAGTATTCGCGGCTTCTGTTCCGGAATACATCAGCGAAGTGAAAATCGGTATGGGAAAGAAAGGCTGTTGAATGCAACAGACACTACGGTGACGAGATGTATGATGTTCTCGAAGAAACGGCCGATTTGCACGGCGATGTCGGCAAGCAGTGGCTTGCACTCTACGCTCAGAAGAGCGATGCTATGCCGCCGATCCTCGCTTCCTCGCTGATTGTAAAGGTTAACGATAAGAATATCCCCGCCGGCTACAAGACAGGCGTCCATATGTTCGGCTCAAGCTCGGCGTTCAATCTCAACAATGAGCTCTATGACTGGAATAAGGACGCTCCGAGCATAATGATTTATTTCAAGGTTGATGAAGCAGCTGCCGGAACCGGCACAAACGCTGCAGGTTCAACCTTCACTGCAGGAAATCTTGCCCTCGCCGGCGTAGCCGGTCTCGCGGTCGGCGCGGTTGTTACCGCCCTCGCTTCAAAAGCAGTCGGCAGAAAAAAGAAATCCGCTGCATAATATTTATATTGCCACCGCTTTAATAAACTCAACGCTTCAATAAACCATATTTTAATAGACCATGACCGCCGAAGCATTCTTGCCTCGGCGGTTTTTCTGATTGTATTGTTATGTATCTGCTGCCCTGCTTATAAAGTTAGCAGTTATAAACATAGGGAATAAATCGGTTTTGAAGCGCAATGCTTGTGATGATAAGGCAGGCAAAAGCAAAACCGGCAAAGGTTACGAAAAACCAGCTTGCGTTTTGTAATATTTAACAAATGTTGAATTGCCGGTTTAAAAATAATTATAAATATTATTGACATTTTTTTCACTATATGGAATAATATGTAATATATATTTCTATTATTAAAGAATTTAATAAGTAAATAGATTTATATCGGATGTTTTGGCTCTGTTTTTAGCTGGTTTATACTTTAAATTCAGAATTGTTGCGGCAAATGATTTTTACCGCAAAAGCTTTGCTTTTCGGCAGTTGAATGAGGAGGAAACGGCGTGAGACAAAAGATTCGAGAAAAATTGAGTATTATAACGGCAAAACGACCGAGTATGGTTGTTTTGCTCGTTATTTTTGCTTTTAATATAGCTTTTATTCTGCTGGCGGCTATTATTATAAGCAGTTTCGCTCTGACAGGTACCGAAGATAAATCGTTTATCAAGGCCGCCTATTATACCATTACGATGATTCTTGATGCAGGCTGCATAGACAATGTTATTACCGATATCGGAAAAACCAGTGTCGGTATAGCGATTTGTTGCCTGATAATAATAGTTATCGGTATGATTTCGTTTACCGGTGCTGTCATAGGTTATATAACAAATTATATTTCAAATTTTGTTGACAACTCAAATGCCGGAGAAAGACGCCTCACTATATCTGATCACACGGTTATCCTAAACTGGAATACCCGCGCTTCCGAAATAGTCAATGATCTCTTGTATTGTGACAGCAAGCAGAATATTGTGGTCCTTGTTTCAAAAGACAAGCAAAACATCGAAAAAGAGATTCGGGAAAGATTGGCCGATACCGTTTCCAGAGAGAATGACAAGATTAAAAAAGAGAGTGCAGATAAACCCTTTTTATTGAGAGTATTTACCCCAAAATTCAAAAATACAGTTACTTATATTGTTCGCGAAGGAGACGTATTTTCTTCAAAGCAGTTGCACGATATTTGTCTTGAAAAAGCGAAGTCAATTATTATTCTCGGTGATGACATAAACAATACTTTATGCAAATACGAGCAAAAAGAAATAATTACCGATATGTCGAAAGGAAATCCTCTTACGATTAAGAGTTTAATGCAGGTAGCCGACATAACTGCGTCTGATGATTCTGCGGACGATCAAAAAATAGTGGTTGAGATTTCTGATGACTGGACTGCTCAGGTTGTTGACCGGATAATTGATTTCAAGCGTAAAGGTCATGAAAACAAATGTAATATTGTTCCCGTACACGTTAACAAACTGCTTGGTCAGCTGCTTTCCCAGTTTTCAATAATGCCGGAGCTGAACCGCGCTTACTCCGAGCTCTTTTCGAATCAAGGAGCTACTTTTTATCCGGAAGAAAAACCGGCAGAGGACGAAATCGAATATATCGGCAATTATCTTGAAAACCATACCCATGCTATTCCGCTCACTGTCATGGAAAACGGAGGAAGATCATACTTTTATTATTCAGCGAGCAGTGAAAAGAGCATTTCAAAAACCAACGCCCTTAATATAAAGAATGTTGGTATTGATGTAAATACAAATTACACTATGGAACAAAAGAACGTAGTCATTCTCGGTCATAACAGCAAGTGTGACTATATAATGAAAGGATTCCAGTCTTTTGTTAATGAATGGAGTGATATACTCCAGATAATGGTGATTGATACCGAAAAGAATTTGGAAAAAGCGAACTATTATAAAGAATATGATTTTGTGAAAAAATGTGTCACTGCAGAGATTTATGATAATGAAACTGTTGTAAATGCAATCGAAGAATTTGTTAATTCCAATGATGAAGACACAAGCGTTCTTATTCTTTCCGATGACAGCGCAACGAATGATAATATTGATGCAAATGTCTTGGCAAATCTTATTTATGTTCAGGAAATAATTGAGAGGAAGAAATCTGAAGATCCGCATTTCGATGAAGAGAGCATTGATGTAATTGCGGAACTGATTGACCCGAAGCATCATGACATCGTTAATAATTACAGCGTAAACAATGTAATTATCAGCAACCGTTACATCAGCAAAATGATTACACAAATCGGAGAAAAGGACTCGCTTTACAGTCTTTATACAGATATTCTGGCTTATGATGATAAAGATTCTGAAATTCATGAGAGCAAAGAAATATACACGAAAAAGGTCAGCAGATTCTTTGATAAACTGCCTGTTGAGTGCAACGCCGCAGAATTGATCAGAGAAGTTTTTAAGGCAACAACATCTTCCGATTTGGCCGAAAAAAATCCCACGTTGGTGTTGGGATATGTTAAGCCGGGTGGAAAAATAGTTTTATTTGAGGGGGATCAGACGAGAATACCTGTTAAGCTTGAATCAAAAGACAAGATTATTGTTTTCAGCAATCATTAAGAAAAGGGGTGAAAATTTGAAAGGGAAAACCATCAAGGCTACAGTCTGTGTTATCGAAATCCTGGTTATTCTGGCATCTTTTCTGACTGTTTCAAATGCTATTCTGGATTCCAATATTCAGAAGAAAATCAAGAAATACGAAGTCGCTGTTGTATTTGATAATTCAGGCTCAATGTTTCACTACGAAGACGGTCCTGAGTCATGGTGCAGAGCAAAATATGCTATGGAAATATTCGGCTCCATGCTGAATTATGAAAGCGGTGACTCAATGACGATTTACCCTATGTGGTATGTATCAACCGGGACGGAGCCTGAAACAAATTCCAAAGATACGGTTCAACCGGTAAAGATAGAGAGCATTAACGATCTGGAAAAGATTCGGCATATGTTCACACCGGGTACCGATGGCCGAGGAACACCTTTTGAACCTGTCGAGGAAGCATACAGTGCGCTCAAACAATCTGATAAGGATGAAAAATGGTTGATTGTTCTTACAGACGGAACTTTCAACGGAGAAACAAGGCAGGATACAAACGATAAGGAAAGACAAAAAGAGTTTGATAAAGAAAAGCTTTCCAGACTTTTGACAGCCAAATGTACAGATGGCATTAAAGTACAGTATTTGGCTATAGGTGAGGGCATCAGCGAAGAGGCAAATCTCAATGAACTGACAAACGGAAAAGATTTCTTTGCCGATACGGCGAGAGATACGTCCGAAGTTACGGAAAAAATGATAAAAATCTGTAACTTGATTTTTGAACGCAAGGATCTTGATGACAGATTTATATCCGATAACAGATTGAAACTGGATGTTTCAATGGATAATCTTATTGTTTTTGTTGCCGGTAAAGAAGCCGGAGAAGTTACGCTGACAGCTCCCGACGGGAGACAAATAGTCCCCAAAAGTGACAGCGGTGTCAGAAAATGGAGCGAATTAAAGTACAGTTACGGGATGCGCGAGAAGTATCAAACCAAAGAAGATCGCAGTCTGTATGGGCAGGTAGTGATTTTCGGAGCAGATGGAGGATCCAGTGAGTATTCGGGGCTTGTAAGAGGAGATTATACAATAGATTATAAGGGCGATATCGAGATTTATTACGAGCCTTCCGTTGCAATTGATATCAGAGTTTCCTCGGACAAGGACGGAAAAGATATAATTACTCCCCAGATAGATGAAAACGGAGAAATAAAAACCCTTGAAGAGGGAGACTACTATATCTTTTATGATTTGATTGATAAGGGCGCAGCTTTGACAACCGGCGAAACCATTCCCGTCACTGATAACGATCTGATTAAATGTGAGAATGGGTTAAACGGAAAAGCGATTTTCAAAGATCAAGACGGCAATATTATTAATGAGCAAGCTCTTGGAAAATCCGGTTCATCAATCAAATTCAATGAGGGAGAAACAGTTTATTTTAATGTCGAAGGCGAATACCTTGACGGGTATAAGATTTCAACTGCGGACAGTGCGGAAAGTTTCACTTTCAGAATAGTTAAAGCTTCGACACTCAAGATTAAAGCGGAACAGGATCAAAGCTGGTATCAGCTCGGAAAAGAAGATGAATGGAAGCCGTTTTATCTGAATGTTACTCTCGGAGGGGACCCGCTCGAGGAAAAGATTTTTAATGAATGTGAGCCTACGGTAAGCTTTAAACCCGAGCTTAAATATAAAATTGAACCCGATGCCAAAAACTCGAGATACATAGTATATATCGGCAAGGATGAAAATGATAAGGTGGCACAAAGTGCTATCGGAGATTACAAGGGAGAGTTTTCTGTTAAATGTACAAATGATAACGAGAAAATCAGCCCTTCTAAATCCGACAGTGTAAAATTTGAAATCAGAAACTATCCTTATTGGTATAAGATAGCGGCGTGGATTCTGTCGTTTCTTCTTGTTGCAGGAATTATCCTGTTTATTATGTCAAGAAAAGCAATGCCTAAGAATATAAGAATAGTCGCCGATTCCACAGATTTCAGAGTCGGAATTAAACTCATTGAGGGCAATAATGCCAAGGTCACTTACAGGAAGAAGCAAAAGAATATTACAATCGCTTCTCCCGATTATGATATAGTTCAGAATGCAACCGGCAGCGTTACTCTGTCACTTAAGCCGATTGACCGCTTATGGACTCCGTCAAAGAACAGGAGAGTTACCGTTTACGGCATTTCCACAAACGGAGCGGTTGAAGAGGTTGAGGTTCAGGGAACCACTTATGTAAGGCATCCGAAGACAAGAAAATGGATTGATTCGGTATATGCGGACGATGAAACCGCCGAAATCAAGCCGATTGAGCAGAATATCAGGAATGCAACTATCGGACTTACGATGAAAAACGGCAAAAAGACAGTTTCAACTTGCGAATGTTCATTAGTTCACAGATAATAATTATAATAAATTGATGGAGGTATAAAAATGGCAACAAAAAAAGAATTTAAAAAAGAAAAGACAAACGCAAACAAAGTCCCGGCAACAATATTTATCGGATGCGGCGGTATAGGTTCCGATATAGTTAAAAAGGTTGCCGAACTTTGTCAGCCCGGTGAAGAGGAAAACCTTAGATTCGTAGTAATGGATACGAATGTTAATGACTTGACTACAGTCAAGGATTCCAAAGCTGTAATCACTGCAATTCAGACTTCTTCAACACAGAGCGTTGGTGACTATCTCAAGAGCGATTCCAATGCTAAAGATGTCTGGTTCCCGTGCAATGCGACACTTTATGATAAAACTGTTTCTGAGGGTGCAGGTCAGGTCAGAGCAATATCAAGGTTGGCTGTCAACGCAACAGTTACAACCGGCAGAATTACCGAACTCTACAAACAGATTGATAATTTGTTTTTAAAGGATGGAAAAGAACTCAGCCAGGCTCTGAGAGTAGTTATAGTATCTTCCGCTTGCGGCGGTACGGGTTCAGGTATCGGTATGGTCATCGGTATGCTTGTGAGGAACTATCTTCATAAGCACTACAGAGAAAAGGCTTGCGTAATCCGAGGATTTCTTATTCTTCCTGGCGTAATGGATACTGTTATAAAATCACAAAGCGAGCGTGAAAGCCTTCGCCGAAACGGTTATGCTACCATCAAAGAAATAAACGCATTTATGATGAGGGCCAGCGGTTTCTGTGATGTCAGAAAGGAACTGGAAAGATTCAAGGGTCTTGAGGTTGAAATGCCCAATACCAGCGGTGAACTTGAGACTTTGAACTGCCTCCCCTTTGATTTCTGTTTCCTTCTTGACAGAGTAAACAAAAACCAGGAAAACCTTGAAACTCTCAGCCAATATAAGGACTTTGCGGCCTTGAGTGTCTATGAGCAGAATATCGGTCCTATGCAGAAGGATGCTTTCTCCATGGAAGATAACATCATCAAGATGTTTGCCGATAAGGATAATCTCGGCAGAAACCGCTTTGGCGGAATCGGCGCATCCGTACTGCGTTATCCCTATGAAGATGTCGCGGATTATGTTGCCTACAGCAGAGCGCTCAGCCGTATAGGCGAATCGGCATCGGCAGACTGGTCTAAATACGATAAGGAATATAAAATCAGGAAAGCCGAATTCAAGAGAAAGAAAGCAACTTCCACAGAAAAAGAGCCGTCCATCGGCGATGTATATATGGAATCTCTCGCAAACGATCAGTCAAGATTTGCTCTCGATATCAGAATGAGTCTGGCAGATGATCCCGATAACATTTTTAACGAGGTTTCGGAATCTGCTGAGAATTACCTCAAGGAACTTGATGCCGAAATACTCAGGGTATTTCTTGAACAGCCCGAAGTTTCTGCCATCAATACCCGCTTTGTCAAGCTCGGTAAATCCATCGATTATGAGTCGAAAGAAGAAGAACGCGGTCAGGCGCATGATGACCTTGACAGAATCCGCAGATACGAGTCGGCTGTTAACAGGACAGCTCGTAAAGTGGCAAAAGCCAGAGCTCGCGCTCTGTTCCACACTGCCCAGTCTATAAAAGGTGAGGATATCAACCCCTATTTCATTGAGAGCATTCTTAAAACTCATGACGGAGGCATGCATCCCAATGCTATGAGATACATTCTCTATGTCGTTGAGAAGTTGATGAATGAGCGCTATGAAATGGCGCAGTCTGAATATGACAAGTATCACAAGGTCATCGAGAGATATTCGTCAAATTATGAAGATGTTGACTACTTTGATGTAAAAGCAAGATTCTCAAAGGATGTCGAAGAGAGATGTGTTGATGATGTTGTCGCCCTTGAAGACAAGGGAGATTCCGTTATCAAAAAAGAGGCCTTCTGGGCTGAACTCAATAAGCACTTCCCCGCTTATGCGAAAGCCGTCGCCAAGTGCCGTGACGCTCTCCTTCAGGAGCAGACTTATGATATAGGAATTAAATATATCAAGCAGCTGAACAAAGAGTTTGAAGATTTCTATATGAGTTTTGAGCAGAAAGTTTCCGAACTCAAGAGATTGAAGAGCGACATAGTTGATAAGCTAAAATACCATAAAGGTGATATCATCCGTAATATTTGTGCTTCCGAGAGAATGCTCAAGATGCTGCTTGAACGCTGCCCCGAAAGTTCGGATGGTCTTCTTCTGCCCGGTGATCTTTGCTCGGATATATTTGAATTTGCTAAAAAGAATGCCGAATATCGCAGAGAATCCGCTCTTGATCCCTTCATTCCGAATACTTCTGTAAATCTGTTTGATGACGTTTTGCTTGACTATTTCAGAGAAGAGGCAAGAGAGGGTTCGGCAAAATCAACTATCAATATGAATGTAATCAAAGCAATTGATATGGAGTGTTTCTTTAATCGCTTTTTTACCGAAAATGCGCTTAAGAATGAGGGGGATGACATTGTGGTTCCCGTCCTCACTGATACCGAAAAAGAAGCTTACAGAAATTCACTTATCAAATTCGGTTCCAATCTTGCTACTCCCGGTATAAGTTCAGCGGGGTTTGAAGAGCCAAGAGAAGTTTCCTGCTGTGCAGTCAGCAAAGCTCTTGAAGAAATGAAAGAGGTAAATATCAAGGCTCTCTTTGAGAGAAATTCGTTTAGTCCCGTAATTACCGATACCGTTTCAAAATATGAAATCAGATTCTTCAACGCTCTCTATAACATTTCTCCCGACAAGCTTTCCAGATTCAAGTGCGTAATGAATGATGACTATGAAATGATTGAAGAAGATGATGATACCGGAATTTACTTTAAGGCGTATCAGAAATTCACAAAGAATATCGGACCTGATTCAACAAAATCATCAATTATTTCCTGCCATATTGATAAACGCTGGGATACGGTTATAAATCTTCCCGAGATCAGCATGGATTTCCAGAAGCAGGAAATGATGAATACTCACTCTGCTCTCGTTTACGGTCTCATTCATGAGATGATAAAAACATATCCTTCGTCCAAGCATGATCACAACAAAAAAATCTTTAAACTTGAAGACGAAGAAGGCGATCTTACCACATTTGTAGTTTCAAACAATACTGAATGTGATGAGTTTTATGAGGTTCTTGACGCGCTTTACAGAGACAAGGCATCTGTAACTATGATTTATTCTATGGCCAAAGACAGAAGAAAGTTTGACCAGAATAAGAATCACAGATTTGAGGAGACCACTTTCTGCAAAGATATGAAGCGGTTCAAGATAGGCGAAGGCCACGATTCACCCGTAAGTCTTTTTGAAATTCCTCTTGCTTATTATAATTCGCTTCCTTCATCAAAACTTGATGATAATGAGCTTTCGATTATGGTTGACAGCGTTATCAGTGTTCTCAGACGCGAAATCAGGTCATTTGAACAGGAAGACGAGGTTAATTCCTATCTTTGCAATCTGCTTGAAGAGCAGTATAAACTTCTGATAGAAAACTTCAATAATGATGAATATGAAGAGAAATTCGGAATCAGAAAGAATACAGAGATTTCGGAGAACCACGTTATCAACATCGTTTGCAGAAAAATCAGCCGCCTCTTCAAACAGTATCAGGTTTCTGATTTTGAAACTCGCATAGATAACTTCCGCTCCATGGCAAGAGGTATTAACGAATAATTGAAAGATTGTTCTCATATCATATTGTCAGGAGGTGAATAAATGCTGAAAGTTATTCTGGCAGAGAAGGATACAATTGAAAAATTTCATAAGTATAATCTGTTTCTTAAGCCTCTGCTTGACAACAATGAACTTGCATTTTGTGCAATTGATTTAGATGAGCCGACAATTGATAAAATGGTTCCGGATCTTCACAAGGTTATAGGCAACACGGAATTCTGGGAAGCCGTTATTATTGCGCCGATGGATAAGAACAAGCTTAATCCATTCGATTATGTAGGATACAATGAAGAAATTGATCTTAACCGCAAAAACGCAGTAAATTGGCAGCTTTTTATGGATTACCTGATTAACAGACAGGAAAACTATAAAAAAGCATTAGGTAATCCTCTTATGAGGCTTACCTATTCCCTCGGCCTTGAAAGTGTGCCTGTTTCTGTGGAGGATACAGAAGAGCATTCATTGGTGATTAACGGCGATCTTCCATTGTGTAAATTAATGGTTGCAAGACGTTTGAAACGAATGAATGTCCCCAAAGTAGTAACATGGTTGAAGAAATACGGGAACTCTGCTCTGGAAAAGTTTTTTGATTCCGAAGAGAGTTTTCTGGAAGTTGTTGATCTTGTAGCTAAAAAGGATATTGACGGAATAATTGAAGCGGTCGGCGAAGATAACATACCCTTTTTCTTGAGCTATATTGATGAAGATGATCCATACTGCTCGGATCCGTTTTATATTGTTTCTCAACTTGATGAAATAAGCAGGACAAAACAAATCAATGAGATAAAAGACCGATTTCAGCTTTTTGATACAAAGCCTCAAGACATTGTATGTATTTCAGAAAGGTGTTGCGATTTGCCTTACATGGAATTAAATTCCAAAGACAATGTAAGCGATTTTGCGCATTTCAATCTTTATCCTTCTAATACTAAATTTCTTCTTTTTGATATTCTTCCGGAATCTCATAGACAACACGAGCAGGATTATATCAGATTTCTCACCTTTATACTGGTGGTTTCTGTTAACGGGTTCCCGAGAGGAAATGTTGCCAACGGTTGTCTCTATAAATCCGATACGGTAATTGACAGGAATCGTTTTTATGAGATATGCAGCGCTTTTGATGCCAGACTTGCTGCTACAAGAAGAGAGATTGTCAGAAAAATCAATGAAGAAAGTGTTGTTGATGAGGAACCTCTGGATAATCTGGAAGTCAGAAAAGATTTTGAGTCTGATGTTCATATTTCTGTTCCTGAGACCAATGAGTTTGATAAATCTTCTTTGAGGGCTCAGTATCGTGATTTAGGGCTTTCAAAAGATTGTCCTGAAGACGAAGAAATGAAATGGGTGTTCCAATACAGAGAAATCGAAAAAAACTTTCTCAGGTTTTTGAGAGAACCGCGTCGTTCAGTCAAAATTGCAGCTAAGGGCGAGTTCCAGGAAAAAAACAGAATCGTTGATGATCGTATCAGACGTCTGAATGAATTTCAGCGAGAAGATGTTGCGTTTCGTCTTCGTGAAGAAGAGCAAAACATGGTGGATACCGTAACCACGAATCTTTTCAACAACGATAAATATACACATGAATTAAGGGAAGCGTCAGACAGAATCAAGAAAAATATTGAAGGAAGAATGACGAAAAAAATTACGGTTTGTGTAGCGCTTATTGCAGCTGCAGCCTTCCTTTTTGGATTTGCTCCTTTGATTTTCAGCAATCTTAACACGTTTAAGTCATGGATTGTATCTGCTGTTATGACGGTTTCTGCTCTTCTTTTGTTTTTACTCTGCGGATTCATTACATTGTTTTGGTTCCGAAAGAAACTAAAAAATAAGTTCGTCGGGTTCAACATAACTCTCGGTGCGATTTTTTACGATATTTCTGACGGATTAAGAGGATTTTCTCAGTATTTGAGTCATGCTTGTAATGTTATGCGGGAGAATTCTGTTTTGCGTGTTGCAGATGAAGAGTTTTCGGAAAAAGTTAGGATTCTTAAGAAACATGCTTTGGACATAGACAAAAAGCGGTCAGAACTCAGGAGAATTTATTCCGATCTGTTTGAAGTCGATGGTGAGTTTTACATAAATGCCGAACCGTTTGCTTATGATTTTAATAAACTTGATAATTACGATTATACTACGGACTGTCCCGCTCAAGGTAGCAGTATTGAGTATATTGAACCGGGTAATTATCTCAGTATACCTATCGACTATTTGAGTTCTATTATGTTGGAAAAGGAGAAAAATCATGCATGATAATAGTATTCTGACTGTTTTGATGCCTATTATTAAGATGCTCCTTGCCAGCTTACCGTTCATTCTGCTTTGTTTGGGATTGAAAAAAGTCAATCTTAACAAAATAATCCGCAATAAGCAGTTCGCGATGCCTGTACTGGCAGTCATTTATTCGATTGTAATAATGATTTTTTCAAATCGTATTAACGGCTTTTTGATTGACTGTGTCAACAGATTGGCTGAGTGGCTGTCGACTTGGACGGGCATAAGTTTTCTGCCGAGCAATGTAAATTCAATTCTTGATCAATTATCAACAGCAATTTCTGATTTTATTAAGAATTTGAATCTAACATTTTGGGTGTTCTTCATTGCGAATGCGGCTATTCTCCTTGTCTATATTGTTTTCAAAGGCGCTATGATAGGCATTATGAAAGCCGCAATAAAAAATGACAATTCTCTGTATAAAAGCATCAGCGATAACTTTTATGATTATCATGAGGACAAAGATGTTTGGTGTGTAAGAAACAAATTCATTCAAGCCAGAACTCTTTTGAAAGTCTTCTATTATTCAGCAGTTGTTATAACCATTATTCTTATGATGGTTTCAAAAAAATGGTTTCTTGATGAAACCATAAAGTCTGTATTCTATCCCGTCTTCAGCATTATTATGGTTGGAGAAGTGGTTTTTTACCTTGACGGCCTGAGCTGGAACGAATATCTTGAAGATATTCTGGGCGAGAATGAGAATGCTTTTAAAATTGCGAATTATTCGTTGCTGAGAAAATTCCTGAATAATCTGTTTGCAGATAAACTGCTGGCGGAAGATACTCTTGTTAATAATACGCTTACATACTCAACAACCAATGAAGAGATATTTGAAACCCTTGAAAAAGATGAAGATCCGAAAATTAATGCGTTCGCTTCTTATCTCAAGCATATAAACGCAGACGGATTTGAGGTTGATCACAACTATATCTTTTCATCGGTTGAGCTTTTGAAAGGTCACAGCGTACTGTTTAACAACCCGTTCTATAATGACCTCATCCCATATGCGTTTTATCCGATGAATCGGGAACTATTGCGGCATAACAAGGTCCTTGTTATGCTTGGAAGGCACGCTATTGAAAACGATATCATAAACTGGCTTGAAAACGGAATCGGTTCAGTTACAAATTTACCGTATCTCTGGAATATTGAGATTCTCCGAAACGAGTGTTCAAATGCGGATATAGGAATTATTACGCGTTCCGATATGCTTAAAAGTGATATTATAGAAGCCAATTCCGGATTTCTCAGAAAGGTTTCATATATTGTTATCATTGAGCCTTCCCGATTGATGCCCACATCGCAGATCGGACTTGAGTTAATTATCAAAAAGTGCAGAGTCGATGACAATGATAACATTACTTTCTGCCTGTGTGATAAGAACTGCGATGGCCTGGTAGATGCAATTTCTCATGCTTTATGTACCAATTTGACGGAAGTAACAGCTACTAACAAATACAAGGGCGCGTTATCCTATATGTGTTGGGACGCTGATGATGAGCATTTGCATCACAGATTGTTCTCGAATGTTTCCAGGTATCTCGGCGTTGGTACCGAATTGTCTTTTGCCGCGCTTAAGAATCAAGTCAGCAAAACTCATTGGTTCGGCGGAGAGGCATTCCCGGTTACAGATATTAACTGGATTGACCGGCAGTATTATCATGTTCTCAACGGATATGCCGGAATCCCGGAAAACCAGGAGGCTTTTGCCGAGCGCTTTCAGACCACTCCGAACCTTTGGAGTGCCGAGATATCAGACTACAACTATTTTACGGTTGAAGATGAATCATTCAATATGTTTGAAGTCTTAAGAGAATTCTCAAACAGATCAAAGGAACAAGGGTTCATAAATGTAGTCTCTTCAAACTATCTGTTGAAAGATTATATGGCTTCAAACGCAACCGTTTTTGAGACCGATTCCAAGGCAATACCCTATTTTTCAGCCGAGTATACCAGAACGGACCGCAATATTGCGCTGAGATTATTGCTGCAGTTCAGTACGGAGGCTATAAAACTTGAGACTATTGAAAAAGAGTTGAGTCTGCTCGGCTATGTGGTGTTTGACATTGCGAAACAAGTATGGTTTGAAATCTACAAATGTTTCACATCATTGGAAGTACTTTCTCAATTGCCGATGGATTATACTCTGGCAGTAAATGAAGCGTTTGAAAAGCCTGTAATTTGGAAGGAAAAAGAAATTTTCAGTTCCGTTATCACTGTAGTTGAAGAATACAATGTGAATACGGGATATGTGGAAAAATGTTGCAATATAACTGATAAGCAGTTCCTGGAGCAAATCATCTCTTCTCTTAAATCAGCAGAGTATATCGTCGAAGATGAAAAAGGAAACAAGAATTACATAGGCGCGGAGTTAAGAGATCACATTTATCAAAAATTACTGCCCGGTCAATTCTTTACATACGACGGAAAATACTATGAAATGCTGTATTTAACTCATGACGGAAAAGTTCTTGTCAGAAGAGCGGCAGATCATATTGAAAGCAGAAAAACATACAGCCAGATAAGAAATTACAATATCCGTAATACAGTTATTCAGAATAAGATAGGCTCTGTCAAGAATTATTCGGGATTAAGAATTTCAAAAGAGATGGCTGACTTCAGCGTCGAGACATCCGGTTATTATGTGTTCAATAAATATTGCGATTTTAAGACAGCGCAAAAGGTAATCTTTGAGGGAGAAATTAATCGTATACCTATAAGAGAATACTTCAACAAAACGATATTGCGAATTGATTTCCCGCGTCTCTCTGTTGAATTATCCGACAAAGTCAGATATACACTGACGGTTTTGCTGAATGAAGTTTTCAGAACTCTTTACGCAGAGAATCAACACTATATTGTAGCGGTTACCGACACATCATTTATGGATGATCCTGATGTTACAGAGCCTTTGACATATTCTCTTCGCGGAGAAGGTGTTGATTGTTCTTCAATATATATAATTGAAGACAGTAGCTTGGATTTGGGATTATTGATTTCCGTCGAAAGAAATCTTCAAAGGATTCTCAAAATAATTGATGATTATATTGACTGGCACAATGAGGCAATTGAATTGAGTATGAATCCGCCTGCTCCGCCGGAGCCTCCCAAACCGCCGGTTTTCCCGGATAACGATGAACCCCAAGAAAAGAAATCGTTTTTCCGGAAAATTGTTGATTTCATTAAGAAACCTTTCATCTGGATTAAAGGATTGTTTGGAAAGCGAAAAGAGCCGGCGAATGAAGAAAAACCGTTGCCGACATCTGATATTTCCGAAACAAGTACGGAATCCGGACCGGATCAATCCGATGTATCTGTTCCTTTTGAAGAACCGATCAGTCAGGAGGAAGCAGAGTATACAGATGACGCCGATGCCGTATCACCCGATTTGGACGCGGAAATCTCTACCGGTTTCGAGAATGAAGAGCCGTTTGACAATGGCAGCGAGCAATCACCCGAAGAGATCTCATTTTACTGCGAACCTGACGGGGAAATCTCAGAAATTGCTGACGATTCAAAACCGGATGAATCTGATTCGGATTCGCCGGATAATCCTCCTACAGCTCTTTTCAGCATATCGTTTTTCGGCAAAAAGAAGAAGCCGAAGAATGAGGAGGAGATTGAAGATACTCCTGAAGACTCTGAGGTTGCCCCGGTTTCCGTGGACGCTGAATCGGATAGCAATGACTCCGATGATTCGAAACCCGGCGAAGATGATGACAGTGTGAAAGCAGAAGAATCTGCAGACGCCTCCGCTCCTCGCTATGTCAGGAAACCGTATCACGAGAATCATTTCTTCCTTTTCGGAGGAGAAACGATTCCTGATTCAATTGATCTTCAGGGCACGTTGGATTTGTTGAATTCAATGGGATTTGACAGGAATGAACTCAAAAAGGTACGTGAAGCTGTCAAAGAGACGGTTCCGGATGAAGAGTATGCGCCTAATAAGCCCGGATTTAAGTATTGTGATTTCTGCGGAGCGAGAATCTTCGGCGTCGAATATGAAACGCTTTCGGATGGAAGAGACAGGTGTGTAACATGCGGAAACTCTTCGGTCAAGGAAGCGGAAGACTTCAAGAAAATCTTTATTGATGTCAAAAGAAATATGGAAGGAACCTTTGGTATCAAGATTAATACGGGTATCAAAGTCAGAATGGTTAATTCCAAGAAGCTTCATAAGATGCTTGGTGAATCATTTGTGCCGACAGACAACTATGATCCGCGTACCGTCGGCGTTGCTATTAAGGATAGAAACGGTTATTCGCTCTATATTGAGAATGGAACTCCGAGGATTCGTGCGATGCTTACTATCGCGCATGAATTGACTCATATATGGCAGTATCTTAACTGGGATGACAAGCAGATGAAAAAGATATATGGCAAAGACATGCTGCTTGAAATATATGAGGGAATGGCCAAGTGGGTTGAGATTCAGTTCGCTTACATAATCAACGAAAAAGTCACTGCGAAGCGTGAAGAGATTATAACTCTGTATCGCAACGATGAATATGGTCGCGGGTTTGTTATGTATGTAGGTAAGTATCCTTTCTCAACCGGCACAAGTATCACGAATCCGACACCGTTTATGTTTATTGACGATCCGTTGCGATTAAAAGAAGAATAGGAGATTGTTTATGAGTGCAAAGAAGAAAAGCAAGGCAAAGAAAACCATCAAAAAGCTCATGCCGGTAATTTGCGCGGTAATCATAACTCTGGTGGTTGTATTTATTGGCTCCAAGGTTATTTTTAAATGCGATAATTGCGGCAAGACCTCATTCGGTTCCGGTTACGAGCCTAATATCCTTACAGGTTCTCTTTCCGATGAAGAAAGAATTTGCAAGGAATGTGCAGAAAAAGAGCACTCTTTTAGTTCTGCTTTTGGAGGCGACATAGACGAATTCAAGCTTCCGATAAAATGGTTTTAATGATTCTGTGAGATTTTTTTCATAGTTTCAGAATTCTAACAAAAATCCTTCGGAACAGCGGACAGCTGCCGGAGGATTTTTTGCAGGCCGGCAGAATCGGTAAACCGGTTGACGGATTTGACCATGTAAAAGTTACAACCACTCTCAAGATATATACCCACCAGTTCAAAATGAGAGACGCGGCGGCCGCTTCAATGATGGGCAACCTTGTCGAGTCTGCCCTCCGTGTCAGAAACCCGGAGGTTACAGTAAATCCAGTGGCAAAAGTGGTAAACCCGGAGGTCGCAACAATAAAAAGGCCCACCTTCACTATTATAGAAGGCGGACTCGAGGAGAAATATGGTTGATTGTGGTTTCAGGCGGTTTTTGATACATAAAAAGGAAAACCTTTGACCGTCAAACGCCCGAAAGCTTTACGTGTCAAAGGTTCCTTTGGTTGCGGAGGCAGGATTTGAACCTGCGACCTCCGGGTTATGAGGGCTTCCAAAAGGCTGAAAACATTCGTTTTTATCATTTTAGGCGCATTTCTTCAGTTTGTTTCCACAAAACCGAAGATATTTAACTGTATAAAACCGACAAATAGTTACAAACAA
>JAEEGL012140473.1_pt1 | contig 17028 bp, 17 predicted proteins | sample 9134231 | NCBI WGS metagenome assembly JAEEGL01 (sample SAMN16246548, study PRJNA631951) | gut metagenome | biome: gut microbiome; feature: rumen; material: fiber-attached | host: Bos | place: Iran: Karaj | collected 2018-10
AGATTGCTAATGAGGCGCAGAAGGCTCTCATTAGGAATAACTTCCCTCCTCAAATAGCAGAGCAGATGTGTAACGCCATCGACGGTCAGGAGAGAGCAGAACACTTTCAGCGTCTGTTGAAGGAATACAATGATTGGATGCAGAACCAACAGCGCCAGCAAGAGGCGGTGCAGCGGTTTTTGAGGGAGTATTATAAGTAAAGGGTACAGAGAATACAAAAGATAAAGTTTTGTATGAGAATTATATGACCAAAGGGTCAGTGGTAAACAGGAAAAGTTTTTTTCTAAGATCAAAAAATAAAATGGCACTAAACCCCAAACTCAATGTTTACGTGGTTACTCTTAACCCAAAGGACAAAGACAGTAACCCCACGTTTCGTGATTTCTTCAAAGAAAAGTATAATGTGGACACCACAGTTGGAGACGATGAACTGAAGAAGAAGTTTTTTCAGGAGTTTTTGAACACGGTTGGAAAAAGTGAATTCAGAAAAGACAAAGCATCCAAGAAGGTGATAGGCGTTTCTGAGTATAACGAATCGAGCGGAAAAAGTTCACTAAATCCTCTGTTTACACGCGATGTGATAGAAGGCATCATTGACGGCGGACAATATGGTGTGTTGAGAGCCTATGCAGACGTGGATGACAAAACACAAAAGACAGCTCTTGGAACTAATAAAGCCGTTTTGGATAAGTTCTATATATGTTTGTGTACTCCATTAAATAGTCAATTCGGATTTCTGTTACTGCAATCGTATACTGAGGCTTCTATACAGGAACCTGTGAAGAACTTTATTATGGACTTGCTCAAAAGCGAAGAGAAGTACTATGCCGTAAGAATAGAGCCATTTGTTCCCAAGAAGTTTGTGGAGAAGTTTAAGAAAGAGTCGAAGATTAGGATGTTTACCTATCGGTCTAAGGTAGGTGTGTCAAACATTATGCGGGACAATAAGCTCCTTCTGAAAGGGCAGTCCTTTGAAGTAGAAATCACCATTCGCCCGATTGAAGACGAATTCCTGCCTGGCACAGAACAGACCCAGGCCCTTGCGGAGCAGCTGAGCGCCAAGCAGTTTGATCAAGTATCCTTGGGCGACTACAATGATTGTAGCGTATATATCCAAGATAAGAAGGAACGGAAGGCGCATTATGATGTCAGTAAGGATATACAGACGATACGTCCCACGATATACCTTGCGGATGAAGGCATAACAGTAGATGAAAAGACTGGTCAGCCTGATTTCGGACAAATTAAGGACTTTACATTATCATTGTTGGATGAGGTAAAACGTGAATACAATGGCAATGAAGAAATTGAGGAACTTTGACCAGAACTTCTTTGACTTGCTAAAGGAGGCCCACGCGTGGGAGTACTCGCAAATAAACGATAATAAAGAAAGGCAAGCAGAGAGGAAGCCAAAGCTGTACTTTACACCCGCTCAATGGCTACTGATAGCATCAGCTGCAGTATGTGTTGTATTGTGTCCAAAGGGGATAGACGCCGACTTTGCAGGGTACATCATATCCGGCTTATCCCTGTTTGCAGGTATACTGTTCTCGCTAGCTGTCTCGTTGTTTGACAAGTTTAATAATGTGAACTTTACACAGTACAGAGAATCGGTTAATGCAGATTTGTATCCACTTGGAGCCAGGCTGAAGAACTATTTCAAAAAATCGATTATCCTGACCTTGTACACCGCCATCCTGGCTATTGGCTGCATACTGATGCTGGCGTTGATATATATGTTCGATGGTTTACAGAAAAGCATTGACATTGTGTCCATCGTTAAGAACTGGTGTCAATATGATTGGCGCTTTATATTGAAGGCTGGCTTCATATCCGTTTTCAGACTGGTGTTGTTGTATATGCTACTCAACTTCATATACATCACAAAGCAAATGATTACATCTTTTTATGATTATATGGTAAGTGAGATTAACAAAATTAAATTGAAATAATGCATTATTTTGACTCAACGGCTATAGATGGGCCGGTATTTCTTCATATTGTAGGGAACAAGCAGAATGGTGAGCCTCTGGTGCTCACGAGTAGTCCGCTGAACTTAAATCAGGAGCTGCGAGCAAGTTTGCAACGATATTTCCTGTCGCATTTTAAGCAGATGGAATATTATTGTTTTACACACGAGGCTTCTCTTGAGTTGAATGAGGTTTACACATATGTGGCGGCTATTTTTGATGATATCTTATCTATAGAACAACAGTCAAAAAATATAGCGAAGACGTTGTATCGTAGCAGTGTGCATCCTAACATCAAGGGCGGTGAGCTTTACATTGCTCATTTTAGGAACTGTCTTTTAGATGGTGAGATGGTTGATGCGGTAGGTATATTCAAGTCTGAAAATAAAACTCCGTTTATTAAAGTTGTGAGAGAAGGAAACTCTTTTGAGTTGATTCAAGAGCGAGGTGTTAACTTGGACAAGTTGGACAAAGGATGTCTCGTGTTCAATATCCAACGTGAAAAGGGTTTTTTGATTTCTGTCATTGACAATACCAACAGAGGCGAAGCCAAGTATTGGCTGGAAGAGTTTTTGCGTGTGAAGCGAAATAATGATGACTTTGCCCAGACAGAGCATATATTCAATCTGTGTAAAGGATTTGTGGCCCAGATTCCTGGCGACGTGAGCAAAGCGGAGAAGGCGGCAATGATAAATCGTGTGATGACTGGCTTAAGCGAAGACAACGTTTGCTTGGATGAACTGGTGACAAATGCTTTTGGAGAGATGGCATCACAAAATTTTAAGTCATACCGGGAAGAGTATCAGGAGACCAACAATATGAAGTTTGATGAGAGGATTACAGGTGTTAAAGAAGCGGTTAAGCGTCAATCCCTGTCGAGACTTATCACTCTGAAACTGGATTCTAACTTTGAAGTGAAGATACTGGGAGGAGAGGAGCTGATTGAGCAGGGATATGACGAAGAGAAGGGGATGAGGTACTATAAGTTGTATTTTTCGAAAGAGAACTAGGGGGCTGTAATCGTTAAATAGGATAAACAATGACGGAAGATAATCAGGTGACTCTTTGATCCGTTTTGCAGTAAGGGATAAAAGTCATTAAAGTGATATGTGCCGCGACAGGCGAGAAAGAAATGGAAGCATCCACTCCCTTTTTAGGTGGTCTAAGATATAGTTATTAACTTTCTTCGACGAGCAAAGCGTGCAGAGCCCGAGCGGCGCCATGAATTCAAAAAACTGATTTATGGCAAGTAGCTATGATTTTTCCTGTTCCAGCGATGGTACATTAACAAAGTAACTTAAAGATAGTAATAGAGAGTTTGAATAAATATGAACATATTTGAGATTTTGCAGTCAAAGCGGGATAAGGAGTTTGTTCTGAAAAACGGATCCTTGGAGTTTGAAGTTTTTGCGGATATTTTCGAGAAAACTGCTGACGCCCTTTATATTGGCTCTTTGTTCAAACTGGGTAAGGTGGCCGTGAATTATATGGACTATCGGCTTCTGAGGAAACTGCACTATTTTCTTGCCGAGTCGGAAAATATTGAGCAGGAAAAGAAAGAGGAGTTTTTTAATAGTTTATCTCAGAAGGATTATAAGCGCATCAATGCCATGATGACTCAGCTACTATATACGGCAGATGAGGATGGGAAAGCAACGCTTATGGGGAAGATTTATAGAAGCAGACTTCTTGGAGAAATAGATGATGAGATGATGTTGAGGATATGCTCTGTGGTGAACAAGGCATTTTTGCCCGACTTAGACCATCTGTATGAATATACTACCGAAAATGGTAGTGATGATTACATAAGAGATAATCTGAATGCTCTTGGATTGCTGCAGGATTTGGGTACCTTGCATGAAGAAGCAAATGGTATGGATTCTTTCGGGCCAACAAGTCATAAGTTGAATGTTGTAGGCAGAGAGCTGCTGAGGATAAAAGAAAGTTAAGAATTGAAGAATAGATAAAAAGAGATGTTTGAAACAATTAATAGTTCGTTATGATATACAATTCGGTTATCATAGGTGGAGGCGTATCAGGCCTAACAGTTGCCTATAAGATGAAACTTATGGGTAAGAGGGTAGTTGTTGTAGAGCGTGGAAGAGACCTTTTTAATAGGAAAAGAGAATCCCCATTTGATGTGGCAAACGGAATTGGAGGGGCAGGCCTGTATTCCGATGGGAAACTGTCATTTTATCCCTCAGCTACTGAACTATGGAAACTTGAAGAAAGGGATTTGCATGATGCCTATTTGTATTTCAAAGAATTTATGGGATATTTCTCTATCGATGTCGGTGATTATCCTGATATAGAAGAAAAACCTGAGAAAGAAGAAAGGGTATGGTTTAAACGTTATGAATCAATCCAAATGAGTTTGGAGCAGAGAATGGGAATCGTCTACCGTATGGCTATGGTTGTGGGGGCAGAAGCTTTGCTGACTGAAACAGACGTCACAAAAATAACAAAATCTGATGGCAGATATGAAATTGAAACCGCTCATAATGGTCAGAAGAGTGTTATAATAGCAGAAAGCATCATCATCGCGGGAGGTAAACATTGCTTTGATTTTTTAAAAGACTTGATGAGCAATATTACAATCAAGAACTCTTTCAACAAAACAGAAGTCGGTATTCGTATAGAATGCGACAACGAGTCGTTTGATTATTATTTCGATAGTCAACAGGATGTGAAATTGATTTCTAAATTTGATTCTGAGAGAGATGTGCGCACATTCTGCTGTTGCCGAGACGGGGTGGTTTTACAAAGTGAATCATATGGACTAAATGGTTATAACGGATCGTCGGGAGAACAGCCAGTAACAGGTAAAACAAACATTGGTATTCTTATTCAGACCAAAGGAAAAGAGGCCACAAAACTGAGGAATGAGATCAGAAAGATAGGACATGTGAACGGCGACTCGACTTCACTCTCGGATTTTATGCAAAGCAAACATGTGTTGTTGGGCAAGACAGTAGACGATGATATACGGAGCTTTATCAATGATTGTTTTCCAAAGATGGCAAAGGCAGATGGCGTGGTATATTTCCCAGCCATTGAGAAAATGGGCCATTATCCTGTTTTGAAAAAGCAATTACAAATAGAAGATGAGAATATCTGGGTGTGTGGTGATGCGACAGGATTGTTCAGAGGTCTTTTGCCGGCTTTTATTAGTGGATTGTTTGTGGCGAACAGCCTTTCCCGCTCACTTAGACAACAAGAGGAAAGATTGTTAGAGAAACTCCGTATTAAGGTAAGCTCAACGCATTCTCAAAAAGTAATTTTTGCTGCCCAATCTAAACAGACATTTTATTGCCGTAATGCTATATGTGAGTATATTTTCAATCATGGCAGCATACCTGTTAATCCATTTAGAATTTTTGGATATTTTCTGGATGAAAGGGTTGAACGCAGGCTCGTAAGGAATGGAAATAATGAAATGATATCAAGATGCGATGAGTTGTGGGTGTTTGGGCAAATTTCTGATGGTGTGTTGTTCGAAATCGCTTTGTGTCGCAGGCTTGGGAAACCTGTCAGGTACTTTAGTATCTCAGCTATAGCCAAGGAGATAAAAGAACTGAAACCAGAAGACTTGGTGTTTGAACCTGAGGTACATAAGCATCAGGTAAAGAGGGATGACTTGATAAACCTCGTTAGCATGTCGCGAGGCGAGATGCAAAAGGAAATTCAGCTTAGTTTATTCTGACTATGGACAAACCAATCTATTTGCATGTGTTTGACAGGGAGCTGAGGACTTTTACAAGAGCTCAGTTGACGGATGACTATGTATACAATGTTGTGCTGACAGCATCCTTGTTGTCGGGCTGTATCTACATGGCCAATTCCAATCTTCTGGAGAGTTCATTGGAGTTCCCCGTTTCTGTAGGGTTGGTCTATGAAATGGAAAGGGCTTTTTTAGCTAAGGTAATTACGACATCGGATAATCCGGATGAATTCTTAGAAAAAAGGCAGAGGTTATATCATGCTGTGAGGGATCGCTATCCTATGTACTTCAATAACGATATTGTTAATTTCCCTAGTATTCCATTTGTTGTTCATACCTCAACAACTGAATATCTAAGGGATAGGATGCTAAAAGAATCTGAAAGGTCTATTGCTCCTGCTTTCAGAAATAAATATGAAGCATTTAGGGATACCTTATCTTCTAAAGATGACAATGCTATTACAATAGATGTTTTAAATAAGCAACTGGATTTTGTACCACCAGAATGGAGATATGCAGCCAATCTTATATCGGAAAGCTATACTATCCGTTATATGAATGTAATGGATGGATGCCTAATGAAACATCTTGCTTATATTTCCCATTTTGACTATCTTTGTCAGGATGACTTGTATTATGATTGCTATTTCCCTGTACTGTATTATGCGATATTGAAATTCTTCAAGAATGAGAACGGACAATACGATACAAAGGATGTTGTATGCAAGATAGCAACCATCAAAAGGAACCAATTTTTTCAGGTTTTTATGGTGATATTAGAGCAATCTATGACAGCTTTGCACCGATTTTATGAAGAAAGAGAAAAAGACCCACATAAAAGATCTTTTGTGTTGATGCAATGGAGGCAAGTGGTGGAAAAATATCTCGTCACTCCATTTACTCAACAACAACAGTTCAATATTGAATTGTCACTAAGTATTTTGATTAAAGCGAAAGATAATCTTGTTAAAGATTTTAAATTGAATATTGATATGGGGAAAGATTATGAGCAACAGTTTAAAAGGGTATTATATGTAGTCGCTACACCGACAGAACTAAAGAAAGTCACAGATTTTTATAAAGAGAAAGGTGTGAGCCTTACGGCTATCACAGAAGAATCGCACACCTATTGGGATCTTGGAATTATACGGAAGAACCAAGCTTATTTAGTAAAATGCGAAATGGGAGCCAAAAAAGCCAATGCTTCTATATTGACAATAGATCACGCTATTCGTTTTTTGAAACCAGACTATATTGTTATGGTAGGCATCGGATTTGCACTTAGAGAGGACAAGCTCAAATTAGGTGACGTGATGATAGCCTCAGAGATAGAAGACTATGGTAGTCTCAAGATACAAGATAATACGATTATTGAACGCGGTAGTAGAGTGCAGGCCGACAAGACTCTTCTGGATAGATTTACCAATGCTATTGTTAACTGGAATGGGGTGCCTGTCAGATTTGGATTGGTCGTAACAAATGATGTTCTGGTTAATGATAAAGCATATGTTGAGGAGTTGCAGAACAGATTTCCTGATGCAATAGGCGGAGAGATGGAGGGATGTGGACTCCTGGCAAATTATCAAACCCCGTGGATTCTGGTGAAGGCAGTGTGTGATTATGGTTATAATAAAGGGGATGATTATCAGGGTGATGCTGCCATGAATGCTATACAATATGTGGATTATGTATTGAGGGAGTTTGACTTGTAGGAAGATTGTCCCAGCAAGGACCAGACTCTATCAACGAAAACACCCACCCATGTCACTAGTTGATGTGGAAGTAGAAGTGAATCGTCAGTTGACTTTCACCTTTGGGCCATCGAGCTTTGGTATTTTAATATAATTCTATGTTTATTTAATCGAACTTCCTTTTGCGATGGAGGGTCTGGAGTCTGTAATCAGTGTGCTGACGCTGTCGTTCCATCATAGTAAAGTAAGGGAGTATTGAATAGAGAATAATAAAAAAACGATATAATATATGGCTGAAAGAAAGAGAATTTATCTGTGTCTGGCTCATATGAGTGAGGACGGAATGGAACAAAAGTATGTAAAGGAGGCGTTTGATACGAACTGGGTAGTGCCCCTTGGCCCGAATGTGAATGGGTTTGAGAAAGACCTGGAAGAGTTTGTGAACTCTGGTTCAGGGTTCACGGTTCAGGGTTCACGGTTGGAAAAGCGAGTGGTGGCACTGAGTGCGGGAACAGCGGCAGTACATCTGGGATTGTTGGCTGCTGGTGTGAAAGCAGGTGACGAAGTGATAGTGCAGAGCTTTACCTTCTGTGCTTCTACGCATCCTGTGACTTATCTGGGGGCTACTCCTGTGCTGGTGGATTCTGAGCCTGATACTTGGAACATCGATCCAGAACTGTTGGAAAAAGCTATTGTTGATCGTAAGGAGAAAACAGGAAAGTATCCTAAGGCTATTGTTCCAGTTGCATTGTATGGTATGCCTTACAAGGCTGACCGCATTATGGAGATTGCCAATAAATACGGTATTCCTGTGGTAGAGGATGCAGCTGAGGGCTTTGGCTCTCGCTACAAAGGACAGATGCTGGGCACCTTCGGTAAGTATGGTGTATTGTCATTCAATGGTAATAAGATGATAACCACTTCTGGTGGTGGTGCACTGATAACTGAGGACGAGGAGCACTGGCGTGAGATTATGATGTATGCTACTCAGTATCGCGAGAGCTATCCGTACTATCAGCATGAGAAGATAGGTTATAACTACCGCATGAGTAATATATGCGCTGGCATTGGTCGTGGCCAGATGACTGTGGTGAATGATCACCTTGCTCATCATAAGCATGTGCAGAAGATGTACGAGGAACTGTTGAAAGACGTTAAAGGAATAACTGTTCATTCTCAGCCCACTGAGGAATGGACAGATGTCAAAGGTCAAAAGTCAAAGGTATATGATAGTAACTATTGGCTTTGCACCATCACTATCGATGAGGAGTTGAAGGTAAAGGGACAGGAGGATGCTTATAAGACTATCGTGACTGGTGCAGTAGGAGGTGCAGCAGGTGTGATTCATGCAGCAGAGTCTGCTCACACCGACTGTGAACCCAATGCTAATGTAGAAGCTATGCGCGTAGCACTCGATAAAGCGCAGATAGAGGCACGTCCGGTATGGAAACCTATGCACAAACAGCCTTGCTATCTGCAAGGCAATGTAAAAATTGAAAAATGTAATAATGATAATATTATCTGTCAGACATCGGAGTCGAGCATAGCGTATGTTAATGGCGTGTCTGAAGCTTTGTTCAAAGTAGGTATGTGCCTGCCTGCCGGACCATATGTTAGCGATGATGATGTAAAATACATCGTTGATACAATTAAGGCAAATATCATCGGATGAAAATCCTTTTGAAAGCTATTTGGCAGTTTTGCTCGTATGTGTTTTGGCCACAGTTTCCAAAGAAAAGTTATGGATAAAAATTGAATTACAATATGAAGACATTAACTACTTATAAACTTATGCAGATTCTTCTTAAAGAAGATATGCAGCATATGTATGAGGCTTATAAAATCAATCTATTGGAAGAGGCTCTTATAAGCAAGCACATAAACTGTATGCTTGATGCTTACAGTTTTGACGAAATGGAATGTGAATATTCGGAATGGGTAAGTCTCTCAAATACGAAGATACATATATCAAATCCGCAACAATTTAAACAGAAGTTAGATATAAGACTTCGCTATGTCAGTGATGTGGAACTAGAAGAAACTGTGATTGAAACATGGGAGAAACTGTAAAAAGAATACTTGATAGCGTTCACGGGTACATCATTGTTCCTGATAGTTGTATCAAAAATATTATAGACTCGGAATATTTCCAGAGACTAAGAAGGATAGAACAAACATCAGGAAGGTCGATCTTTCCGAGCGCGAGGCATGACAGATTTATCCACTCACTGGGTGTTTTCCATATTGGAACTCAGATATTGGAGAGTTTGGAAAGACGGAAACAGGTGGATAAGGATTCATTAAACTATCAAAGGATAGCTGTAAGTTATGAATTTGCTTGTCTTCTGCACGATGTGGGCCACACACCCTTCTCTCACACTTTTGAAGACTATTATAAGAATAGCTACAACAAACTTGACAAACGGCTGAAGGACCTGATGAATGCCTACGATTCGGAGTTCAATAAGGATTTCGAGAGTCAGTATAAGGAGGCAGCACCACATGAAAAGATTAGTGCTATCGTGTCGATAAAGGTGTTTGGGCAATTTGTGAATCATCAACATCAAGAGCCAATGTATTCCGTGAGTGGTGATATAGGACTGGTGGCGAGGATGATAGTAGGGTGCAAGTATCTTTCAAATGGTCATGACCTCGAAAATGTGTTTATAGAGTTGATGCATAGTAAAACGATAGATGCCGATGGACTAGATTATGTTTGTCGTGATGCATGGGCTTCAGGATACCGTACTTCACAGGTAGATATGCAGCGTTTGATAGATGCTATCATGATAAAAGAAACAGACGGTAAGCTGAATGTCTGTTTTAGCGTAAAAGCGATCAATGAAATTAGATCGGTGATTTTTGTGAAAAATTTCCAGCAAGATAATGTCATCACACACCGTACTGTGGTATATGAGCAAGAATTGCTCAAGAAAGCGATGGAGTCGGCAGCCATATACTATTGGGAACTTAGTGAAACTGATGATGAAGTCCAGCGTAGTAGCGCATTGGGGAATCTATGTAGTATAGATAGTTATTTCAATGGAATAAAGACTAAGCGAGACAAACTGCCGATACGACTTCCGATGGATGATGATTTTATGTATCTGATGAAGACAAGTAAAGGTAACCACTATGCTAACGAATGGATGAGCAGAAACTATGTGCTTAAACCCTTATGGAAGTCAAGAGAGCGATTCATGTCGTATTTCATTAAGTTTAAGCACGAACTATTCAATGAGTCATGCTGGTTGTTTTCTAATCATTGTAAGGAATATATTTCAGAAGAGTTTAATATAGATATCAATCTGATATGGGTAGTAAAGGCTTTGCCTAAAAACAAGATGGCCAGTCTAAAGGACTTGTTGTTACTCGTAAAAGATGATGTTATGCCATATACAGCGTTGTATCCGAAGGAGTCGTTACTGACAACATGCTTGTTGCCGCATTTCTGTTATATCTTTATTCCACCGAGAGATCGGGACGGGGTTATGCTGGATTTCTCGATGATACAGGCATCAGTACGGCAACAGTTTATGGAGTTGAAGTAGAGGGAGAAGAAAGAAGACGATGAATACATGCAAAGTGTTTCCAGAATGGCTGTCGGATTATATATTCGTACAGTTTGGCGCTAAGGAAAGGCCAGATCCGAATGAGTTTAAACTTAACCTCGAGTCGGGTGCGGATAAAAACATAGACTATCTTGGAACCTATTTTCCAAGGAGCTATGCAGAATCATTCTGCATTCATCAGAATCTGTTCTCATACACGCCATATAAAGAAAGACTTGATGGGGATGGTTAGGGCAACCCTTGAGGAAGAACAATTCGAAATTGACGAGTTTAACGAGGATGCTTTACCTAATCCAGCTCATAAAATCATTTATAAACATGTGTATCAGCAACTGACTGATATACATGCTCGTAGGAATGAGTATCAGGAAGCAAAGAGAAATCTTTTTAAAGAAGCTTATGAGCAATACTGTATGGATATTTAAAGTCGCTTGACTAGTCCAAGTAATCGACTTGTCGCTTCGCTCGCCGAAGAATTCTCGATATAAATAGATATGCCAATATCTGAGGAAGATCCATACGCTTCTATGGGAAAAACATAATATGAAAAGACTAATAGTAAGAATTAAGTCCTATCTGTGGGATAAACCGTCAAAACATTCTTTGTTCAAATATGTTTTGTCGTATATTCTTATTGTATTCTTTTCCGCTTTTATCAATTGGGGTCTGTTCTGTTGTAATTCCACTTCTTTCTCGATTTCTTCCCAAATGAATAAGTATATGGACAGATATGACTTGCTGGATTCTACAATTAATTTGGCCACTTTTCATCAGGGAGCAAAAGATAAAATGCCGATTGCGATTGATGACTATATTACATTGATCAGACCGGATTTTATCAGATTGGATTCAATTAACGTATTGTTAGTTAGAAATCAAAAATTATTAGAGAGTAATCAGTTGCGTTCCCGAATGCTTAGTATGGAAGCAGATGAAAATAGACAATCTGCAATCCATGCATTTACCGATAGCTTGTTATTTGAGGATCAAAAACGCATAGACAGCCTAAGAAGATTCATGGTAGGCAAGGATAGCACAGAGTTGATTATCCAAGGAAAATATGTTGAGTTAGCCCATCTAAAGTATGAGTATGCTAAGAAGAATGCTGAGATTCTTGATTATGTCATTAGACATTTCGGAAGTTTTATACCAGACAGTCTTTCCAAAGAATTGACTCGTCTAAATCAAGAATGGATCCAATTGAGTAATAAAATACAAAACTTAGAAAACAGTCGTAGGACGATCTCTTCTAGGATTAAGAAGTCGGTTAACTTGTTTCATCAGAATAGGCGTGATACAGTTTCTTTCTGGGACTTCTTATATTATAGTATTTGTGTAAGCACAACTGTTAGTTTTGGTGACATCGCTCCCAATGATGGATGGTCTAGATTTCTAGCAATCGCAGAGATTCTGTCGTGTATGGTATTGTTAGGAATCTTATTGGATAGGGTTATCAAGAAGGTGAATAAGAGAGTTTGAACCGACCTTAAGAATAAGAAGCATATGATAGCATATAAATATAGGTCAGGAAGGGGAACGAAGGATGATAAAGGGAAGGATATATTTGAACGAGATATAGAACTCCTGTCACATGATACCATATATATTCCAACTATAGAGCAGTTGAATGATCCTGCCGAGGCTTTGTTTGACGACAGCCTTTTTAATTTGCAGATGAAACTATTCAAGCCATTAGTTTCTAGCGGTTCTATGGAGCGGGTGAAGGACTCTTTACGTGATTTATATAATAAGGTGCGTTCATCGGGTATATTCTCTCTGAGTATGGAACCTGCCAATGAGCTGATGTGGGCCTATTATGCCAGTGGTCATTGCGGATATGCCATCATTTTCGATACAGAAGTACTTTCGAAGTCCTTCAAGGAAGTGAAATATGATAATATGTACGAGATTGATGTAGCCTATTCAAATAAGCTGCCACAATTTGATATAACCAAGATTAAAAGACAATCAATAGAAGATACGCTGAAATGCTTTGTAGGCAACAAGTCGCAGGCTTGGAAACATGAGGCAGAACATAGGCTTGTGTTTGATAAAGGAGGTAGAAAACTGAAGATAGACTATAGGGCAATTATAGGATTTGTGTTTGGAAGTAGGATGGCTGACGAGGATATAGACTTCATAATGAAAACCTTTTCTGGTCGAGATTTGTATTATTCGAAAATTGAGCTAAAGGATAATTCATACGAACTGTCGTTAAAGAAACTGAAGGACAGGTATCCAACGGTTGAAAAGTATTGCCCAAACAAAGTGGAATATGACATAGAGGAACTTCTTAAGCATGACAAACTTATAGAAGGTGCAGGGTACAAATACAGAAAATTTGTAGAGTCGGCTTTGAAAGAAGTGAGTCGAGAACCATTTGTGAAAGGAATCGATCATATTGTAGTGAGTGATGACCAGCAATATCCGAATATTGTGATATGGACGAAAATAAATCAGGAAGATACGTATAGGCCTTATCGGAAATTTGAATATGACGTGGTAGATGGAAAGCTTGTAGCGAAGTAGGCCCTGCTCTGACGTCGAGAAAAGGGTAACGTAGAAATCGTCGGACACAGGACAAAGGAAAAAAGAGACGATTTAATAAGATGCAAAAATAGAATCAAAATGGAAGGAACTAAGAAAATACACTTCAGTTATGATGAGGATACCATGAGTAATCATAAGGCGTTCATTTGGTTCTGGGGAATCATATTCGTCACTTCATATATTGCTTGTGCGATGATATGGGGGATAAATGCTCCAGCCATTCCCTTTTGTTTCCTGTTTGTCTACCTTTTTTATTTCTGGTCCAGGAGATGGGAGAGTAAAAATGAAAAGACTGAACGGACAATAGCCCTCAATTTAATGGAAAATCAAATCAAAGAGGATGTCAGAAATCTCTTTGGTGAAAACATTTCAATATGTTCTATTGGCTATTTTTTTCTCAGAAATAAACGTGACAAAAGATATCAATGTATTTTAGTCTATTTGTCGAATGAGAAGACTTTACAATACAGTGTCATGCATCTTCCTTCTGAGAAAGATGACGTGTGCTGTTGTGAGATAAATGCAGAACCGACAGTGACGGAAGACAGGAAGCTGGTTAGAACCGTATCTCCACATTTTAGGCCATTGTTACAATTATCGCCAAGGAATGAGCTTAAAGTCAAAATATTCTTCATTTATACACTGGGTTTTGTTGTTATAGCTATTGGTCTGATTTCCATTAAATATTATAAGTGGATACCTTTGGCTTGTTTTTTGGGCTATTTGGTTGTTGTAGGACTATTAACATATCTCTGTAAGAAAATCAAAAGAGTGAGTTTATCTTGCTTTTTTGAAAAAAGATTCTTTCATGTCTTGGAAATCTTGAATTATACAGTTCCAACATTTAACCTTGCCATAGTTTTATTTCTATCGCTTACTATTGCTTTGGGAATACCAGCTGCTATTTTGATGTTTTTTGAATCATATACAGACTTTGTTTTAACAAAGGCTACCCAGTATTTTACATTGCTGGTTTTAACAACTATTATTCTTGTTTTTTTTAACGACTACATTCAAAAATGTATACTCAACTTATTATTGAAAAATGACTATGAGGAGAGATTAAAAGAACGTCCTTTTTTGGAAGTGGCCCTTAATATTATCAAAGGAAGGAATATCAACTTCCTTGTTTATATGATGTATGTCCTTTTTCTGTCATGGACTACAATTGCGAGATTACAAGGATTTGATCCTTGGTTCAGCCAAGACTTTATTGATGGTGCTATGCCAGCCTTTTTAGTCCATATTGCATATACTAATATGATGTTACGACAAAAGGAAGTTGACTTGAGGATGGATACTATGATGAAATTCATGATAAAGTCATATGACATCAAGGTGCTTCAGTTAAACATAGATGACATAGCAAATGAAAAATAAAAAAGATATTGATGTTTTAAAATTGTCTGATGCGGAGTTCTTGTCTTTTCTTTATTTCGAAAGGGATAGGGAGGAGAGCCTGAATTCATATCAAGGGTGGAACTTGTGGGCGGCAGTAGGTGCTATGATAACTGTCGCTTGTGCCACATACGGAATCATTTGTTCTCATATGGGAGAGATAGACTGGCTGAGAACAATCTACTTGACCAGTTGGGGTCTGGGTACCATATTTTGTTATTGGTATTCTGTTGTATTTTATTTTTCATCCTTGAAACGTAAACGAGCCAAGGATTATAAAAGAATAAAACTTCTGAAAGATGTAGCACCTATACCATATCTTATTGTTACTACTATTTGTTCTGTACTGTTTGCGTTGGGATTTCTTTTTGTGGAATGTGATAATCGATGGAACATGGTTTCAATATCTTGGATTGTATTGGCTGTTTTTCATTTGTTGATATGTTTGAATCTGTATGTCAATAGAAATGCTGTCGTGTGGGCGGTTAAGGAAGACATTTGGTTTGCAAAGACATGGGTGATGGTCATTGTGGGATTATCGGTTTACGTGCTGTTCTGGATGATATGGAAATGGTCGAGGGAACATCTTGCAGGCCCATTTTTCAGCACACCAGAATTTGAACTGGCTGCGTGTTTTACCGTTTTCGTGATGCTCGTCTATCTTTTTTTGAAAATTAAATTTGAAAACAGGAAATCATCGGAAATAGACGTGCTGATTGATGAATATCTTTATAAAGGCAAATCAAAGGAGGATGTATATTGTCAGCTCCGCATTAATTTGTTAGGACGTGATATATTGGAAGCCTGTTCAAAAGAGTTTCTGGCACTAAAAAAGTATTATGATGACTTTGACTCTCATAAGAATAAATTAGAGAATCTCAAGGTGGCATTCTCAAACGGTACTGTTGAAGCAGGTAGTTTAGAAAGACAATTTGATTCATTGAGAAAATCATTGGAATATTCTGGTGAGTGGGTAAAACGGGTAGACGCTTTACATGATAGATTGGAAGAAATTGCTAAAAATGTACCAGAATTGAAGGAAGAAGAGGATTTCGGAAACATGCTTGATATCGTCGGTATGATGATGGGTAAAACCAAAGTTATAAATGATGAGATTAAGATGGTGACGGATGAGATGGAGAAATTTATAGAGGAACGTGTTTGTTTGAATTGTAGTTGTTGCAAAAGGAAACCAATTTAAGGGATATGGATCGAAAAGAATTTGCTATGAGATTGTATTCTGCTGTTATTCCTGAAGGGACGGCACCTGAAGATATCCAAACATTGACACGCCCTGTGACGGAGGCGATTAGGGAGATGATAGCTTTGAGGAATAATATCATTGCTGCTTCTAAGGAAAGAATAGCGGTAGCAAAGCAAGTGAAGGAGGATTTAAGGGTAGTCAAGATAAAATTTCCGTGGTGTTAATACAAAGGAATTACTGAAGTTTAGAATAGCAAAAATATTTATTTATGTTTGTATATATAGTATCGATATCGCTCATGGATGATCAGACTATGAGCTTATGTCAGGAACAATTAAATAGGGTCGGTGATACTGCCCCCTTGACAGAGAATTGTTTTCTTGTACGTTCGAACATGAAAGCAACAGATTTGCGTGATTATATAAAAGATAATATTGCGCCGTCGCGTATCTATGTATCTAAGGTTGCACATGGTGCAGCGTGGACTAATGTTATGGTACCAAACTCTCTTATTAAAGAATGGTATGGTGACGCGGAATAAAGTGGTAAAACCAATAGCTATGGCAAGACCTGCGATAAATGATGACTTCTGCTTCAGAACTCGTTATAAGAGCCTGAAGAAGGCTAAAGAGGCTTTGGCGCGTTATGAAGACGGCATAAAAGACATGGACACTTGGCTGTATGATAATAACATGCCAATCTTCTTAGATACTTGTGTGCTGCTGAATCTCTATATGATTTCCGATATTGAGAGGAACGCTTTTGTTGAGTTTATAGAGAAGAACAAGAATAGGATAGTAATAGCCTCGCAAGTAGAGAGGGAATATAATCGTAGAAGGGTGCCCCAGATAAACAAATTTATGGGGCAGGTTGAGGACCTTAAGACAGAAATCAATAAGGTATTGGATACTCTTGGTGACTC
>JAEEGL015833123.1_pt1 | contig 17028 bp, 17 predicted proteins | sample 9134231 | NCBI WGS metagenome assembly JAEEGL01 (sample SAMN16246548, study PRJNA631951) | gut metagenome | biome: gut microbiome; feature: rumen; material: fiber-attached | host: Bos | place: Iran: Karaj | collected 2018-10
GCGGAGGAGCCTGCCCCGGAAGCCGCTTCGGCGGAAACCGGGCCGGAGCAGAAACCGGAGGAAGCCCGGGAGAAGAAAGCCGAAGAGCAGCCGGAGGAACAGCCGGTGAAGGATGACAGACCCTGGCATCAGCGGATCTTCGGCGGCTTCCGGGACCGCAAGGGCGAGAAACAGCCCGCCGGCGGCGCTGCCACAGAAGGACCGGCGGAAGACAGACAGCCTGCGGAGGAGGCGCCCGTGGAGGAAGTCTCCGGGGAACTGACGGAGGCTGCCCCCGAGGTGTCCGCGGAGGACGAAACCGGCACACCTGAGCCGCCCCGGGAGGAGACGGAGGACGCCGCTCCCGCCGAAGCAGCGGAGGAAGCCGAAGCGGAGGCCCCTGCGGCGGAGACAGCCGAGGAGGACGCCCCCGCGGCGGAGGAGGAGACTGCGCCGGAGACCGAGCCCGTGGAAGAGGAGAAGAAGCCTGCGGAGGGGGAAGCCCCGGCCGCCGAGGGCGATGAGGTGGAGGAGGAAGCCCCCTTCCTGCTGATGTGGGACGAACTGCAGCAGGAGCAGGACCCCTCCCGGGAACAGTGATCAGCCGCCAGTGATCCGGCGTCGGAAGAAAGGTGGGATTTCCCATGGATGAGATGGAGCGGGACATGCGGGAGGACTTTGCGGTGCCGCAGCCGGAGATGCCGGCGGAGCAGCAGATCGTGGAGCCGGACGGCCTCGGGGAGGATGCGCCGCCCAGGATCGAGATCCGGCAGACGACCCCGCTGGACGACAGGAGCCTGCGCAACAAGCTCATCGGCGCCGTCTGCGGCGTAGGCCTGGGGGTGCTGCTGCTGACGGTGGGCTTCTGGAAGACGCTGCTGCTGGGCGGCATGGGCGCGCTGGGCGCTTTCCTCTTCGGCGTGAACGACAAACAGCAGTCGGTGAAGACACTGATCAACCGGCTCTTCCCACCCAAGGACTGAGACAGGCAGGGACAGAACAGAATGGCAAGAGCGACGGCCCGTGTGGCAGCCATGCAGATGATCTATGAGCGCTGCTCCGGCGGGCAGGGGGGCGAGGACACCCTCCAGATGATCTATGAGGAGCTCCGGGAGGAGCATACCCGGCCCGTGGAGGAGGAGGACCCCGGGGTGGCGGACCGCGCCTGGATCCAGCGGATCCTGGAGGGCGTGCTGACGCAGCGGAAGGAGCTGGACCGGCGGATCGCCGCGGTGAGCCGGAAGTGGAGCATCGCCCGCATGGCCCAGGTGGACCTGACCATCCTGCGCCTGGCGGTCTGGGAGATCCTCTATGAGAACGACCCGCAGGTGCCCGGCAGCGTGGTGATCAACGAGGCGGTGGAGATGGCCAACTGCTACTCCGGGGAGAACAGCGGCCGCTTCATCAACGGGATCCTGGGCACCATCCTGCGCCAGCAGGAGGCGGCGGAGCAAAGCACGGAACAAAAGGCGGAAGACGAGAGATGAACCGGGTGGTGCTGGGCTTTGACACCAGCTGCTACACCACCTCCTGCGCGGCGGTGACCGTGTCGGGGGAAGTGATTGCCTCCTGCAGGCGGCTGCTGCCCGTGCCCTTCGGGGAGCGGGGGCTTCGCCAGAGCGAGGCGGTTTTCGCCCATGTGCGGCAGATGCCGGAGCTGGTGGAGCTCCTCGCCGAGAAGCTGGCGGGACGGTCCGTCGCGGCGGTGTGCGCTTCCCGGACACCCCGGGATGATCTGCGGTCCTACATGCCCGTATTCCACGTGGGGGATGCCCATGCCCGCGCTCTGGGGGCCATGCTCGGCGTCCCCTGCTTTGTTACCACCCACCAGCGGGGCCACGTGGCCGCGGCCCGGGTGGACAGCGGGGTGGAACCGGGGGATCTGCTGGCGCTCCACCTCTCCGGGGGCACCACCGAGGTGCTTTCCCTCCGGGGAGATGACCTGGAGCTGCTGGGGGGCACGGCGGACCTGCACGCGGGACAGCTGGTGGACCGCACCGGCGTGGCCATGGGCTGCAGCTTTCCCGCGGGACCGGAGCTGGAGCGGATGGCGCTGCGGGGAAAGGCGGAAGCCCGGCTCCCGGTGAGCATGGAGCGGGAGGACCTGCTGGTCCACCTCTCCGGCGCGGAGAGCCAGGTGCAGCGGTGGATCAAGGCGGGGGATCTCCCGCCGGAGGACGTGGCCGCGGAGGTCTATGACTTTCTGGCCCGGACGGTTTGCCGGCTCCTGGCGGGGGCATCGGAACGCACGGGCATCGGGCAGGCCCTCATTGCCGGGGGCGTGGCTTCCTCGGCCCTGCTGCGGGACCTGGTCCGGGCCCGGATGGCGCGGATGCGGCCGGAGCTGCGGCTGTACTTCGGCAAGCCGGAGTATTCCGGGGACAACGCGGTGGGGGTGGCCCTCCTGGGGGCGGAACAGCTCCGGCACCGGGAAGCGGCCTTTCAGGACGACAGACCGGCAGACCGCTGAGAGGTCGCCGGAGACAGAGGGAGAGAGAAGAATGGCCTGTCAGCGGTTGGACGGGAAGGCACTGGCACTGCGGATCCGGGAGGAGCTGGCCGTGAAAACGGCGGAACTGAAAGCCCATGGCGTCACCCCGGGCCTGGCGGTGATCCTGGTGGGGAACGACCCGGCCAGCGAGACCTATGTCCGGAACAAGGGCATCGCCTGCGAGAAGGCGGGCATGCACTCCGAGACCATCCGCCTGCCGGAGGAGACCACCCAGGAGGAACTGCTGGCGCGGATCCGTGCCCTGAACGCGGACCCCGCCATCGACGGCATCCTGGTGCAGCTGCCCCTCCCTGCCCACCTGGACGAGCGGGCGGCCCTCAACGCCATCCTGCCGGAGAAGGACGTGGACGGCTTCCACCTCCTCAATGCGGGAAAGCTGCTGACGGGGGAGGCCTCCGTGGTGCCCTGCACCCCCAAGGGGGTCATGCGGCTGATCCGGGAGGCGGGGGTGTCCCTCGCCGGGAAGGAGGCCGTGGTGGTGGGCCGCTCCAACATCGTGGGCAAGCCCATGGCCCTGCTGCTGCTCCAGGCGGGCTGTACCGTGACGGTGTGCCACAGCAAGACCCGGGATCTGGCGGAGCATACCCGGCAGGCGGACGTCCTGGTGGTGGCCGTGGGGAAGCCCGGCCTCATCCGGGGAGACATGGTGAAGCCCGGGGCGGTGGTCATCGACGTGGGCATCAACCGGGTGGACGGGAAGCTGTATGGGGACGTGGCCTTTGACGAGGCGGCGGAGAAAGCCGGCTGGCTGACTCCGGTGCCCGGGGGCGTGGGCCCCATGACCATCGCCATGCTCCTGGAGAACACCCTGGAGGCGGCGCAGCGCAGAGCATGAGAGAACCGACAGCGAACCGGGGCGCCATCACGGTGAGCCAGCTGAACGCCTACGTGAAACGCAGCCTCCAGGACGACCCGCTGCTCCGCAGCATCCTGCTCCAGGGGGAGGTCAGCGGTTTCAAGGTCTATCCCAGCGGTTGGTATTTCGATCTGAAGGACGAGGGCGCCTCCGTGTCCTGCGTGTTCTTCCAGCGGGGACGGGGGCTGACCAGCTATCAGCCGCGCAACGGGGACCGGGTGATCCTCCACGGCAGCGCCTCCCTCTACGAGCAGCGGGGGACCTTCCAGTTCTATGTGGACATGATCCGCCCGGACGGCGCAGGCAGCCTGTGGCAGCGCTTTGAGCAGCTGAAGCAGCGCCTGATGGAGGAAGGGCTCTTCGACCGGGAGAGAAAGCGCCCTCTGCCCATACGGCCCGGGAAGATCGCGGTGGTCACCTCCGCCAGCGGGGCGGTGTGGCACGACATCCACAAGATCTGCCGGGAGCGGGATCCGGGGGTTCCCCTGGTGCTGGTCCCGGTGGGCGTGCAGGGACCCGGAGCGGCCCGGGAGATCGTGGAGGGCATCGGCAAAGCCCAGCGCCTCCCCGGGGTGGATCTGGTGATCGTGGGCCGGGGCGGCGGCTCCATGGAGGACCTGTGGTGCTTCAACGAGGAGACGGTGGCCCGGGCCATTGCGGCCTGCCGGGTCCCGGTGATCTCGGCGGTGGGGCACGAGACGGATTTCACCATCGCGGACTTTGTGGCGGATGTGCGGGCCTCCACGCCCTCCAACGCCGCGGAGATGGCGGTGCCGGACGCGGCAGAGCGAAACAGCGCCCTGAACCTGCTGCGGCGGCGCCTGGCGGAGGCGGTGCGCAGCGGCCTCATGGAGCGGCGGATGACCCTGTCGGCCCTGCGGCGCCAGATGGCGCTGTGCGCACCGGGGGATCAGCTGCATGCCCTGCAGCAGCGGTGCCTCCGCCTGGGGCTGGACATGGACCGGATCGCCGGGGAGCGGCTGCGGGAGACGGCCAATCAGCTGGGAATGAGCGGACTCAGGCTGGAGCGCGCCGCGGACGCGGGCCTGGAAGCCCTGCGGCAGCGGCTGGAACACCGGCGGGTGCGGCTGGAAGCCCTCGACCCGACCCGGGTGCTGGAGCGGGGCTATGCCCTGGTGATGGCCGGAGAGCGGCCGGTGACCCGGGCGGCGGAAGCGGCGGATCGGATGACCCTGTGCTTCGTGGACGGCGAGGTGCGGGTGCAGCGGGAGGAACAGGCACATGGCAGCGAAGAAGACAGAGAAGACAGCAAGCTTTGAGGACCGGCTGGCGGCCCTGGAGGCGCTGATCGCCCGGATGGAGAGCGGCACGGCGCCCCTGGAGAGCCTGCTGAAGGACTATGAGGAGGGCAGCCGGCTGCTGACCTCCCTGGAGCAGGAGCTGGCCCAGGCCCAGCAGAAGCTGACCATCCTGCGCAGACAGGAGGACGGCACGGAGCGGGAGGAGCCCCTGGAGGACGCGGAATGAGAGACTATGCGGCTTATCTGGCCATGGTGGAGGAGGCGCTGACGCCGGCCCTGGACAGCCTGGGAGAGATCCCGCCGCGGCTGCGGGAGGCCATGGCCTACTCTCTGGAGGCCGGCGGGAAACGGGTCCGGCCGGTGCTGCTGCTGGCGGCCTGCGACGCCCTGGGGGGCGACGTCCGGGAGGCCCTGCCCTTCGCCTGCGCCCTGGAGATGATCCACACATACAGCCTGATCCACGATGACCTGCCGGCCATGGATGACGACAGCATGCGCCGGGGCAAGCCTTCGAACCATGTGGCCTTCGGGGAGGACGTGGCCATCCTGGCGGGGGACGGGCTCCTCAGCGCGGCCATGGAACTGATGCTCCGGGCGGCCTGCGGCATGGACAGCCTGCGGGGGACCCGGGCAGCGGAGGCCATCGCCCGCCGCTGCGGCGTCACCGGCATGGTGGGGGGCCAGACCGTGGACGTCACGGAGGAGGGCACCGAGCCCACGGAAGCGCTGGTGCGCTACATTCACTTGCACAAGACCGCGGACCTGATCATGGCGGCGGTGGAGGCCGGGGCCTGCCTGGCCTGTGCCGCGCCGGAGGAGCTGACAGCCTTCCTCACCTACGGGGAAGCCCTGGGACTGACCTTCCAGATGGTGGACGACGTGCTGGACGTGACGGGGGACGCCGCCCTGCTGGGCAAGAAGACCGGCATGGACGCCGCCCACGGAAAGCTCACCTCCGTGGCCCTGTGGGGTCCGGAAGGCGCCCGTGCCGCGGCGGCCCGGGAGGCGGAGCGCGGCCGGGAGGCCCTGCGCTTCCTGGGAGCGTCCGCAGAGTTCTTCACAAAGCTGTCGGAGGATTTGCTGTACAGGATTTCGTGACGGAGGGGATCATATGCAGCAAGCAAGCAATATATTCGGCAACAGCTGCCTGTGGTGCGCGGTGATTGCCTGGTTCCTGGCACAGGGGCTGAAGATCCCCATCCATGCCCTGACGGAGCACCACTGGAAACTCAGCTACTTCTGGAGCGCGGGAGGCATGCCCTCCTCCCACACCGCCGGCGTGATGGCCCTGACCACCATGGTGGGGGCCACCCAGGGGATGGGGTCGGTGGCCTTCGCCTGCTGTGTGGTCTTCTCCGCCATCGTGATGTACGATGCCGCGGGGGTCCGGCGGGAGACAGGCCGGCAGGGCGCCGCCATCAACGAGATCCTGGGCAAGGTCATGGTGGACGGAAAACCCATCTCGGAAGACGAGCTCAAGGAGATCGTGGGCCATTCCCCCTTTGAGGTGGCCATGGGCGCCGTGCTGGGGATCCTGGTGCCGGTGGTGTGGCTGCTGATCGCGGGTTGGGTCAATCAGGGATAACGAACAGGAGGCACGGACATGGATCATTTTATCGAGGAAGCCGTGAAGAAGCGCAATGGCGGTTTTGACATGGTGCTGTACTACTTCTCCTTTGTGGTGATGGTGCTCTCCGGTATCACGGCCCTGCTGCAGCTCTCCTCCCTGTGGGGCTATTTCGCCCGGGGACAGGCGTCCTTTGCGGACCTGCTCCCCGCCCTGCTCATCGGCCTGGCCATGGCCGGGGTGGCGGTGGGCATCTACTTCACCCGGGACCGCCTGCGGACGGAGTATGAGTACACCTTCACCAGCGGCTCCCTGGACTTCGCCCAGGTCTTCAACAACAAGAAGCGCAAGAACCTGGGGACCCTGAACGTCCGCACGGTGGACGCTTTCGGACCGGTGGACGGGCAGGCCTTCCAGCGCTATGTGAACATGCCCGAGGTGAAGCAGACCCGCTGGTTCCTCAACCGGGACGGCAACCTGCACTTCTTCTATTTCCAGAAGGAGGGCAGCAAGCGGTTGATCATTCTGGAGCCCTCGGAGGAGATGGTGAAGACGATCCGCTTCTACCTGCCCCGGGGCGCCTGGCAGGAGTGACGGAGCGCCCATGGAAGCATATCTGGACAACAGTGCCACCACCCGCCCCGGCGAGCCGGCCCTGCAGGCCATGCAGGAGGTCCTGGGGGAGGGGTGGCACAATCCTTCTGCCCTGTACAAGCCGGCCATGCTGGCCCAGAAACGCATGGAGCAGGCTCGGGAGACCTGCCTGAAGGCGGCGGGCGCCCAGGGGGAGCGGCTGATCTTCACCGGCAGCGGCACGGAGGCGGACAACCTGGCCATCCTGGGGATCATGCAGGGGGTGCGCAAACCCTCGCAGGTGCTGATGCTGCAGGTGGAGCACCCGGCGGTGCTGGCCTGTGCCCAGGCCCTGGAGCGCATGGGGCACGAGGTGCGGGAGATCCCGGTGGACGGCCGGGGCGTCTGCGACCTGGAGCGGCTGGAGGAGCTGATCTCGGAGAAGACCCGGCTGATCTGCGTGATGCAGGTGAACAACGAGACCGGGGCGGTGCAGCCCCTGGAGGAGATCGCGGTCCTGCGCAGCCGTCTGGCCCCGGAGGCCGCCATCCACGTGGACGGGGTGCAGGGGTTCCTGCGGGTGCCCCTGGCCTTCAAACGGCTGGGGATCCAGTCCTACGCCTTCTCCGGGCACAAGATCCACGCCTCCAAGGGCATCGGCGGGCTGATCTGCCAGACCTCCCTGAAGCTGTCTCCCCAGGTGTTCGGGGGCGGACAGGAGGGCGGATACCGCTCCGGGACAGAGAACACCCCGGGGATCGCGGGCCTGGGCGCGGCGGTGGCTTCCTTTCCCAAGGATGCGGCGGAGCGGATGGCGGAACTGAAACTGCGCCTGTGGGAGCAGCTCCATGCCGCGCTGCCCGCGGCGGCGGTGAACGGGCCGGCGCCGGGGGATCCGGCGGCCGCTCCACACATCCTCAACGTCAGCTTTCCCCCGGTGCGCTCCCAGACCCTGCTCTTCGCCCTGGAGGGCAAGGGCGTCTATGTCAGCGCGGGGTCGGCCTGCGCCAGCCACAAACAAAAAACGTCCCGGGTGCTGGGCGCCATGCACATCGGCGCGCAGCGGGCGGAGAGCGCCCTGCGCTTCAGCCTCAGCCCCATGACCACCCGGGAGGAGATCGACTGGGCCGCGGCCTGCTGCATCGAGCAGGTGCCCCTGCTGGCGAAGTATGTGAGGCGCTGAAATGACGCAGACACAGGACGACTACCGGTTTCGCGCGGCGGGACCGGAGGAAGCGGAGGCCTTTCACCGCCTCATGCGCGAGGTGTGGCGGGGAATGGAGGACCGGGAACTCTTCGCGGTGGACGACCTGGACCGGGACTGGATAGCCGCCCGGATGACCGGCGGCGGCTTCGGCGTGGCGGTCTGCACCCCGGCGGGGGAGATGGCGGGCATGCTGCTGGTGAGCATCCCGGGCCTGGGGGAGGACAACCTGGGCTATGACGTGGGCATGGCGGAGGACCGTCTCCCGCAGGTGGGGGTGGTGGAGATCGCCGCCGTGCTGCCCCGGCACCGGGGACACGGGCTGGAGCGGCGCATGATGGCGTGGGCCGAGGACCGCCTCGCGGGCACGGAGATCCGCTGCCTCATGGCGACCATCTCCCCCCGGAACCCTGCCAGCCTGCACAGCGCGGAGCGGTGCGGCTACCGGGTGATCCTGACCAAGGAAAAATACGGCGGACATCTGCGGCACATCCTGATGAAACCCATCAACGGCGGCCGCTGGTCCGATCTGACCATACAGGAGTGACGACAGGTGGAAAACAACGAACGGATGCTGATCCTCGTCCGCTATGGCGAGGTGTTCCTCAAGGGACTGAATCGTCCCTTTTTTCTGCGTGCCCTGGTGAAGAACGTCCGCAAGGCGGTGGAGGGCGCGGAGGTCTGGCTCCATGACGGGCGGATCTTTGTGGCGGGCTTTGAGGACCTGGAGAGCAGCCTGGAGAAGGTCTGCCGGGTCTTCGGCGTGCACAGCGCCTGCCCGGCGGTGGAGATGGAGAAGGAGGACTTCTCCGCGGTGTGCGCCCGGGCCGCGGCCCTGATGGAGGGCCTCACCGGCAGCTTCAAGGTCTCCGCCCGGCGCTCGGACAAGCGCTACCCCCTGGACTCTCCCCGGATCAACGCCCAGGTGGGCGGCGCGGTGCTGGAGGCCTGCCCCGGCCTGCGGGTGGACCTGCATCACCCCGACCATGTGCTGAACGTGGAGATCCGCGACAAGGCCTACCTCTATGTCCGGGTGGTGCCCGGCGTGGGGGGCATGCCCTCCGGCACCGGCGGCAAGGCGGCCCTGCTCCTCTCCGGGGGCATCGACTCCCCGGTGGCGGGCTGGACCATGGCCAAGCGCGGCGTCCAGCTGGTGGCGGTGCACTTTCACTCCTTCCCCTACACCTCGGACCGGGCGAAGGAGAAGGTGCTGGAGCTGGCCCGGCTGGTGGGGGCCACCTGCGGCGGCATGAAGGTCTTCGTGGTGCCCTTCACCCACATCCAGACCGAGATCCACGAGAAGTGCCCGGAGGATTACACCACGCTGATCATGCGGCGCTTCATGATGCGCATCGCGGAGCGCATCGCCCGGCAGGAGAAGGCCCAGGCGCTGATCACCGGCGAGTCCCTGGGCCAGGTGGCCAGCCAGACCATGGAGGCCCTGGGCGTGACGGACGCGGTGGTGGACATGCCCGTTTTCCGGCCCCTCATCGGCTGTGACAAGAGCGAGATCATGGACGTGGCCCGGACCATCGGCACCCTGGCCACCTCCGAGCTGCCCTACGAGGACTGCTGCACCGTCTTCACCCCCCGGCACCCCGCCACCAAGCCCAGGAAGGAGTGGGCGGAGGAAGGCGAGGCCAAGCTGGAGGGCGAGGCCCTGATCCGGGAAGCCCTGGAGGGTGTGGAGATCGTCCAGGTGTGAGCCGCGGAGCGCAAAGAGGCCTTTTTGCCTGAGCATAAGTCCATGGAAAAACCCCCTGCCCCGGGCGGAACCCGGAGCAGGGGGCGCTTTGGTTTTCGGGGGATCAGGCATGTTCCACGGGGACCTTGTCCTCCACCCGGGTGACCACGACGTTCCTGTCCTGCATGGAGAGGGCGATCCGGTCCTTCAGGCTCACATGGCCGGCGATGATCTCCTCGGACAGGAGATCCTCCACCTCATGCTGGATCAGGCGGCGGAGGGGCCGGGCGCCGTACTTGGCGTCAAAGCCCTCCTTGGCCAGGAAATCCACCACGGCCTGATCCCAGGTGAGGGTGGAGCCCCGCTCCTCAAGACGGGCGGCCAGCTGCCGGAGCATGAGGCCGGCGATCTGGCGGATGTCCTCCTCCGTGAGGTGGTGGAAGACGATCATCTCGTCGATGCGGTTGATGAATTCCGGGGCGAACTTGTCATGCACCGCCTTGCGCACGGTGCTGCACATCTGCTCGTAGGAGCGCTGCCTCTCGGCGCCGGAGCTGTTGGAGCCGAAGCCCAGGGGCCGGCTCTGCTCCGTCTCCCGGGCGCCGGTGTTGGAGGTCATGACGATGATGGTGTTCTTGAAGGACACGGTGCGCCCCTGGCCGTCGGTGAGGCGCCCGTCATCCATCACCTGCAGCAGGATGTTGAAGACGTCGGGGTGCGCCTTTTCGATCTCGTCCAGCAGGATCACGCTGTAGGGCTTGGTCCGGACGGCCTCGGTGAGCTGGCCTCCCTCCTGATAGCCCACGTAGCCGGGGGCGGAACCGATGAGGCGGGTGACGGAGATCTTCTCCATGTACTCGGACATGTCCAGGCGGATGATGGCGTCCTCGCTTCCGAAGACCGAGGCGCCCAGCGCCTTGCAGAGCTCCGTCTTGCCCACGCCGGTGGGGCCCAGGAAGAGGAAGGCGCCGATGGGGCGGTTGGGATCCTTCAGGCCGGCGCGGGAACGCCGGACAGCCTTGGCCAGGGCCTTCACGGCCTCGTCCTGGCCCACCACCCGCTGGTGCAGCAGTTCCTCGAGGTTCACCAGACGCTGGATATCGGTGGCGCTCATCTCGCTCACGGGGATGCCCGTCCACTCGGAGACCACCATGGCCACATCCTGTTCGGTGACCAGGCCCCGGTCGGCGGTGCGCTCCACGGACCATTCGGTCCGCTTCTGGTTCACGTCCTCCCGGATCTTCCGCTCCTGGTCCCGCATGAGGGCGGCCTTCTCGTAGTCCTGGCGGGAGATGGCCTCACGCTTCTCCACCAGGATGGCCTCCAGCCGGTCCTCCAGCGCCTTCACCTCGGGCGGTGCCGTGGCGGCGCTGATGCGGATGCGGGAGGCCGCCTCGTCCATGAGGTCCACGGCCTTGTCGGGGAGGAAACGGTCGGGCAGATAGCGGGCGGAGAGCTGGACGGCGGCATGGATCGCCTCGTCGGAGATCTGCACCCGGTGGTGGGACTCATAGCGGTCCCGCAGTCCCAGGAGGATCTTTTCCGCGTCGTCCGTGGTGGGCTCCTCGATCAGGACCTGCTGGAACCGGCGGGCCATGGCCTTGTCCTGCTCGATGTGCTTGCGGAACTCCTCCATGGTGGTGCAGCCGATGCACTGCAGCTCCCGGCGGGAGAGGGCGGGCTTGAGCATGTTGGCAGCGTCGTTGGGGCTGTCCTCGGTCTCGCCGGCTCCCATGAGCATGTGCAACTCATCCACGAAAAGCAGGACATTCCCGTGCTTCACGATGTCATCCAGCAGGTGCTTCACCCGATCCTCGAAGTCGCCCCGGTAGCGGGTGCCCGCCACCATGCCGGTGATGTCCAGCTTCAGGACCCGCTTGCCCATCAGCATCTCGGGCACGTTGCCGGCGGCGATGCGCTGGGCCAGCCCTTCCACCACGGAGGTCTTGCCCACGCCGGCATCGCCCACCAGGACAGGGTTGTTCTTGGTGCGGCGGATCAGGATCTGGATCAGCCTCTGGATCTCCTTCTCCCGGCCGACACAGGGGTCCAGCTCGTGGTTTTCCGCGGCGGTGGTGAGGTCCTGGGTGAACTTGCGGAGGGTGTTCCCCATGGCGTTCTGGGCAGGGCGGGCCGGAGGCCGGCGGTCTTGGGCGTCCGGGGTGGACTGGGCGGGGGGCTGGGAACGGCCCGCGCCCTCATCGGACCCATCGCCACGGGCAGACGGGGCCACGGGAGGCCTGAAGGGCGGCCTTCTGGGGGGTGTCTGGGGACCCTGGGCCAGCAGGTCCATCATCTGCCGGCGGGTGCGCTCCAGATCCACGCCCAGCCGGACCAGGATGCTGTAGCCCTTGCTGTCGTCGATCTTCAACAGCGCCAGCCAGAAATGCTCCGCGGACACATAGGTGTGGTTGAGGGCTTTGGACTCGGCAAAAGACTGCTCCAGCAGCTTCTTCATCCGGGGGGAGAAGGAGGAGACCGGTTCTGCAGGCGTGTTTCCGATGGGCGGCCGTCCCTCCCGGAGGATGCGGATCACCTTGGCCTCATCCACATGGGAGGTGATTTCGGCGGGGAGTTCTGCCATGGTACGCAGCAGGCCCAGCAGCAGGTGCTCGGTGCCGACGCACTTCTCATGGAACAGCTCCGCAGCCTCCCGGGCTGCGGCCAGCGCCGCCTGGGCGCGCTCCGTGTACCTTCCGAACATGGGATCGCCTCGCTTTCTCCCTTGCGGGGATTACAGGATGGGGGGCGGGGAATCGCCTTCCCCCTTACGGTTCTTCTTGGCCACAGCGGTGAGCATGGCCTTCAGGCTCCGGGCCCGGAGAGCGTCCTTCACTGCCTCCGGCACGGGGATGGAGAGGGCCTGTCCGGATACGGCGGCGGTCATGATGTCCGCCTCGTCCTCCGTGACGACGCCCTCCTGGGCCAATTGTCCGATGAGCCGCAGGGCCTCCGGCTCGCTCAGGGCGTTGCCGATGCGCTCCTGGGTCATCCATTGCAGCCGCTGGCTGCCGCTTCGCACGATGCGGACGATCCGGATGTAGCCTCCGCCGCCCCGCCGGGACTCGATGATGTACCCGTTGTCCGGGGTAAAGCGCGTGGCCAGCACATAGTTGATCTGGCTCGGCGCACAGCTGAAGTACTCTGCCAGCTCATTCCGCTTCAGCTCCACCTCCGGCTCCTCCTGGGTGATCATGGCCTTGATGAAGCTCTCAATGGCATCGCTCAATCTCATGGAGATCCCTCTCTTCCGGTCAATAGACTATCTTTGACCTAATCCATTATACCACAGGTGTCAAGAGGGGGGAGAGGGGGCTCCCGGGATCCACCCTGATGATACCACAGCCTGAAAAAAGCACAATGGTACTGGCAGTTCAATTCCGCCGGACACAGGAGGTTGACAAGGGAGGGGGAGCGCGCTATGATGGGGGAGCGGTGCGGGCCTGGGGACAAATACGAAAAACCCGCGCCGGACGACGGGACGGAGGGAGAACCATGTATCAGGAAGCGGAACTGACCGCCCTGCGGAGGGAGATCCGGCGGCGCTGGCTGCTGGTGCTGCTGCCGGTGGCCATCCTGGCTGCCGGACTGGTGGCGGCGGTGATCCGGCGGAACGAGGTGGCAGCGGACGTGCTGACCATCCTGGCCGGGGCGGGGCTGATCTTCTGCTGGGGCTTCTTTCTCAGCCCTCTGAGGAGCTATGAGAAGCACCTGAACCAGATGCTGCACGGCCGTCTCCACCAGGCGGAGGGGGACTGGACGGGCATGGAGGAGGACGTCTCCATGGTGGGCGGGGTGGCCTTCCACGCGGTGACCCTCACCTGCCTGGACGAGAAGGGGAAGCCCTATGACCGCCTCTTCTACTACGACGCGGAGAAGGAGCGCCCCGGGATCCTCCGGGGGCAGCGGGTGAGAATCACCTACAGTGACCGGCAGATCGCCGCCGTCGAGGTGCTGTGACGGTTTCGGGAGACAAAGAGATCCCCCTGAGGGCGTGCGTGCTCTCAGGGGGATCGTTTTTGTTTTTCAGCGATGGAGGCAGGCGGCGCGCTCCAGCCAGAGCTCCGTCAGCCCCAGGGCGGTCATGGCCTCCACCACGGGACAGGCCCGGGGGAGGAGGCAGGGGTCGTGCCTTCCGTGAATGGCCAGGCTCGCGTTCTCTCCGCGCTGCAGGGAGACGGTCTCCTGGGCCAGGGCGATGGAGGGGGTGGGCCGGAAGGCACAGGTGAAGAGCAGGGGCATGCCGTTGGTGATGCCGCCGTTGATGCCTCCGGCGTGATTGGTGGCGGTGACCACCTTGCCCTCCGCCATGCGGAAGGCGTCGTTCATGGTGCTGCCCCGCCCGGCGGCAAAGCCAAAGCCGTCCCCGAAGGAGACCGCCTTGACCCCGGGGATGGAGAAGAACAGGTGGGAGAGCACGGACTCGACACTGTCGAAGAAGGGGGCTCCCAGCCCGGCGGGCAGGCCGTCCACCCGCCCGGTGACGGCGCCGCCCACGGAATCCCCGGCCTCCCGGGCCGCCAGGATGGCCTGCTCCATCTCCCCGGCGAGACCGGGGCGGAGGGTGGGCAGGGGCAGATCCCGGAGGAAGGCGAGGTCCCCCGCCGCCTCCCCGATGGGGTCATCCCGGAGGCTGCCCAGCTGGCTGATGTGGCTGAAGACGGAGACGCCCTCCCCGGCCAGGAACTGGGCGGCCAGGGCGCCGGCGGCCACCAGGGGAGCGGTGAGACGCCCGGAGAAGCTGCCACCGCCCCGGAAATCCTCGAAACCGTAGTAACGCACATGGCCGGTGTAGTCCGCGTGGCCGGGACGCACCAGGTCCAGCACCTCCCCGTAGTCTTCGCTGCGGGCGTTCTGACTGCGGATGACGATGCACAGGGGCTGGCCGGTGAGGACGTCCCCGCGGATCCCGGAGAGAAATTCCGGCTCGTCCGCCTCCTTGCGGGAGGTGGTAAGGGCGCTCTGCCCCGGGCTGCGGCGGCGGCAGGCGGCCAGCAGGGCCTCCCGGTCCACCCGCAGGCCCGCGGGAAGCCCCTCCACCGTCACGCCTACGCAGGGACCGTGGCTTTGGCCGAAGAGGCTCAGGCGCAGGTGGCTTCCGAAGCTGCTGCTCATTCCGCGATGCCTCCCAGGCTCCGGTAGGCGGTGAGGTAGTCTGGCCAGGACTTGGCCAGGACCTCCGCGTCCGGCACGGTCACGGGGCCGTCGGCCCGCAGCGCCGCGGCGGAGGCCAGCATCACCATGCGGTGGTCCGCCAGGCGGGGGAGTTCCACCCCGCCCCGGAGCTGCTTTACGCCGCGGATGATCAGAGTGTCGCCCTCGGTCCGGGCGTCCCCGCCCAGGGCGTTGAGCAGGGAGACGGTGGTGGCCAGGCGGTCGCTCTCCTTCAGGCGGAGGCGGCTGCAGTGGCTGAGCCGGCTCTCGCCCTCCGCCAGCTGGCAGACCAGGGCCAGCAGGGGAGCGATGTCCGGGGTGTCCTGCATGTCCAGCGCGGCTCCGTGGAGGGGAGCATCGCTGGTGATCCGCAGGGCCTCCCCCTCCCAGCGGGGCCGCGCTCCCAGGGCCTCCAGGCAGCGCACCACCGCGCGGTCCCCCTGGATGGAGTCCGGGGAGAGGCCGGTGACGGTGACGTCCCCGCTGAGGGCGCCCATGCACAGGGGCACCGCGGCCTGGCTCCAGTCCCCATGGAGCGGCCCGCCCTGGGCGCGGAACTGCTGGTTCCCGGGGATCCGCCAGGAGGCAGGCCCGGTCTCATCCACGGTGATGCCGCTGTCCCGCAGGGCCTGCACCGTCATGCGGATATAGCTGAAGGACTCCAAGGGCGGCTGCACCAGGAGGGTGGAGGCGCTGCTCAGCAGGGGCAGGGCGAAAAGCAAGCCGGAGACGAACTGGCTGGAGACGTCCCCCGGGAGCACGAAATGCCCGCTCTCCAGGCTGCCGGTGACGGTGAGCTCCGCCGTGCCGTCCGCGCCTACGCCCATGTGCCACAGCACGCCCCGGGGCACAAACAGCTGCCGGTACACATCCATGGGCCGCTGGGCCAGCCGCCCGTGCATCCGGAATACGCCGCCGTGGGTCAGGGCCAGGGCCATGGGAACAAAAAAACGCAGGGTGGAGCCGCTCTCTCCGCAGTCATAGATGGGAAGCAGATCGGGCCGCACGGCTTTCCCCACCACGGTGATGCTGTCCCCCTGGCACTGGATCTTCGCCCCCAGGGTCCGGAGACACTGGGCCGTGGCGTCGGTGTCCCGGGAGGACATGTAGCCGGAAAGCCGGGTTTCCCCCTGGCTGAGGCCCGCGCAGAGCAGGCGGCGGTGAGCCTCGGACTTGGAGGGCGGCGCCGCCAGGGTCCCGCAAAGCCGGGCGGGTGAGAAGGTTATCTGCATCAGCAAAAGCTTCCTTTCGCGTTGTGGGATGCCTGTATCATAGCACGAAATGGCGCGGCGGCTTGTTCTCGTTATGTTTTTTATGCCCGGCACGGGAGAAAACCGGAGGAGGCGGCATCCGGCGCGAACGGTTGTTGCAATCATGAAGAAAATGATGTTGTTGCAATCATGAAGAAAATGAACAGTTGCGGGTTTCCCCCGGAAGTGGTAAAATAGCGGGGTGTCAGGGAACTGACACCCGTATGAATGACGTGATCAGCAATACTGCGAGGTGATCGCATGAGTCAGCCCCGTCGCCGGAGAGCAGCGAAGGAGCAGGTGGACGTGGCCCAGCGGAGCCGCCGGCGGAACCGGGCCCGGATTATTGTCTCCATGATCGTGCTGGGCGCCGTCCTGGCCCTGGTGCTTTTCATCATGCCCCGGGGGGTCAACCGGGCGCAGCACTCCATCGCCACGGAGGACGGCAGCCTGGACACCGAGGGCAACCTGGCCATCTCCGCCTACCAGGGCCTGCGGATCAGTGAGGTCATGCCCTCCAACCACACCGCGGTCCCTGACGAGAACGGCAATTTTGCCGACTGGGTGGAGGTCTGGAATGCCACGGAGGCGCCCATTCCCCTGGCGGGGGTCGGCCTGAGCGACCGCGGGGACTCCATCCGCTTCCTCTTCCCGGACGTCACCCTCCCGGCGGACGGGCGGGTCATCGTCTTCTGCGACAACACCAACCAGGTGGCGGCGGGAAAGCCCTACCACGCGAAGTTCAAGCTCTCCAGCGTGGGGGAGAAGGTCTATCTCTACGACCCCAACGCCTATGTCATCGACGCGGCCTCCTACGGCATCATGGGCTCGGACACCAGCTGGGCACTGCTGCCGGAGGGCGGCTGGGCGGAGGTGCCCTACTACAGCCCGGGCTATGAGAACACCCAGAGCGGCCACGCGGCCTACCGCACGGACACCATGGTCACCGACGGGGCCCTCATCATCAACGAGGTCTGCGCGGATCCC
>JAEEGL017114259.1_pt1 | contig 17028 bp, 18 predicted proteins | sample 9134231 | NCBI WGS metagenome assembly JAEEGL01 (sample SAMN16246548, study PRJNA631951) | gut metagenome | biome: gut microbiome; feature: rumen; material: fiber-attached | host: Bos | place: Iran: Karaj | collected 2018-10
AATAACAATAATACTTCTTATTAGTTGTTCCATCTTTATTTGTCCACTTACTTAAAGATATTCCTATTGTGTGCCCACAGTCTTTACAAACTAATAAACCTCTTAGTAAATGTTCGTGACTTGTTTTTTGTCTATTCTTATTACGTTTATAAATGTTTTGTACTATATTCCACGTATCATCATCAATTATTCTAGGACAAGAATTAGGTACAACTATCCAATCTTTTTTTGGTACTCTTACTTTTTTCTTACCTAAATAACTGACTTTTTTTCCTCTACCTTGAGTTAAGTTTCCTATATATGTTTCATTAACTAACATATCAGCAATAGTTCTAGTTACCCATTTACCATAGCAAGTAGATTTTTGTCCTCTATTTAAGTTTTTATAAACACTTGGTATAGGTATTCCTTCATCAGTTAAAGTATAGCAAATCTTCTTAAGTCCCATACCACTAGCAAACATACTAAATATTCTTTTTACTATTTCACTAGAATACTCATCAATTAAAAGTTTATGTTTATCTAATGGGTCTTTATAATAACCATAAGGAGCAATACCTCCTAGAAACTTTCCAACTTCTTTTTTATCTCTTAAGCCTTTTCTTATCTTAGTAGATGTATCACGTATAAACCACTCATCAAAAAAACTTTTAAAGTAAATACCATCACTATTTGCTTTAGGATCTATACTATCATAATTTTGAATAACACTATATAGTCTTATGTTTCTTTCAGGAAAATATATAAAAGCATATTTAGTAGCATCATTAAAATTACGAGCAAGTCTAGAAGTATCTTTTACAACTACCATATTAATTTTTTTATCTTCTATATCTTTAAGCATACGTTTAAATGATGGTCTATTATCAGTACTACCACTTATACCATCATCTATATACTCATCAATAATACGTAAACCATTTTTAACACAATAGTTCATACACATTTCACGTTGATTAGTAATACTTTTACTTTCATCTTCTAACTCATCTTCACGAGATAATCTACAATATATACCAACTTTCCACGTTTCAGCATCTACCATATTTTCTCCTTTCAAATTACTGAAACGACTTTTAATATACATATATATTATACCATTTTTAGCCTTATTCTTAAAGGCTTTCGTTATAATACAGTATTAAAAATTGTTCCATAATTTCTTGGAGTGTCTTACCATTTTCGTTAAAAGTTTCTTTAACCATTAAACGAACCTCCTAAGTAATTTTATGTATACATAAATAAAATATTTCTTTTTGGTTGAATTAGTACTATGATAACAAAACGACAAAATATTTTTAATATGTTTTACCCTTATTTTTAGTCTTTCGCTGTTCGTTTTTTGTTTGGTATATACAAAAAAAGAGTAAGCAAATAGTATTCATACTATCTACTTACTTCTAAGGTTTACAATACTGTTTTATAAATCAAACATATAAATTATTGTTTATTTACATGACATAACGCCATCAGCAGTCGTTTCTTTTTTTATTTCATCATATGTCTTAGTTCTATAATCTTCTACACCATATTTATCCATTATCTCTTTTGTAATTTTTTCAAAATCAATTTCCATACTTACAGTGAATGTATAGTTTTTATCATCTGCTTTTACTGTCCTTTTGAATCCTATTTCTTCAACTGGTTGATTTTGCTCAGTAAATTGAGTCTTAAATGTACTCCATACAGAAGATAAATTGTTTACAGTAATATCCTTAAACTCAACATCTATTTTTGCTTTAGTCAACTTATCATTTTCAAAAGTATATTCAATATTGCTAGCAGCATTCATATTATTTCCTGGACTTACACCAGTACAAGTCAATACTTTAGTACTATCCTTTCCACAACCTGAAACAACAAATATTACAAATAAAGATAGAATTAAAAAACTAATTTTTTTCATAATAATCTACTCCTTTTATTATTATTATTATAGCATGCCATAAAACAGTTTTTTAACAAAAAACAGTTTTTATTTAAAAAATATATAAAATAAAGTGTAAAATACTGTCTAATTTCTTTTTTTAGGCTTTCCATACTGGTCTCTTAAGTCCATACCTTTAATACAAGTAAAACAATTAACACTAACTCTTCTTTTAGGGTCTTTTTCCATAAAGATACATAACTCATCAAAACATTCTTTAAAAAGTTCTATAAACTCTCTTTTCTTATTTTCGTGTTCCTCTTGCTTTTTGATAAAATCATCTATACCATTTTCAATTATGAAATTTAAATCATATTCTAGACTATTCTTTTTAGGTTCAGTTATTCCTAATAAGTCTTCTATGTCTAAATCTATACTAATCTTCTTATCTCTCATTTTTAACCCCCAAAGAAGTAATAAACCTTTTTAATTCTTCATCACTCACTATATAATGTCTACCTAAAAACTTTCCCTTTAACTTATGCTCTTTAATAAGTCTTCTTAGATATAGTATTGGTGTTTGTAAAAGGCTACTTATGTCTTTTAGTGTGTGAAACTTATCAATCATCTTTTATCATCTCCCTACTTGTTAGTAGCAAGATTTCTTATAAACTACAAAAAGTTATCAATAGTATATATATTATATATATACAGTGAAGCGGACGAAAAAATCAAAGATTAGTCTTAACTAAAACACCTCGTAAAACACCAAAATCCGCTATCTGTCTGTTTTGAAAATATCTTTTTAGTATATTTATATTACTCGGGGCTAAAAGTGTCTAAAATAGGGCTAAAAATGGTGGCGTTTTATTTCGTGGTGAGGGTTAGGTTAAGTTATAAAACATATTGAGTTCTTTAAAAGGTATATGTGCTCTTAATTGAATATAGAAAAAAATAAATGCTTTCGCACTTATTCTTCATCATCTTTTAATCCTTCTTTAACACCTTTTGCTATTGTTCCAGCTGCTTTACCAATTGTAGGTGCCATTTTATCAATACCCTCTTGTGCAACAGGCATAACTTGTTGAGCAGAAAAAGCTGTCATCTCTCTTCTAAGTGCCATGAAGAATGTCATAAGTGGTATCATCAATCCGAATGGAAATGCAACGAATCTAAGTGTTGATTGTAATTTTTTTCCTTCAAACCATCCGTCTTGCCCCATAGCAGGAACTTTTACAAAAAATGAACCAATAAATAGACCAATACCGATTATCAACGAAATACATCCTATTGTTACTAAAACTTTTTTTACTTTTTGATATTTTTCTTCATTTAAGTATTCTTTATTATTCATTACTGCAACTCCTTTCCTAAGATAATTTTAACACATTTTAGCTTTTTTTACAATATATCTAATTTTTAGTATAAAAATATTTTGTTAAGATTTACACTTTACAAAAGGTATCTAATATATTTTATAATAATTATATCTTATGGAAGATAAATAATATTAATATATATTTATCTTAATATATACTATTTTTATTAATATACTTAATAGTATATTAATAGGATGTAAACTAAAATATTAATTACTCTATATAAAATTATATAAATATAACTACATATAAAAAAATAAAGAATAGACCTAATGTAAGTCTATTCTAAGTTTAGTCTTAATATATTCCTCCTTTCTTTTGTGTATAGGAGTACTTTAATATAAATTACTAATTAGTTTTCATTTAGTACTATTTCATTTATTTCCATATAATCACTATATTTACTTACAATATAATTATATAGACTTGATATTCTATAGTTAATATCATTTTTAGATGAAGTTTGTCTTACAAATCTATCTAAGTATGCTACAAACTTCCTAACTTCTTTATCATCTACTTCATAAGTACTGGTTAAAGAATTATTAAACCTACATAGTGTTGAATAGGAATTATATACGTGTCGTGCTAATAATCTTCCTTTTTCATAAGTAGCATTTTCTTTAGTTAGTTCATAGTTATAGTAGTATAATGCTCTATTCGTGTGTAAATTGTTCCAAAAATCATCATTTTTCAAAGCTTTTTTACCTACATAGCCATATATTAACATATAATCACCACCATCAATTTGTTTTTTACTCCGGAGTAATTAAATCTTATCAAGATTTAAAAATTATTGATAGATATTATAACACAGTTTTTAGGTTTTTAATGTTCGTTTTTTGTTCGGTATGTAAAAGTTTTAAAAAGTTAGTCTGTTCGCTTGTTTATAGTTTGGACAAGTAGTATAATTGTACTAGGAAACATCAGTTGTTGAGTGTCTACCTCTAATCTTTTGAAAGAAAGGAGGTTTGATAATAATGAAGAAGAGAATTTTTATTATAAAAGTTCTTAGATACATTGCTATCATTTTATTACTCCTTACCACTTTGGTAATAGCAATAAAAAAATGACACTTAAGTCTAAGACTTAAATGTCGCACAATTTTATAATTGGGTAGACATTCAACATAGCAAAACTGAATGTTTCCCTTTTTTATTGTATTCAAGTTTCCCTTGACATATACATAATACCATAAATTATGTACTTTGTCAAAGTTAACTAGTACATTTTTAAGAAAAGCACTTAATCCAACAAGATTAAGTACAAACCCAATATTGTTAATGTTGAACACTAACATTTCCTTTTACATATATTATTTTACTACAAATCATATTGTTTTACAATACCTTTAATTTTGCATAATACTGTTATAATATTTGATTTGTTTTACATTATTTTTCTTAAACTCACTTATAAACTTGTTTGTTAAATAATGGAGCTCATTTTTTAGTATCATTTGCTCACTCGTTGTAATTTCTTCTTCTAGTCTTTGCTTAATAATTAGTATTTTAATAAATATCTCGTTCATTTCATCTGTTAAAACAAATCTTAAATCTTCTAAGTTCTTCATTTTTACCTCCAACACTATCTTTGTATATTAAAAGTGTTTCAGTATTACCTTAATCCCTTATAAATAAAGAGTTTATTCCTCTTTTCACTTAGAAGAGCGTGTACTGTACCCCCATATTGAGTGACACCTTTTGCATTATCAACTGCAATATAAACTATAATTTCTGGATGATCAGCAGGTAGGAATCCAATAAAAGATGTTATATAGTTTCCAACCATATATTTACCATCTTTAACTTTTTGAGCAGTACCTGTTTTACCCCCAACACGATATTTAGGAATATAAGCATTATGTCCAGTACCATTAGCAACAACACTCTCAAGAGCATACCTTACCTTACTACTAGTATCTTCACTAATAACCTTTCTAACAATAGTTGGTTCATGTTTTAAAATAACACTATTCGTCTCAGGTTCATTCACACTCTTAACAATATATGGTTTATAAAGTATTCCTCCGTTAATAGCAGCCGATACCGCTGTTATTTGTTGAATAGGAGTAACAGATACTCCTTGACCAAATGCTGTAGTAGCTAGCTCTAAATCTCCAATTTTATCGACATTAAATAGTATTCCATCAGCTTCACCATTTAAGTCAACTCCTGTTTTAATTCCAAAACCAAATTTTTCAATATAATCAAATAATTTTTCTTTACCTAATTTTAATCCTAAATTAACAAATCCAGGGTTACATGAGTTTTCAACCACCTGTAAATATGTTTCAGCACCATGTCCCCCATGCTTCCAACAGTGTAGAGTAGCGCCACCTACAGTAATTGCTCCTCCATCAAAAAAGGTATCTTTATCTAAATCAACGATTTTTTCTTCTAAAGAAGAAGCAAGGGTTATTATTTTAAAAGTTGAACCAGGTTCATAAGTCATCCAAACTGGTAAATTTCGATTAATGGCTTCAATACTATATTCTTGATAATTACTTGGAGAAAATGAAGGCCTTGCACTTATTGCAAGTATTTCACCATTATTAGGATTCATAACAATCCCTAAAGCTTGATCTGGATTATACATACTAACTGCATTATCTAATTCTCTTTCTAATGCTTCTTGTATATCTAAATTAATTGTTAAAGTAATATTCATACCATCCTGTGGTTTTTCGTAAATTTGATTCCAATTAATACTGTTACCTTTAGCATCACTAAAATATTTAATAGCTCCATTACTACCAGTTAAATAATTATTATAAGTTAGTTCTAATCCACTTAATCCCTGATTATCAATACCAACATAACCAATAGAATGAGCTAAATAAGTATCTAATGGGTAATATCTTTTTGATTCTTTAACTAAATAAACACCATGCAAGTGTAAATTACTTATTTTATCAGCTATCTCATAAGATAATCTTCTACCTTCTGGATGGACTCTTTCAATAGATGTTTTTTTATTTACATGTTTGTACATTTCATCATAACTCACATTTAATATTTCCGATAATTTTTTAGTAACTTCATCTTTATTTTCAATTTGATTTGGAATAAGTACTAATGAAGTAGTTGTAATATTTCCTGCTATTAAATTATTATTAATATCATAAATATTTCCACGATTTGCTTCTAAAGGTAGATTTCTACTCCATAGACTAGTTGCATATTTATTTAACTTTTTATAATCAAACACTTGAATATAAAATACTTTTCCCATTATTAAAGCAAATAAAAAGATAATAATTATTATAATAATTTTAATACGAGTATGAATATTTTTAAAAAACATATTATCACCTGATTAAGTATATGTCTAAATAGATATTTTAATATAAAGATATAATAATTAAAAATTATGTTATAATATAATAGAGGAGGAAAAATAATGAATAAAATAGCTACTTTTTTTAGAGAGACTAGTATTGGTAGATTTTTTATACCAGTAGGAATTATATTAATTATATTTAGTGTTTTAGTTTTTATGAGTGTAGATAAATCAAAAAATTATATTAAAACAGACGCAGTTGTAACTAAAACAGAATTATATGAGGAAGCATATACTGATGAAGAAGGAAATTATAATGAAGCAACATATAATATATTTGTGAAATATACAGTAGATGGAACAGAATACGAAGAAGAATATGGTATATCAACTGGATATAAAAAAGGTGATAAAGTAACAATATATTATAATCCTAAAAATCCTAAACAAATAACAGGGTCTAAAAATGTTATTTTACCTATAATTATTTTATCAGTAGGTATTGCATTTCTTATTGGTGGAATAGTTAGTATCATTAGATCACTTAAAAGACATAAAGAAATGAAACTTCAAGAGGAAGGATGGAAAAATGAATAAATATTTATTAAAACCAGCACTTAAAACTGTTAAACAAAGTTTTATATTAGAAGATGAAAGTAACAATATTGTATATGAAGCCAAAATGGAAAAATTTAAACTATTTGGTGCAGCACCATATGAATTTATAAATCATATTACAAATACCAAAGAAGAACATAAAGTAGGAAAAACAGTTACAATGGAAGAATCTGGTATGGTAGGATTTTTCTCAACCAAATCATCATTTAAAATTGACGGTGAAAAAATATGGGATTATTTACACAAAAAAGGAATAAGAATAAATTCAACAATTTCTGATAATAAACTTGGGATGACTTATGAAGTATCTTTTGAAGGTAATCCTTTAGCAATTATTTCAACATCCTCACCTAAAGGCAAATCTATTATTACAACAAATCTTTATTATGATGTAACTTGTGAAGAAAAAGATCTTGATAAAGCATTTTTAACGGTTTTTGCAATTGCTAAAACAGATCAAACATTTTATAATTAATTTTAAATAAAATATATGTAAATTTAAAGAGATTATGCTTAGTTAACATAATCTCTTTCGTTTATTGGAGGATTGAATTCTTGTATAGCCTTTATAAGAGTAGGATGATAGATTACAAAGTGTGTAACAGGTTTATTAATTTTAGATATTATTACTTGTTTATTTTCTATAATATAAATATTTATATTTTTAAAGATATTAGCATTTAATTTATAATCATAATTTTTATTATTACTTTTAAACTCTTTTAATAATTCTATATGTTTTAAATATTCTTCATAATTATATTTTATTTCTAAATCAATATAATAATTTGATAAATCTAATAAATACTTACTATTTTGAAATTCCTTTTCACTATGAATTGCTATTTCATCTATAATTTTATTGGTAATTAATAAATCATTAATTAATTTTTTTTCATTATTAATAATATTTCGTATATTAATGCAATCACTTTCTGATATATTATTATTTTTAAGTATTTCATCTAATAATTCATTAGACAAAGTATATATAGGTAAATTAAGCAAAATATTTCTTCTATTACCATTTACAATATTAGTATTTAATTTAATAAAATTATCCTTTTTATCTATATTATATATATACATTAGAGGAGAAGCTTTTTTTAGTAAATGTTTAGCGTTTTCTTTATAATAATTAATATCATCTTTTTTAGTACTTACTAATATTTTAGATGTATCAAGATTACCAGTAATACATTCTCCATGCATAATCGCACTATCAGATACGCATTCAATAATACTATATAAATAATTAAAACTAGTCTTAAAATAATAAGGAGTAATTTGACCAGTCATATAAAGTGGAATCCATCCTTCCAGTCCAAGCATTAATTCATTAAAAGGTCGATCTAAATTATGAACAATATTTAATTTAATTCCTTTTTTTAGAATAAAAGCTAGATACATCATGTATTTTTTCATGAATTTTAAATCTTTACTAGCTTCAATCATAGGCATATTGCTATACCAAAAAATATCACTTTTGTTTTTGAAAAAAGCAGATTGTTTTAATATTTCAAGTTGTGCTTCTTTATATCCATCAAATCCATAATAATATTTAGACTTAGTAATTATTATAGGGAGAGTAGGGGTAAGTAATTTATCAAATTTAATAGCTTTAATATAGTTATTTAAATCAAAATCATCTAGTTTTTTTACAAATTTATCAATATTAAAATCTTCATTTAATTCTTTATTATTAGTCAACCAAACATATAAATTTTCATGATTAATATCATTTTTTATTAAATTTTTTAATAAATCATTGGAATCCTGATAATTATTAATAATAAATTTACAGACTTTATTTGCAAATTCACCTATATTAGAGGGCTTTCTAATTCCTGATTTAACTTTAGATAAAAATGATGAATCAAAACCAATATACTTTGATAAATCAGACACATTTATTTTTAAAGTACTTATCAAAGTATTAAAATTATTCTTAAAAGTATCAAAATCAACATTATCCTGTTTAAGACAATTACCTAATGTATTTCTAATTATTGACTCACTTAAATTAATTTTTTTCTCTTTGGAAATAATTAATAATCCTTTTATTAAATTATCGAAGTTATTACTATTATATTTAGGAATTCTTGAACCATTTTTATATCCACTTATGATAGGAGGCTTAATAGAAGAAGCTACAGATAATTCTTTACCACTACAATCAAGCATTTTCATATATTCATTTAGTTTTTTACTAAAGTCCATAACACCACCTAATTTACATTATAAATATTGATTACAAAATTGTCAATGACAAATGAGTAATTAATCTTTATTAAACATGCATATGTGGTAAAATTATAAAAAAAGATGGGAGGAAATCTTATGAGGACTACAACATAAAATATAACTATAAAATTGTGATAATATTATGAATTATTTTGTATGAAAATTTATAAGTATAATTGAATTAAGTAGTTTAATTTAATTAAAAAAAGAAAATTAGAATAGTTAATTAGTCTGGTTTTCCTTTATATTAAGGAGTATTTATGGAAAAAGAAAAAGATACAGAAGAAATCAAAGAAGAAATTAATACTACAGCTGAAGAAAATACAATTCAAGATGAAAATAATGTAAAAGAAGAAGAAAACAATACAACAATTGTCTATGCTGAAAAGAAAAAAAGCAAGAAAAAAATAATTATCTTTTTAATTATTATTATCTTATTAATTGGATTATTTTTATGGTGGTGGTTCAACCGCAAATTTGATGTAACTTTTCAATACAATAATGGTTTAGAAGATAAAGTTGTTAAAGTGAAATATTTACATAAAATTAAAAATGAGGATATAAAGAAAGATTTATCATTAGCTAATTATTCTTTTATAGGCTATTATGAAACTTATTATTTAAGTGGTAAAGATATTGAAAAAACCAAAAAAAATCCTGACTTAGAAAATAGTATTTGTAAAAAAGACTTTAAATTAGATAATAACAAAACTAAATGTATTAGTGTTAAAGAATTTGATTTTGTTAATACTAAAATAAAAAGTGAAAAAACAATTGAAGCATTATGGAGTACAATTTCGTTCAATATTAATCCTACCGAAAAACAAATATATGTAGGAGAATCTTTTGATATATCATTTACTTTATCAGGAACTAATGATACTAGAGTTACTTGGTTAAGTGAAGATAATGAAATTGCTAGTGTTAATGAAAGTGGACATGTAATCGGAGCAAAAGTAGGAAAAACTAATATTATAGCTGAATCAAACGGTATAAGAAGAACTTGTGTTGTTAATGTAATTGAAAAAGAAAAACCAAAAGAAGAAGTAAAAGAACAACCAAAAGAGGAACCTAAGGATGAAGGAACTGTTAGTTTGAATGCTAATAATCAATGTATTATTGGAACAGATATGGTTACTGTTAATGCTACAGTTAGTAATGCTTTAAATGATACAATTACATGGAGTAATTTAAAATGTTATAATATCAATAAAAAATCGAATAATAAAATATCAATTTCACGTATTGGAAGAGGTACAATGTGTAGAGATGTTGAAGAATTAAATCCTATCATTACTGCTACATTAAATAATGGAAATTCTGATTCATTAAAGTTTAATTATGAACAAGGTTTAGTCATTAAAGTTTATGATGGTGATAAGGAAATTCAAAAAAATAGTGAAGGTGTATATAAAGGTAATAATATTAAAGTAATTGCTAATCAAGCAGCTATGTTTACTGCAGTAAATCCTTGGAATGCAGATCAAAGTAGAATTTTTAATGTAACAGATAATTCTGTTCATTTAGTTGGTCAATGTGATGCGACAGTTGTTGTTAAAACAACTTGTGGGCAGTCAATTACTTTAAATGTTGAAGCTGAAATTAATTAATTGGAGGTTAATATGAAAAAAAAGTATTTATTAAGTTTAATAATTTTATTACTAATTATTACCGGATGTGATAATACTAGTAATTCAAATAAAAATATTATTAATAAAAAAGATAATATTAAAATAGTTCAAAGTGAAACAAAAAAAATTGCTTATGAAGATTACAATAATGGTCTTGTAAGTTTAAAAATACCTAAAGGTTGGAAGGTTGATGTAGCACCTGACGATTATATTCATTATTCATTTAAGGTATATAATCCAGAAAATCCAAATTATATGTTTCTATTTGGCTTAAAACAAGAAGGATTTTTGAAAAGCGAGGTTGCAAGAAGTACATATAAGAAATTATATCCTGATGCAATGTTCTCTAAGCTAGCTCCAATTGATCCTCAAACAACAGAAGCATTTTATAAAGTATGGAACGAAAATGTAAAACTAAGCAACGAAACAGAACTTAAACAAGAATATTTCCCATATTTGAATGATTTTACTGTTTTAGAGAATTTAGGTCAAACAACTCTTGGTGGAGATATTTTAAGAGCTACATTTAAAGATAATAATGGAAATTTAATGCAGGGGTTATTTACATCAACTGTTATGTCGACTGGATCATACTATATTAATAAAGATATGTTTAATTTATTCAGTGAAAAAGTAGACGTATGGCCACTTAACGTATATAATATTATTCTTATGACAGCGCCAGATGAAGATTTTATTAATTATCAACCAATTATGGATTACTGCATAAGTACAATTGCATTTAGTGATAAATTTATGAATGGATTTAACACTGAAGAAACAACAATAGTACAGACTGTTAAAGCTAATCAAAAAGTTTATGATGAAATATCTGATATGATTATGGACTCCTGGGAGAAGAGAAACAATTCTTATGATATAATCAGTCAAAAACAAAGTGATGCTACTCTAGGGTATGAAAGAGTATATGATACAGAGACTGGAGATATTTATAAAGCTTATAATGGATTCACAGATGATTATCATGGTAATAGATATCAAAGTATAAGTGATGATATGTATACACAAACTATAAGTGGTTATATTGAAAAATAAAGGATATTAATCCTTTTTTTGTTTTTTAAATTTTTTGACTAGTTAAAATTAAAAAAATATTGTATAATTAAGTTAACAAGAAGTAGTAGGTGTAGTATGAATAGGAAAGAGTTAAAAAAAAATGGATTAAAGAATTTTAAAAGAGATTATTTTAAAAATATATTAGTTGTTTTTATTATAGGTATTATTATTAATAGTGGATATCATTTTACTTCAATAATTTATACAAATAATTTAAATGTTGAAAAAACGGATAATGAAATTATTAAAGAAGGTTATCAAATAACTAATGATATTCAAAATAAAATAACGAAAATAAATCCTGTAGAAAGATCTAATTATGAAATTGTTAATGATTTAGTTGACACATTAAGTAATAAAATATCTGTAGGTGGACATAGTAATGGTGTTATTGGAACACTATTTAATAATGTAACTCAAAGTAATTCTATAGTGTTTGGCTTTTTGAATGCAATAAATTTATCATTATTAAATAATAAAGTTGATATTATTTATATTTCTTTAATAGGTGCAATTATAATATTGTTTTTAAAGATATTTTTTCAAGATGTTTTTACAATAGGATATAAAAGATATTTTTTAGAACAAAGAAGATATCATACAACCATTAAAAAAATCCTGTTTCCTTTTCAAGTCAAAAAGAATTTTCATCTAGGAATAATAATATTTTTAAAAAATATTTATAAATTTTTATGGAATTTAACAATTATTTTTGGGCCTATAAAATATTATGAATATCATATGATTTCTTATGTATTGGCAGAAAATCCAAATATAAAAAGAAAAGAAGCGTTTATACTTTCTAAAGAATTAATGTATGGTTATAAGTGGAAAATGTTTTTATTAGATATTAGTTTTATGGGATGGAATATTCTTAATTTGTTAACATTAGGTTTTCTAGATATTTTCTTTTTAAAAGCTTATAAAGAAAGTGTATATGCTGAAGTATATATTAAAATAAGAAAAGATAGAATTAATCATTTAACTTATAAAGAATTATTAAATGATAAATATTTGGATGTAGATACTGTTTCCAGCACGGAGTATCCGATGGATAAATTTAGTATACCATCTAAGAAATTCGAAATTAAATTCAAAAAAAATTATGATGTAAAATACACAGTAAGGAATTATATTTTAATGTTCTTTACATTTGCTTTTATAGGATGGCTTTGGGAAGTTCTAATTCATATTATTTCTGAAGGTAAATTTATAAATCGTGGTACGATGTTAGGACCTTGGCTTCCAATATATGGTTTTGGAGGAATATTAATTTTAATAATTTTAAAACCTCTTCGTAAGAGACCAGTATTATTTTTTATAAGTGCCATGTTATTAGCGGGAGTTATGGAATATACAACAGGTTGGTATTTAGAAACATTTAAGAATGCTAAATGGTGGGATTATACCGGATACTTTTTAAATATTCAAGGAAGAGTTTGTTTAGAAGGATTACTTGTATTTGGATTTGGTGGAGCAGCTGTTACATATTTTATAGGTCCATCATTAAATGAATTGTTTGATATAATTAAACCTAAATTTGCTATTATAATTTGTACAGTTTTAATTATATTATATGGAATTGATTTTATATATTCATACAAGCATCCAAATACTGGCGAAGGTATTACAGAATATAAAACGATAAGTCAAACGGATAAAAGAATAATTTAATAAAGATGTACATTATATAATTATTTAAAAATTATTAATTATGTAGTATAATGTTTAGAGGAGGTTAATATGGGATTATTTGATAAATTTAAAAAAATATTTTCTTCTAAACAAGAAACGGAAGAAGTAAAAGAAGAAAAAGAGACGTTAGAACTATATGATAAAGGTTTAGAAAAGACAAGAAATGATTTTGTCAATAAAATAAGTTTACTTAATGGAAGACATAAAAGAGTTAGTGATGAATATTTTGAGGAATTAGAAGAAATACTAATTATGGCTGATATTGGAGTTAATACTGTAATGGATTTTATTGATAGGTTAAAAAAACGTTGTAAACACGAAAATATTATTGATAGTGATGATTTAAAAGAAGTTATAATAGATGAAATGTTTATTATCTATGTTAATAATCAAATTGTAGTTAATAAGATAAATTATAGTAGTGAAGGACCTACAGTAATATTATTTGTAGGTGTTAATGGAGTAGGTAAAACTACAACTATTGGTAAGCTTGCTAATAAATTAACTAATGAAGGTAAACGAGTATTAATGATTGCTGGTGATACTTTTAGAGCTGGCGCAGTTGAACAAATTAAAGAGTGGGCAATTAATACAAATTGTGAAGTTATTTATAAAGAAAATAGTGATCCATCCAGTGTTGTATTTGATGGTTTAAATCGAGCTATAGATGATAATTATGATGTGGTACTAATAGATACAGCCGGAAGATTACAAAATAAGACTAATCTAATGGAAGAATTAGCCAAAATAAATCGTGTTATTAAAAAAGTTATACCAAGTGCTCCTCATGAAACATTATTAGTTATTGATGCAACTACTGGTCAAAATGGTATAAGTCAAGCTAAAAGTTTTAAAGAAATAACAGATATTTCAGGAATAGTTTTAACTAAGTTAGATGGTACTGCTAAAGGTGGTATTGTACTTGCTATTAAAGAAAGCGTAGATATACCTGTTAAATATGTAGGATTAGGAGAAAGAAAGGAAGATTTAAGATTCTTTGATATAGAAAAATATATCTATGGACTATTTAAAGATATGTGATAATATGAATACAAAAGTGGTAGATATAAAAATTAAGAGATTATTTAATCCTACTATGGTTATACAAGGAATTCTTTTATTAGGATTATTAGTAGTAGGGATAATATTTATATTCAATAGAAAAATTGATAATATTTTTTATGGCGTTATAGCTGCAAATTTACTTATATTAGCTTACAATAATTATAAATATTTCCATAAAAAATACATGAATTATTTATATATAATATTTGCTATTTATTTAATTATTTCTATAATAATAGATATATGGTAGAACTTACAATACTTTATGATTATTATGGCGATTTGTTAACAGATAAACAAAAATCATATTTTGAAGATTATTATTTTTCTGATTTATCTTTACAAGAAATAGCAGAAAATAATAATGTTAGTAGAAATGCTGTTCATAATAGTTTAAAAGATATAGTAAATAAATTAAATTATTATGAAGAAAAATTAAAATTATATGAAAAAGGAAAAGAAATAAATAAATTAATAGAAAATATAGAGGAAGATATTAAAAACAAAATAAAAGAATTGATATAAAGGGATGATATAATGTTTGGTAAAATAGTGTATATTAGTGATAATATTGCGCATATAGAAATTCCAACTGGAACTCCAGTTGCAATGAATTTAATGAATATGCATGTAATATTTGAAGATGATAAAAAGAAAATATTAGGAGAAGTAGAGGATGTTTCAAAAGAGATTATAAAGGTCCATTTTTTGGGTGAGATATCTAATGGTAGATTTATTGGTGGTGTTTTAAGAAAACCAACATTACAAGCAAATATTAGATTAATTAATGATGAAGAATTAAAATTAATTATTGGTGATAATAATTCTAATATGTTTATGTTAGGCGTTAGTCCATTATATGATGATAAGCCAATATATATTGATATTAATGAAATATGTAGTAATCATTTAGCTATATTTGGTAATACTGGTAGTGGTAAATCATATGGAGTAGCTAGATTCATTCAAAGCCTATTTTATAATCCTAATTTTATACCATTTAGAGCTAACTATATGATATTTGATGCGTATGGAGAATATCATACAGCTTTTTCAAGATTAAACGAAATAAATCCTAATTATCAGTTTAAATTTTATACAACTAATAAGACACAAACGGAAGGAGAATTATTAAGAATTCCATTATGGTTACTGTCAATTGATGATTTTGCTCTTTTACTTGAAGCCGATTCTCATACACAATTAACAATAATCGAGAGAATGCTAAAGTTAGTACGTATATTTGCTACAAATGACAAAATAAGTGAAGAATATAAAAATCATTTAATTGCAAAAGCCATCATGGATATTCTATACACTAATCAAACTTCTGCTAGCAAAAGAAATGATATATTTTCAATTATTGCAAGTTGTTCTACAGAAAAATTTAATTTGGAAGCCCCAGTTCAAGGATTAGGATATGTTAGAAAATTTAGAGAATGCTTTACGATTAATACATCTGGTGAATTTACAGAAAGTGTTCTAATGACTGAGTATATTACAAGCTTTATAAATCCAGAACTAGAAAAATATGAACCTACTGCTAATCATTTCTATAATTTAGAAGATTTAGAAAAAGCGTTAGAATTTACTCTTATTTCTGAAGGATTACTTAGAAATGAAAAAATGTATAATCAGGCTATTACTTTAAAAGTTAGACTTCATTCTTTAGTTATTGGTGAAAATGCTGATTATTTTAATTATCCTAAATATATAACAATAGAAAACTACATTGGTAGTTTGGTTACAAAAAACGGTCGTAAAGCACAGATTATTAACTTTAATTTAGAAGATATAGAAGATAGATTAGCAAAAACAATAGTAAAAATATACTCAAAATTACTATTTAATTTTACTAAAGGATTAAATGTTAGAGCATCTATTCCATTTCATATCGTACTAGAAGAATCCCATAGATATGTTCAAAATGATAATGATGTATATTTGTTAGGATATAATATATTTGAAAGAATAGCTAAAGAAGGACGTAAATTTGGACTTTTATTAAATTTAATATCTCAGAGACCTGTTGAACTTTCCGAAACAGTTATTTCACAATGTACAAATTTCTTAATATTTAAAATGACACATCCAAGAGATTTAGATTATATTGAGAAGATGTTACCTAATGTGAGACGCGAAATAATTGAAAAACAAAAGAGTTTGCGAC
>JAEEGL013295653.1_pt1 | contig 17027 bp, 13 predicted proteins | sample 9134231 | NCBI WGS metagenome assembly JAEEGL01 (sample SAMN16246548, study PRJNA631951) | gut metagenome | biome: gut microbiome; feature: rumen; material: fiber-attached | host: Bos | place: Iran: Karaj | collected 2018-10
AGAAAATTCTATGAATTTTTGTTGATTTTTGTATCTTTTGCCAAGGATAGTTCACACCAAAATTCCACGCCATTTGACAGATTTTCGACGCCAAATTTTTCATGTAAAAGTTCCATTGTTGCTTTAACAACTGAAAGTCCAATTCCGCTTCCACCATATTCTCGGCTTCTTGCTTTATCTGCTTTGTAGAACTTTTCCCAGATATGTTTTATATCCTTCTTATCTATGTTATTTCCTGAATTAAACACACTGATTCGAACTTTTCCTTTTTTTACAAAATCATATCGAACTGTAATGATGTTCTCATTCATAACATAATGAATAGCATTGCTTATAAAATTAGTAATAACCTGCTCCACCAAGAACTCATCAGCGTGAACAACACAGTCTTCTTTATTGATAAAGGAATAATTGATGTTCTGCGCATCAAAATTAATTTGATTGCTATCTACAACACTATCAATCATCTCAGTAACATTAAAATCAACTAGATCCAAATTCATCTGGCCTGCTTCAAGCTGATTCAAGATTAACATTTCTCTAACAAGACGATTCATCTTATTAGCTTCATCAATAATAATATCTAGATAAATTTGCCTACTGTTTTCATCATCCATGATACCTTCCTGCAAGCCCTCGGCATAGCCTTGGATAAGAGCTATAGGAGTCTTCAACTCATGTGATACATTTGAGACAAATTCTTTTCGCATGTTTTCAGTTTCTTCACGAACCTCCAAATCATGCTTTAAGCTATCATTTGCAGCCTTTAGCTGGGTGATAGCTCTCTTTAGGGTCGTAGACATTTCATTAATGTGCTCCCCTAAATCATCTATTTCATTATATATTCTTTGAGGTTTATATTTTACCTCAAAGTTGAAATTAGAAATCTTTTTAGTAATATCAATAAGATTAATAAGTGGCTTAGTAAACTTTGAAATGGCATACTGCGCCATTAATATTGTAATTACCAAAGCAACAATAACCATGTGAATAATGAACTTATTAAATATGGCTGTCGTGTGTTCCATGGCAGACACTGTAGATCTAACAAAAACAATATCTCCATTTGGAAGAGAGCCCATCAAAACAAGATATTCATCATCTGACCAAGGAAAGATCTGAGTGAATATCTCATATCTATCATTTTTACTAATTAATGAAACTGAGTCGTCATTTGAAAACAATGAATAATTGAGCTGATTCAATAAGAGTGTAGAATCTGCATTTGATGAAATAACGGCTTCACCATCAGCGCCTGTAATAATACAGGAAACAGAATACTTGTCAAAAAAAGTTTCAATCTCACTAGCATTTTCAGAGCCGTATAAGGCATCTTCATTGCATTTTTCAGACAAGTAATCATAGATGATTTTCATGTCTTTACGTTTTTCAAAAATGTAATAATCGCCTAAAAAGCAGGATGATAGAATACTCACAATTAATAGTGAACCAAGAATTATGGCAACTATCAATCCTACAATCTGGCGATTAATTTTTTTAGACTTTTGCGTCGACTTCAAATTTATACCCCATGCCCCAAATAGTCTTGATGTAATTTCCCTTATCATCTAACTTACTACGAAGCTTTTTAACGTGAGTATCAATCGTTCTTGCATCTCCAAAGTAATCATAATCCCAAACATGGTTTAGAATCTTTTCTCGAGAAAGAGCGATCCCTTCATTGTTAATGAAGTAATACAGAAGCTCAAATTCCTTAACAGATAGCTCTACTGGATTGCCATCATTTGTTGCGACATGAGCATCAACATCTAATTGAATGCCACCAGCTTCAACAACCTTCTTGCCAATAGAATCATCTGTGCTTCTACGCAGCACCGCATTTACTCTAGCCATAAGAATCTTTGGTGAAAATGGTTTGTTAATGTATTCGTCAGCACCTAACTCAAAACCGTTTAAAACATCATTTTCCTCACCTTTTGCTGTTAGCATTAAAACAGGAATTGAAGATGTCTCTCTGATTTCCTTAAGAACGGCAAAGCCATCAACCTTTGGCATCATAACATCCAATATGATAAGTGAAATCTCACTATCCATATAGAACATGTCAAGCGCCTGCTCACCATTCTCTGCCTCGATTACTTCGTAATCCTCTCTTACCAAATAATCCTTAATTAGCTTTCTCATACGGCTTTCATCATCAGCCACAAGAATTTTGTTTTTCGCCATAACACCAACCCCATCCTTGAAAAATTATTGTTGTTTAAGTTCCTTCTCTTTCACTGCAGCTTCTCGCTGTGTGAGTTCTTGTTCCCAAGCAGAATACTTATCAAGTATCTTCTCCTCATAGTTGAGGATTGTTGGACTGTTTATTGTAGAATTCACATAAAACATTCCAATGACACATAACAAAAGTGTTATGCAAAGAACTAGCAACACCCGATTGACTAACCTTAGACGTCTGATTAAATATTTATCTGACGTCTCCCCCAATTTCTTTTTATCAACGTCAACCTTGGCTACTTTAGGACTGGATTCTTCTTTTGGCATCTCAGACTCAGGCACTGAAAGCTTTTTAGTATCTTGCGGTTCATCTAATGAGTACACCGGAGGAATTTCCTCCTCAGAAAACACCCCTGAATCCACAAGATTTTGCCTAAGCTGTGATAAGAAGCCCATACCAATCTCAGTGGAAAAAAGCCTTTGCTTAATGAGCTTATTATAAACTGAAAGAACTCCTCTCTCATCGGAATCTTTGATTTGCCCTAGAATGTACTCTACAGCCTTAAGCTCTTTGGCGGCTTTTTTTGCTTTATTCTCATCATCAAAAATATATCCACCAATATTGTATTTAGCCATACTAATCCTTTTTTCTTCTTTATATGATTATTTTAGCAATTTATAATACAAAAATCTATCTTTAATAACAATTATTTAGTTTATTTTTACTGAAATTAGTGCATTAAGCATCTTTTTTGTTGTTAGAACCTGTACCACAAAGCTTATCAACAGACTTGATAATCTCTTGTATTTCTGGCAAATAATGCTCATTATGAGCCATTAGTCTATCAATTTCATCACGCTCTTCCTGGACAATCTTTCTATGATCTTCCAATCTATCGCGTATCTTTTTACGTCTAACAACTAATCTATGTCTACAATCGGCCATATCCTGTCTGTCTATCAAAGCATTCACCTGATTTAACCAAATCTTATCATCAGTTAAACCGATGCTGCCTAAAATTCTTTCAAGCTTGCCATTGTAGAATTCCAAATCCTCATTATTTTGAATATATCTTTGTTGATCTCTTACCTTATCTTGATATTGTTCCCAGACATACTGCAATTCTGCGGAGTTACTAACATAATATTTATCCTTTGAGTATTCTACACTGTTAGTAACGTTAACATATTTCATTCTCTCCACATTTAGCATGCTGATTGCCTGATTAAGATGAACAATAGCAACTCTGTTTTCCCTTGAAATAGTGTTTTGTCTAAGGAAAACAACAAAACCGCTGACTGCACACACAAACAAAACTATAAACACCCAAATAGATATATCAACCTTTGCTGTGTTGTACATAGTCATAAGAAGAATGGAAAGTGTCATAAATGAAGCAAGTATAGCCACTGCCATCTTTCTAAATAGCTTTATTTGGATTTGAAGCTCAGCGCGTTCAATCTCCCATCGGCTTTTTTCACCTTCAAGATATGCAAGATTTCGTTTTAGCTTAGCCTGGTAAATCTCATCAGATGAAAATCGATTAATTATTTCAGGCATATCGTCTTCTTCATCTGATATAACCTCGAATTGCTCATCTGAAATATTTCGCTGAATAGCTCTGGCATTAACTAAATTATCTTCAAGCTCACAAATTCTTGCCGCAGTGTTTCTAAGCTCTTTAGCCTTTTCCTTAGGCAAATTCTCAATTGCTTTTATATCGTTTAGATATCTTGTAACAATTCTATACTCCATTTTTTGGCGTTCCATTGCCTTAGTTGAAGCAATGATTTGCTCGCAAGAGTCAAGGATATACTGCTCAAGCTTTTTAGGGTCATTCCAGTTATCTATACCCTCGATTTGAGAATATACTCTATTAAAAGCATCATCGATTTTGGCTGCTCTAATTTCTTTTTTCTTTTTCCTATTTGAAAAAAATCCCATTTTACATCCCCTAAAACAGTTTAAATTCTACAGATTTTAATGTATTCTTTCTTCCAATTATCTATAACATTATTAATGGTTTCTCGAGAAGCCTCTGTTGCCTCTCCGTATAATAAATCATTTATTGAACTATCAAATCCAAGAATATCTTCTTTAACTGTGGCTCGAGAAACAATTTGAAGAATGTCTTCTACATCATTTTTAGAGACCTGATATTTTGAAACATAATCATCAAATGCAAATTTATCCTTAGCACATCTAGCTGCATATAGCAAATGATAAAGTGTCTGCCTCTTATGATTTCGCTTATATCCCTCATCAAAACATTTGCATGCCTCTTCAAAAAAGAATAGCTTTGCAAAAGCGCATCCTAAATTGTGGTACACATCTCCTTCAACAATTCTAGGCATTGTTTTTGCTACATCCTCTGATAATAGAGTCTCATATTCATATATAGCATCAATTAGCATACCGCTTGTCATTAACTTATCAGCTCTAAGCTTTTTGCGCTCTGCCTCTGATTTATTCTCAAAGGTTGATATTATTGCCAATGCATCCTTGATTTCTTTGTTAGAGGAATAACCATTAGCGCTTAAAATATGTCCAACGAAAATATGAAGAGGCGAGTTGTTCTGGACCATAGAAAGAAGCTCTTCTGCCAATTTAGGCATTTTCAACTCTCTGCCAATCCAATTGCACAATTCCGCATTCATAAGCTTTGTAGAAAGCAAATACACATTATTTAGCATATAGTAACTAAGCTCCTCCAATGAATAAACATTAAGAGAAACTTCCTCTATGTAATAAGGTGAAGCAGCTATGGAATTTGCACAATAAATTAAAGTACTCATTAAACCCCTTTCAAGGAAATGGTATGCTCCCAACTCTTGCCGGAAGATGGGGATATTTCTCCAAATCCTAAATCCGTAATTACGATTGAAACCGCAACATCTGAAACTGGACTAGCCTCAATTCTAAGTCTGGTTGTGCGATTCTCTCTTTTAGGTAAATCTGATAATTCAAGCACCTCTGTGTGAGCCTCTCTAGATTCAGGGCGCTGTATATAAAACTCTAGCTCTGGCTCTCCATCTAAAATAACTTCGCATTCACCCTTAGCGTCATACCAGCTTTCACCAGCATCGATTAGGGTAAGGAATTTCATTACGTTGTTATCTAAAATCTTGATAGAAAGGTTAAGTTTTAAATCATTGTCACCAATAAAAATAAATGGCCAATCTCTTCTGCCATCCTTAATATATCCACCGTAACAAGCTCCTTTTGAATAAAGATTCTTGCCAAGGAAAACCTTTCGACCCTTACACAATCTGGCAAGACTAAGCTTCATCCAATCTCCATCGAAGCCATCTCCAACCAAATATACTGAAGAAAACAACATACTTCCAAAGGTGTCAGCTATGATGTTATCAAACATCTCATCTTTATTTTCTGTGATATCTCCATGATTAACAACATCAAGCGTAACTAATTGAGGTCTTGTAGATTGATTTCTATTAAGAATACAAGAAACCATATTAGTTCCACTGTAATCAAATAATGCAACATTATACAAAAACAGCTCTGGTTTACATGATAGAGCATAATAATAAAAGCATTCGTTTCTATCTATAAGTGATAGTTTCTTTGAATCAATACCAAGCTTTTGAACAACATAATTCATAAGCTCCATCACATCAAGACTGATCTGTTCAACGCAAATTACAAGCTTTTCAACTTCGCCAAGTGCCGCCATAGGTCCTGGGATAGAAAACAACTTATTAAAAAATATAACCATCAATTCTCTAGCTTCGAAGGTTGTACCATCTACAACTGTTTCTTCGTTTCTAAGAGCCATTCCAAACAAGTCTTCAACTAAAACAGCTTCTTTAACTCTGCTTTTAGAAATGGCTTCATCACCAAAGAACCACTGTCCCATACCAACTCTCTTAGCAAGAATAGTTGGTATAGAATAGTTTTCCTCACCAAGAACCGTACTTACAGTAACCGGCTCTTCCATATTCGAATTGTAAATACTAAGGACTGTGTTTCTTGAATTAATATCTATTCCAAGATAAGCACCTTCGGCATTACTCATATAATCTTTCCTTTACAAAATTGAAAATAAATCTTTTGTGACTGCATCTAGGCCTTGATAATTTTTGAGTGCTGAAGCAAGTTCGCCTGTCTCATTATACATATTAAAGCGGCTAATACTGTTCATTAGAGCAAAACGACCATTTTTAACATCAGGCTCATCTATCATAACCATAGAATCGCTCTTAATAGGGTCATCGGATAATTCGTCACAATAAATCTCGTATTTAAGCTCATCCCCATAAAATAGAATAAACTGCTTAACATAAATGCCGTCATACATCTCAATCATATCCTCTTCAACTGGATTTTGATTATTGATTGCATATGTAATAACAACAGACTTTCTCTTTTCAGTAGAAATCTCAATAAAGTGTTTATCATAAAGATGATATTTAATTTTAAGCTTATCATTACAATTAGCATAGAATCCAAAATACTGATTGCGCAAAATAGCATCAGCTAAAAGCATATCAAGCATATTCAAATCATCTTCATCTAAATCCTTTGAAAGGCATAAATACTTAAGAAGCGCAATTCGCATACTCTCGTTAACAGGTAAAGCCTTTTTATATCGGTTATATATGTAAGAGAAAACCTCTTCTGGCACTTCCTTTTGCTCTGATAAGAAAGCATGAGCTTCATATGTAAGAAATGCCTCCACAATCATTTTGTTATTCCTACGGGCGACATAGGAATTAAACACATCAATAATTCTATCTGAAAGGAAATCTCTATAAAGCACCTGTGTAAGAATCCTCTCAGAGAACTCAACTACATCCTCACCTTTTTCAAAGGCATTATTGTAAATAAGAAGCATTGTGTCTGTAGGTCCAACATAAAATCTGGTTAAATATCTAACCAAATCTGAAGCTGCAAATCCTTCATTACACAGCTTAGCTGCCATCAAGATAAGGAAATCATCACTCTTTTCTGGGTTCTCATTAATCATGTACTTACAAAGCTTTAAAGCCGCCTCTGGCTTAAGCTCTGTAGCATTAGTATGAGTAAGCATATAATATGCTTCTTCGTATTTGCTACGAGATATGAAAACCTCTAAAACTGCGGCACTAACATCTGCCTTTAACGATTTCAAATCAGCTTCATTCATGAAATGACGTTCAATAAGAGCCTCTTCATCATTAAAACGTAAAAGTGTAATAATCTTTGGATAAAGGCTACTTAAGTATTCTGATGAAATATACTTTGAATCAAGCAACATCTTTACTGCTTCTACACAAGCCTCGCTAGGCTCAGTATATTTAACATCATCACCAAGCTCCTTTAAAACAGAAGCCATATTTACAGGAGTAAGCTTCTGTAAAGTATCTGTGTAGCCTGTGACGTCTAACACATCCTCAGTGAGATATGCATCATCGTCAACAAATAAATATCCATCATTATCCTCAAGGAAAACAACGCCATTACTTCCAATATAGTTGATGTATGCCTTATGCTCAGACACATTGGCTATACTAGGGGCTTTAAATTCCTCTTGATACAAAAATACACGTCGAACATTAGGGCTTATAACTGCAATCTTCTTTTTGTAGGAAAGCTCAGATATTAATCTGGCAACCTCTGAATCAAAGATACCCAGTTCTAATAATCTCTGATAACAAACAGCTAAATTATCGTCCAAACGACCAAGCTTAAGCTGTTCTAATGCAAATGTCTCAATTGCAGGCTCATAATACTCGTAGGTCTTATGGTCTTCTGCTCTATGAAGAATAACATTTGCATACAAAAGAGCCTTTTTATCGTATGGTAAATCGTTCTTATATTTAAAGAACATGGTAAGCACTTGCGGAAATCTATCAATTGAGTATGTAGGAATAGCTTCCATATATGCTTCAAATATTCCTGAAACATGTAGATTAGCTTCAATGGCTAGCTTAAACCACTTCAAGAACTTCTCATCTACGTATTTTGCTTTCAAAATATATGTAACTATAGACAATAAAAGCTGCAGATCTGGGTATACTTCATAGCATGCATCAAGAATTGGCAATACCTTAGGATTAAAACTATGCTCAGTCTCAAGTAGATGCACCATTTGAATTGCAATGTCCTTAGATATTGCTTTCTTTTTTCTAGCCCAATTTAAAGTCTTTACAGTCAAGTCATCAAAGCTTGAAATTAAATATGGATCCTGAACAAAAATATAGTAAGCCTCAATATATAAAATTGGCGAATCCACTCCGTCAGCAACCCACTGAGCAATATCTCTAAGCTTTGCTGTAGGATTTTTTATATATTCCCTACGTAAGAACAACAAGAACCAAAAAAGTCTAACATCATCTGGATGTTCTCTGTAGATAGACTCGATATTATCTGTAAGTTTATCAACGTAAGACTCTTCTCTTTCAATAAGAGTACAGATATATAAAAGAAATGCCCACTGGGTACTTCCCTTGTCTTCGATAGAACGTTTTAAATCCTGAATAATCCATAAGGCTTCCTGCTTTTGCTCATTAGTAACATATAAAAGGGCTCTGGTTAGAAGCTGGAAATTATCCTCCTCTTCATCCTTTGCTATTTCATCAAGGATAGATAATGTCTCCTGGCACCACTGCGATGTAGTGATTTTCCTAAGTCTGAAGTCCTCGTAAGTTCTGCACGCCTTAAGAATTAAAACATTCTTTTCATGAGACTTGGATTCAAACTCAGCACCTTCCTTTAATGTGGAAGCCACGATAGTAATTTCTTTATGAATGTCCCTGTAATCAAAAGAAATCTTGGCAAAATTCATTCCAGCATGCATTTTATCTTTATGAATGTAGTAATTCATGTTAAAGATAGAACCAAGGAAGAAATCTGATGTAATACTCTCTTTCTCAATTGAGACAAAATCTGCATCACAAGATACCTTAATATCAATATAGCCCCAAGTTGAACGAACTATTTCAATCTCAGAGCGAATATTCTCATTAACTTCATAATATGTATCCTGACGTTCCTTAACATCAAAGGTCATGCTAGGTTTAAAGCCTGTCGCCACAAGGAACTCATCCACATTAACAGCTGCTATAGGCGCAGCTTTGAAGCCTCTGTAAAGAAGCTTGGTCCGCTTATCCAAATCAGATACAAAATCTGCAAATCTATCTGAATAGAATAAAGAAACAGCCTCTGAAAAATGATTCTGTGCAAGCTCTACATAATCACTTAAGTCATGAATCTCTCCAGAAGATGCCTCTAGGGGACGCTTCACATAGTTGATAGTAAAAGGAATTTTCTTTTCGATTCCAACTGCAACTACTGTAAATACGCCACTAAGTGACTCACCAGGTTTAAAATTATAATCGTCGATTTTATAATCAATTCGAACATTTAACTTATCAAACCATGGCTCAGATATTTCCACATAAGGATTGTCACAATAAACTACACCTCTGATTTTTACATCATTAGTACTTTTGAAATATATACTTCCAGAATAAACATCAGAAACAAAGCAGGTATCTTCTATCTGCTCCATATCAAACTCTATATTTGGTTTTAAGTCATCGAATTTATCCTCAGATATTCGATAGATTCTTTTTCTCAAAACGATGTCCTCAACAATTCATAGGGTACGTGGTTGCCCACTACTCCTAGCATATTCTTTACAAATTATAGCACAACATCTTGTGTTTTCAAACGAATACGAAACAAAAATATGGATATTTATTTATCAAGGTGTTAGTATGTTAGAAACGAGGTGACAGAATATGATTAAACACAAAGACCACTTTCACGGCAGTGATTTAGAGAAAATCGAAAAGATCTATGGAATCAAAAAAGAGGACATTATTAGCTTCTCTGCAAATGTAAATCCTCTTGGCATATCTCCTAAGCTTAAAGAAGGTATTACAAAGCATATTGATTGCATAACTACATATCCTGACAGAGATTACGTAGAACTTAGAAATTGCATCGCTAACTACTGCTCTACAGAACCAGAAAACATCATTGTAGGTAATGGATCTACAGAACTTATTTCTTTATTCGTTCAAATTCAGCACCCTACAAAAGCAATGATTCTCGGCCCTACTTATTCAGAGTACGAACGCGAAATCGCTTTAGGTGGCGGCAAAACTATATATTACCCCCTTCGTGAGGAAAATGATTTTGTTTTAGACCCAAATCATTTCATCAGCAAGCTGTCAGAAGATATTGATATGCTTATAATATGCAACCCTAACAATCCAACTGGTACAGCTATTAATGCACATGATATGCGCAAGATCTTAGATGCATGCATGGAATGCAATATATTCGTCATGGTTGATGAGACATATGTAGAGTTTGCTGAAAATGTAAATGAAATTTCTGCTGTCGGATTAACTAGAACATATGACAATATTGCTATCTTAAGAGGTACCTCTAAGTTCTTTGCTTCACCTGGACTTCGTCTTGGATACGCAATCTGTTCAAACTCAGATTTAATCCAGGCTATTAATAGACGCAAAGACCCTTGGACAATCAATTCAATTGCTGTAATCGCTGGAACTTTAATGTTTAATGATGAAGAATATATAAAGAATACACGACAGTTAATTAAAACTGAAAGAGATAGACTATTTAAGCTTTTCGAAGAGAGTTCTCGTTTTAAGCCATATAAGCCTCAAGGCAATTTTATGCTTTTAAAAATTATTGATGAGAATATTACAAGCGGCGAACTTTTTGATAAGTGCATAAGACAAGGTCTTATGATTCGCGACTGCTCTACTTTCCCTTATTTGGGTGAGAATTTTATAAGATTCTGTTTTATGAATCCATCTGATAATGACAAATTGGCTAGCCTACTGTTGGGCTAGCCAAATATCTAAATCAACATCTCCTTTTATTCCATTAATACGTCCACTTTCTGAATACTGCCAAAGGTCATACTCATATGGCCAGTAAAATTCTTTGTTGTAGCCTGCAAACCATTTTGGATAATCTGTAAGCTGATTCAAATCTAAAAGCATTGCTCCCATTTCAGTATTATGATAAAACATTGGGTCATAGCCTGCATTTTTAACCGCATCCAAAAATGCAATTGTAAGATTTGTTCTCTCTTCTACTGAAAGAGAATTTGTTCTTGCCTGGCTATCTGCCACCTTTTCCACATCAAATACAATTGGAAGCTGTAAAGTATAACCCTCAAGAAGATTTAATACAGTAGACGCTTCCTCTAATACCTCTGCCTGATTCACAGCCTGGGAAAACACATAGACACCTACATCAATTCCTGCCGCCTGTGCACCTTCGATATTCTCAATGCATTTTTCATCAACAAGAAGTTTTCCTGTGCCATACCCTCTGTAAACCGCTCTAATAAATGCAAACTGCACACCATCAGCAGCAACAGCATTCCAATCAATATCTCCCTGATGAGAAGATACATCAATTCCAAAACGTGATACATCCTGATTATCTACAACATAACTATATTTACCAGTTTCACTTTCAAGGAGATTATTAATATCATAATCGTTCTTAGCAAGACTATCGTCTATTGGAACAAAATTGTACTTTGAATTAGCTGCTACAACTATGTATTCAGGATATAAGGATTTGAGAACAGAAACAATCGTATTTCCGTTTTCCAGAGACTCTCTAATCGAATCCAATACAGACTTTCTTCCCTCTGCCTTCGCTTCATCCACCAGGGCTTCAACCTCATCGCTGGAAAAAGTCTGACCATCCTCAATTTCAATACGGCTATGAGTATCTGCAACGATATAAATGATACCCACCGCAATTAAAGTAAAAAATATAGATAAAAAAGATATTAAAAAATATCTAAAAGCTCTTTTCATATACACTATCAGTCTGGCATATCCGAAAGTGAACCTATCTGCTTTCTATACCAAACTATCCCCTTCCAATTTCCATGTTTGTAACCAATATTCGTAAAATGACCTACCTCTTCAAAACCAAGGGATTTATGAAATTGAATACTAGGTACATTGTCATCAGTGATAACTCCATACATGAATTTATATCCCATATTTTTGAGCCTATTTTCTAATTCAGTGTATAAAGCCTTACCGATGCCTGATTTTCTAGGTACATCATTGGCAAGATAAATAGTAGTTTCTACTGCATATTTATAAGCATCATGATGTCTTAGGCGACCACCATAGGCCATTCCAATTACTTTTCCATCTTCATCACAAGCAACAATATAAGGATAATCCTTTTTCGTATTTACGATACTCTCCTGATATTCTTCAACACTAGGGTTAACCTCTGTAAATGTTACATATGTGTTCTTCGCATAATACCCATATATCTCACAAATAGCCTTAGCATCAGCGATTTGGGCATCCCTGATAGTAAAATTCATTACAAGCCTCCTCTAAATATGCATAAAAAAATGATAACAAAGCCTTATATATTATTCAATAATTTCCTTTACAAAACTGTCTATAGGACTTATAACAAATAGGTAAAACATGAAAGGAACTACACAATGAAATACAACACAATTTTATTCGACTTAGATGGAACTTTGTTATATACCCTTGAAGATTTAACAGATTCCATAAACTATATGCTAGAAAAATACGTTTTACCAACTCATTCACTAGAAGATGTTCGGAGATTTGTTGGCAATGGACTTAAGATGCTTGTAGTTCGTGCTCTTCCTGAGGGAGAAAAATATCAGCACTTCGACAAATTTTTGGCTGAATTCATCAAATACTATAATTGCCATAATTTAATTAAAACCAAACCTTATGATGGAATTATGGAAACCACAGCTAAATTAAAAGAACTAGGAATAAAAATGGCAATCGTAACCAACAAAGGTCAGACTGCCAGTGAATCATTGCTCGAAGACTTCTTCAAACCAAATATCAATATTGTAATCGGAGATGACGGAAATCATCCTCGCAAACCAGATCCAGCTCCAATACAAATCGCTTTAGATAAGCTAGGAGTCAAAGATAAATCATCTGTCCTCTACGTAGGCGATTCCGAAGTAGATGCTGCCACAGCTGAAAACTCCGGCCTAGACTACGTCCTTTGCACCTATGGATTCCGCGACATGGAAGAGCTCAAAGACTTCTCCCCAATAGCGTACGTAGATAACATTACAAAATTATTAGAGGTATTATAAGTACAAAATAAAACTGACACATCACAAACTAGGCAAGCGCGAGCAAGGAGGCACCATGCCAAGCGAGGGACGACCTACGCCGGCGGGAGAACCCTCGCGAAGGTATGGAGGATGCCTTGCGGGAGCATGCAATAGTATGATGTGTCAGTTTTTTTATTTTGCGTATGTTTTGTAAATATCTACGTGGTCATAGATGCAGCGCCAAGAGCTTGAGGATTTTGCCGTGCAGCAGATGTATTCTACTCCTGATGCTGATGTCATGGAACTTACAGCACAGTTTCCAGACTCATCTACGTATCCAGTTTTGGCACCGAGAATCTCTCCACCAATATCTTTGTCTTCTATTCTTCTAAGGAACCAGTTAGAAATAGTGATTCCATCAGGATTAATGTTTGTTCCAGTAGAGTTGTAAACCTTTGTAGTAAGTACTTCCCTGCAAAGCTCGTTGTCTAGGGCTGCCATCATAATTATAGATATGTCATATGGTGTACTGTAATGCTCACTGCTATGGAAACCAACTGGGTTTGTAAAATGAGTGTTAGTTAATCCGAGATTTGCAGCTTCTTCATTCATCATTCCAACGAAGGTATCAATATCTCCTGCTACATACATAGCAAGCTGTGCTGCAGCGTCTCCACCTGAAGGTAGAATTGTTCCATAAAACAAATCCTTAACTGTAACTTCTTCGTCTTCCACAAATCCAGATGTAGAACCTCCACCAGCATATGAATAATCTATAGCATCGTGGGACATTGTCACAACTTCATCTAATTGTTCAGCAGAAATATGTTTTGCTGCAACAAGAACCGTCATAACCTTTGTCATTGATGCTGGAACAATTTTTTCATTGGCATTTCTTTTACCAACTATTTCTTTGGTGTCATTATTAATCAATATGGCGTATTCGCTAACAACTTCTCCACCGATTTCAACTGTAGACTCTGTTTCTTTTGCAGAATAGTTGCCTGATGCCTGCTTTGTTTCTTCAGGCTCCTTCTCCTCCTCTGCTGGTTCTTGAGCCTCAGTCTTAGCAGCAGAAATCTTTAATCCCGTGGATTCTTCTGCAGACCCCTTCTCCCCGTCAGCCTGAGTTTCTTCTGCAGCAAGGGTGAGTGTATCATCATTAGATTTAAAATGGGATATTATTAGACCTCCTACAACGATTATTGCAAGAGTTATAACAGTTATTTCAGCGTATACCTGTATTTTACGAATGAGCTTTTTGCGCCTACGATAGGCTCTTCGCTCATAGTCGGACATATTTCTTCTATATCTTGACATAATATTACTCTCCACTCCCTGTATATGAGAATAATTCTAGCATGCCATTTGGCACCATTCAATTCAGAACGAAATTTCTGTTAAATATAACGAAAGGGCGATAGAAAATCTATCGCCCCCAAAATCATAAACAAGTAAAAACAATTATTTTGCAGTATCAATTTGATTTGTATCAATTGTAAATCTAACCAAATTGCTATTAATTGTATCAACTGCATCAGATACATTTGTTGCAGCCTTAGCAACTGTTTCACTAGATTCAGCAACACCCTTTGATGCTTCTGTAACCATTTCTACATTAGAAGCAATCTCCTGAGTTGCAGCTGACTGCTCTTCTGAAACTGATGCCATATTTGTAGCAACATCATTTACCTTGCGCATCTGATCTGCCATATCATTAAGAGTTACAGTAGCACTGTTAAGCTCTCTTGTAATTTCAGAGAATGTATCAGCGGCATTATTAATTGAAGATGCACTATTGTTAATAAGTTCAGAGTTAGCTGCTGATTTCTCAGAAAGGTCTTTAACTCTGTCTGACATTTCTTTAATAATATCAACAATCTGGTTTGTAGCTTCTGCGGAATTATTAGCAAGGGCACCGATTTCAGTAGCTACAACAGCGAATCCACGACCAGCCTCTCCTGCTCTGGCAGCTTCAATAGAAGCGTTAAGAGAAAGTAAGTTAGTCTGTGAAGATATCGAATTAATCATATCAACAATTTGAGTAATCTGCTGAGCTGCATCATCAACACTATTAACAGCATCAGACATATCATTCATAGAATCTACAATATGATTCATTCCAGCGGCCACTTCTTCCATATCCTTTTGACCAATATCAGCCTTTTGAACTAAAGCATTCATAGTCTGCTCAATTTGTTCTTCTTCTGTTGTAACATCAGAAATAGTCTGTGCAAGAGTTGTTGCATTTTCAGCAACTTCTGTTACAGCATCTGCCATGTCATCAATATTACTTCTAATCTGATCCATAGATGTAGACTGCTCCGTAGCAGCATGCTCAAGTGTCTCAGCAGTATCCTTCGAATTCTGAGCATCCTCAATAAGTCTCTCTGAAACAGATTTAATCTCACTTAAGCTATCTCTCATTCCTGAAATGAAATCACCCATTGCAGAATTCATGAAAGCTATTTCGTCATTACCCTTTGATTGAATCTCAACAGTAAAATCACCACCAGCAATCTTTTCAATATTATCTGTAAGTGTTGTAACAGGCTTTTTAATCATGTTAGAAAGAACTCTAACCATAATGAGAATAACAATTACAACTGCCACTACAGTAAATGCGATAAGAATTACAATAATTCTAATCAGTGCAGCTAAAACCTCAGACTGCTTTGCATAAACGATAATCTTCCAATCTGTACCTTCAACAGTAGAAGAAACCATATAATAATTTGAACCAGCCTTAACTGATTTTACAACGTTATCCTCTGATGTCAAAAACTGCGAAACTCCAGATAAAAACTTATCAGATGAATAATCAGCAATGTTAGAACCGCAGATTGATGTATCTTTGTAAGAAAGAATCTGACCATCACCTGCCACCATGATACATCCGCCAGTCTTGTAAAGCTTGACGTTATTTAATGTCTCCTGAACCTTTGTAAGAGTAAGATCAGAAGAAAATGCACCCTGTCTTCCATCCTTAAGATTAACATGTCGAACAACTGTAGATATTAAATCGCCTGTAGCCTCATCAAAATATGGCTGTCCACTAAAATAGAACCATGAATCATTATGAGACATTGCTTCTTTATACCAATCTTTTTCAGCAACAATATAATCAGAATCTGGTACCCAGCCAGATGGATCAATAAATTCGCCTCTATTTGTACCTATGTAGGCACCAAGTGGAATTAAATCATAGCGATTAATTGTCTGTGACAAATAATCAATAAGCTGTGAATCATCCTCAAAATTAAGCTTTTCAACAGAATCCGCCATTCCGTTTAAATAGTAAAAAATAGAATTTAACTCTCTATTAACCATTCCTGCATCAACAGAAACTTCATTAGCTAGGGAAGAATCAATAAGATTCTTTACCATGCCATAACCCAAACCAATAATTATACCCTCCGCAAAAAGAGTACTAGCAACTAAAAGAAGCGCAAATAAAACTGTCAGCTTCTTACTAATCGCTTTTGGAGAAGGACCAACTTTCACTTCTCTCTTTTTCTTTGCTTTTGTTTTTTTCTCAATATTATCTTCCATTTCTCTCCTCCATTAAGAAATTATATAAAGCCTTTAGGCTAAATATAGGCTAATTATATGAAAAAAACATGAAAAAAGAGACTTAACGCCTCTTTTTTTCTTAAACCTAAGTTTAATATCGCCTGTTAATATTTTATCACAAATAAGAATAAATAAAAGAGCAAAATAAAAAAGGAAGCTAATGCTTCCTTTAAAGTGGACTAGATG
>JAEEGL014323029.1_pt1 | contig 17027 bp, 13 predicted proteins | sample 9134231 | NCBI WGS metagenome assembly JAEEGL01 (sample SAMN16246548, study PRJNA631951) | gut metagenome | biome: gut microbiome; feature: rumen; material: fiber-attached | host: Bos | place: Iran: Karaj | collected 2018-10
AAAAAAATGTGTTTAAATAAAAAAACAGGCGAAAATTTGTGTAATCCGTTTTTTTGAAATATCTTTGCTTGATTTCTTATCAAATGGCCTGAAACGACTTCATTTTGGGGTAAAAATTGACAAAAAATGGGAAATAAGTGACTTTTTGTTGAGTTTTTCTTCTTAATGAATGTTAAATTTTGGCTGTGTGAGAAATTTGTATTACTTTTGCCGAATGATATGAAGCGAATATCGAACGAGTAATAATAAATAATATAGTGTTTAATAAAATTTTAATTTTTATTATGAAAAAGATTATCTTGACTTTAGCCCTTCTTATGGGCGTGTTTGCTGCTCAGGCTCAGTCTCTGGAGCCGAACAAGTTCTTTGACAACATGTCAGTAACCCTCAAGGGTGGTGCTATCATGCCCTTCCAGGGTTATGCATTCTGGCCCAGCGCTCGTGGCATCTTCGGTTTGGAGATCAAGAAGCAGCTGACTCCGGTCTTCGGTTTGGGCGTTGAAGGTGAGGCTACCATCAACACCACTAGCTGGCAGAAGGAGCCCAACTTCTGGGGCCCCAAGAGCCCGAACATGATCGACCACACTCTGGCTGGTATGTTTGGTACCGTTAACCTGAGCAACCTCTTCGGTGGTTACAAGGGCAAACCCCGTGTATTTGAACTCGAGGGCGTATTTGGTGCCGGTTGGTTGCACGCTTTCCACCGCGCTGGCGAGTCTGCTGATGTTTATGGCAACGACTATGACAGCTGGTACACCAAGGCTGGTGCAAACCTGAACTTCAACTTCGGTGACAGCCGTGCTTGGACCTTCAGCCTGAAGCCCGCCGTTGTTTGGGACATGAACGGTGACATCATGTATGCTTTCCGTAACAAGTTGAACGCTCGTACCATCGATGGCCCCCACAGCAACCTTAGCAAGATGAATGCTAACCACGCTGCTGTAGAGCTCGAGGCTGGTATCACCTACCACTTCAAGGGTAGCAACGGCGAGCGTTACATCACTTTCTGCCCCTACAAGTACAGCCAGGATGACATCGACGCTCTCAATGGTCAGATCAACGGTCTGCGCAACCAGCTCAACGGCCTCCAGGGTGACCTCGACGCCGCTAACGCTCGCAACAACCAGCTCCAGCGCGACCTGGATGCTGCCCGCAAGGCTGCTAACGCTAAGGGTGTGAACTCAACCGAGGTTATTGACAACACCGCTAAGTACATGAACGTTCTGGTACACTTCAAGGTGAACAAGACCAACATCACCACCGACCAGCAGCCCAATGTTGAGCGCGTTGCCATGTATCTGAAGAACAACCCCACCGCTACTGTTGACATCAAGGGTTATGCTTCCACCGAGGGCCCGCACGACAACAACATCCGTCTGGCCAATGGCCGTGCCGAGGCTGTGAAGAACATGCTCATCAACAAGTACAAAATTGATGCTAACCGCATCAAGGCTCAGGGTTGTGGTGAGACCGACATGTTCCAGGAGCTCAGCTGGAACCGCGTTTCGATCTGCGAACTCATCGTTAAGAAGTAATTCGCGATTGATTCCACAAGACAACGTGTCTAAGGACGCGTGACTGATGATCCCCGTTGGCGGCTGCCAACGGGGATTTTTGTCTGATAGCGGTTATAGCGTTTTTGCAATCAGGTGTAATGTGTGAATGGTGTTTTTTGTGTATCTTTGCGGCACTATCTGTTTAAAAACCAATGATTGTGAAAAAACAATTACTCTGCATTATTGCTGTATTGACTTTGGCATCAGGCCATCTGTGGGCCCAGGATAACAGTATCTTGAACCACTACAGCTTGTCGACAGGCATTGGCACTACCGGAATCACAGCCGATGTGGGCTCCATGCTTACCGACTATGTCGGCATCCGGGCTGGTGTGGATTTTATGCCCAAGTTCAAGTATTCTACCAAATTGTCCTTGTCCCAAATCAATCAGACGGTAAATGCTGATATGTCCTTGATTCCCGACAATATGAGGCAGGCCAAAGTGCAAGGCACACTGCACAACACGACAGGCCATGCGCTGGTCGATATCTATCCTTTTGCCGGGCGTGGTTTCCATCTGACGGTAGGTGCCTATTTTGCCGGCAGTGAAAAGATTGTGACGGTGGAATGCAAGGAAAACGAGCTGATGAAAAAGCTTGCCAACCTGAATGCTCGGCGTGGACCCTATGCCGCGATTCCCGATAGTTATGGGCAAGCGGCCGTCAAGCTAGGAGATTACAATATCATGCCCGATGACGAGGGCAATGCCAATGCTTATATCCATGTGAAAAAGGTGCGTCCTTATGTGGGACTGGGATTTGGACGGGCAGTGCCCAGTCGGTCACGCCTGGGATGCCTTGTGGATTTGGGCGTTCAGCTCTCTGGAAAGCCTCGGGTTTACAATGGTGTGAACAATGAAGAGCTGACCAGTGAAGGTGCAAAAGGCGAGGATGGCGGTATTTTGAAGACCATTAGCAGCGTGAGAATCTATCCTGCAGTTACGGTGCGTCTGGTCGGGCGTATCTTCTGATGCCGATACTGTTGACCGATGGCATGATATAATAAATGAGCAATAACCAATAACCGATAAAAAACTATTGACAATGAAAAAGATGACACGACAATGCTTGGCCTTGTTGGCGATGGCGTTACTGTCACTGCCCATGCTGGCACAGCAACAGTTCACACTCGAGGACCTGAACTTCGGTGGCACGAATTACCAGAAGATGATACCGGCCAACCGCACGCTCACGTGGTGGGGCGACCAGTTGGTAAGGCTTGGTAAAGACACCTGTTGGACGGTAGATGCTGTCAAGGGCAAGGAAAAAGTGCTGTTCACGAGAGACCGCATCAATAAGGGTGCTGGCTTGGTTGATGATCAGGTCAGGAGCCTTAATTATACGTCTTTCCCCTATGCCGATAAACCCATCGCATTGCTTTATAACGGCAATGAGCGACTGCTGGTCAACTTCAAGACCCGCAAGGTGATGTGGCGACAGAGTCGCGTCGTTGGTGCCGTGGCCGAGGAATGGAACAATGTGAGCTATGCCAATGCCTATGTCAAGGACGATAACTTGTATGTTGTCGACGGCAATGGTAATACTCGCCAAGTGACCAGTGATGGTTCGCGCGACATGGTCTATGGTCAGAGCGTACACCGCAATGAGTTCGGCATCGAGGGCGGCCTGTTCTGGAATCCCCAGGGCAACCGCTTGGCATTCTATCGCATGGACCAGAGCATGGTGACCGATTATCCGTTGGTCGATGTGCCCGAGCTGGACGACAGCACTCGTGTCATTGCCGAGCCGGCTCCCGAGAAGTACCCGATGGCAGGTCAGACGTCCCATCTGGTCTGGGTGGGCGTGCTTGATGTGGCAACCGGCGATACCGTCTATCTCAAGGCGGGTGATCCCACCGACCGTTATTTCTCCAATATCTCTTGGAATCCTGCAGGAGATATCGTCTATATGATGGAGGGAAACCGTGACCAGAATGTAGTGGACCTGGTGGCCTATGACGCCAGTACGGGCAACCGCATCAAATCACTCTACCACGAGCAGCATCCCAAATATGTCGAGCCTCAACACCCCATTACCTTCCTGCCGTGGGACAAAGACAAATTTATCCTGTGGAGCGAGAAGGACGGCTATAATCACCTGTATATCTATGATACCGCTGGCAAACTGGTGAAGCAACTGACTAGCGGAAACTGGGTGGTGATGGACCTGCTGGGGTTTGATGCTAAGCGTCAAGCCGTCATCATCAGTGCCAATGCCGAGAATCCTATTCAGCAGAACCTCTATCGCGTGGATGTGGCCACCGGCGAGATGGCACGCATTGACGAGGGGGGACGTGGATGGCACAGTGGCCGCGTGAGCGACAGTGGTGCATGGCTGGTTGATTATTATCAGGAGCCTGACGTGCCCCGCAATATCGCAGTTGTAGATACCCGCAACAACCGCCAGTATCGCTATTTCACTGCGCCTGACCCCTGGCAGGGCTATACTGTGCCCGAGTATCGTTGCGGTTCCATCAAGGCGGCTGACGGTGTGACTGACCTTTATTACAGGCTCGTCTTGCCCACCGACTTTGATGAGAATAAGAAATATCCCACGGTGGTCTATGTCTATGGCGGTCCCCATGCCCACAATGTGGATGCCCGCTGGCACTGGAGTAGCCGCAGTTGGGAGACCTATATGGCACAGCGCGGTTATGTCCTGTTCATCCTTGACAACCGCGGCAGCGAGAACCGCGGACGTGACTTTGAGCAGGCTACTTTCCGCCAGCTGGGTCAGGTCGAGATGCAGGACCAGATGTGTGGTGTGGAGTTTCTGCGCACGCTCAACTATGTTGATACCGCACGCTTGGGTGTTCACGGCTGGAGCTTCGGCGGTTTCATGACCATCAGCCTAATGACCAACTATCCCGACGTCTTTAAGGTGGGCGTTGCTGGCGGTCCAGTCATTGACTGGAAGTGGTATGAGGTGATGTATGGCGAGCGCTACATGGATACTCCGCAGACTAACCCTGAGGGCTATGAAAAGACGAGCCTGATTCATAAGGCAGCCGACCTCAAAGGACGCCTGCAGATTATTATCGGCCTCAATGACCCCACCGTCGTGCCCCAGCATGCCTACAGTTTCCTCAAGGCGTGCATCGCTGCAGGCACTCAGCCCGACTTCTACGTCTATCCCGGTCAGGGCCACAACATGCGTGGTCACCAGAGTGTACACCTGCATGAACGCATTACCCGCTACTTCGACGACTACTTGAAGTAAATCGTGGTAACACAAAATAATAATCAGGCTGGAACCATGTGGTCTCCAGCCTGATTTGTATTAGGGCCAATGATTGTCGGTTATTCCTCCTTGGTGGGTGGGGTGTCCTTGGGACCCTCATGTTTGCGAACGATGCTGGCCAAATCCACGCCGACAGCGCTCTTGACAGTGTCGTTGACCTGAGCGAGCACGATGGGCAAAGTGCCGGTGATCGTGCCGATGCCTGCTCCGTTGTCACCGCCGGTGCTGTAGATGTTCACGCCCTGGATGGTGGCAACCTGCTCGGCGACGTTGCGGGTGATCTCAGGAAGTTTCTCGATGACCATCTGGGCCACAGCGGCATCGTTGTACTTCTTGAAGGCCTCGGCTTTCTTTTCCATGGCCTGGGCTTCGGCTTCACCTTTCTTCTGCACGGCGTAGGCTTCGGCCTCACCCTTGGCCTTGATACCCTCGGCCTCCTGCATCATGGCGAACTTCTGGGCTTCGGCCTTGGCGCGGATGGCTTCGGCTTCCTGTTCAGCTTCATAGCGCTGAGCCTCGGCTTCACGTTTGCGCTTCTCCAGATCGGCCTCGGCGTTCTTTTGGATTTGGAACTTTTCGGCTTCGGCTTGGATCTGCTTCTGATAGCGGTCGGCATCGGCTTTCTTGTTCACCTCGGCAAGCAGGGTGTTCTCGCGGATGCGGATTTGCTCGTTGGTCAGGTCCTGCTCCTTTTTGGTGCGGGCAATTTGGGCCTCTACCTCTTTCTCGTTGAGCACCTTCTGCTGCTCCTGTTCCTGGATGCGATAAGCGGCGTCGGCTTGTGCTTGACGGGTATCAGCTTCCTGCTTGAGGTCGGCACGGCGGATGGTGAGTTCGTTCTGGCGCTCGGCGATAGCCGTCTGTGACTCTACGGTGGCGTCGTTGGCGAGTTTCTCGTTTTCAGCCTTGGCCTGTGCGATGTCCTTCTCGGCCTGTGCCTTGGTGATGGCGGCGTTCTTGCGGATGGTCCAAGTGTTGTCGGCACCCAGGTTCTCAATCAGTCCAAGTTCATCGGTGATGTTCTGCACGTTGAAGGCGAGAATCGAGATGCCCAGCTTGGCCATATCGGGGGCCGCCTTGTCCATTACCTGGTTGGAGAAACCGTCGCGGTCCACATTCAGCTCCTTCAGACCCTGACTGCCGATGAGCTCACGCAGGTTACCTTGCAGCGTGTCCTGCAGCTGGCTCGAAATCGTGGCCGGATCCATATTCAGGAAGTTGCGGGCAGCGAGGCGAACACCGTCAGGGGTAGGGGTGACGGCAACCTTGGCCACGGCATCAACATTGACGTTGATAAAGTCGTTGGTGGGTACGCTGCGCTCGGTGCGGATGTCAACGGTCAACTGACCGAGATAAACTTTATCCAGACGCTCAAAGATGGGGATTTTCACGCCACCGGCACCGATGAGGATGCGCGGTTCGCGCTTGATACCTGAAATCACGTATGCGGTGCTGGGCGGAGCTTTGACATAGCATGTGAACAGTACTACTAACAACAGCAGGATAATGACACCTGCAAGAATTCCTATTTCTAAAGTTCCCATAATAAATAACTTTAAAAGTGTTTGATAATATTACATTTATTTGACGCAAATGATACTTTTTTCACTACATCGTTTTTGTTAAAATATGCAAATATCGTGCCAACACTTCTTCTTTTGATCATGTTGTTTGGCTTTTTTCTATAAGACAATTGCTTTGCCGATAAAAATATGTTATCTTTGCAACTTGATAACTGCAATCAGATAGGATATGGCTATACCAAAATTTGAAGATTTCCTGTTTCCGTTCCTTTCTCAACTGAAGGACAAGGATGTTTCGTCTAAAGAGATGAAGGATGCCTTGGTGCAACATTTTGGTCTTACCGAAGAAGACCGTTTGCTTCGTACCAAGGGTGGTTCAGCATACCAGATTGATGACAGGATAGGTTGGGCGCGCCAGTGGTTGCGCAGGGCACTTTTCATTGAGATACCCACAAGAGGAATGTATCGCTTAACCCAACGAGGAACTGACTATCTGAAAACCCATCACGACCTCAGAAAAGATGATTTGATGCTATATCCTGAGTATGCTTCGTATGTCAACGGCAAGGAGATAGCTAAAAAGGGAACCACTGCTGATATTCAATTAAAGGGGAAGGAGATAGAAGAACTGACTCCTACGGAACAGCTTGAAAGTGCCTACAATAGCATCAATGATGACTTGGCTGCCGACTTGCTACAGAAGGCACTTGAGGCATCACCGCAGTTTTTTGAGCAGTTGGTGCTTGACCTTCTGCTGAAAATGGGTTATGGTGGTTCGAATAGTATCATGGCTCATATTACTCCTACTAGTCACGACAACGGTGTTGATGGTATCATCCCTGAAGACACCTTGGGCCTTGACAAGATCTATATCCAAGCAAAGCGATATACAGACAATCCAGTAGGGAAACCTGAGATTCAGCAATTCGTAGGTGCTCTGAATGAGCAAAAGGCATCAAAAGGTGTGTTTGTCACGACAAGCGCTTTCACGAAGGGTGCCATTGAATCAGTTAACAAGGCAACGAGTAAAATAGTGCTCATAGATGGAAAAACCCTTGCCAAGTATATGATAGAATATAACGTTGGTGTCAGCACGAAAAAAGTTTATGCAATCAAGAAAATTGACACCGACTATTTTGAAGAATAGGACAGAATGATATGCAATAACAAACAGGCCGCGGCACGTTGTTTCGTGGAAACATGGAGAGGACGAGGATACGAGAAAGGTGAAACTCAGCTATTCTGGTATCAGTTGCTGCATGATATTTTCGGAATTGAGGTTCCCGCCAACTTCGTGCAATTTGAACTTCCCGTGCACCTGAAAAGCACTAAGTTCATTGATGCCTATATTCCTTCTACCAAGGTAATAATAGAACAGAAGGAACTAAAAAAAGATTTGGAAGCAGCAGGAAAGCAAAGCGATGGTGACAAATTGACCCCATACGAGCAAGCCCAGCGTTATGTTGGTGGTTTGTCATACTCTCAATATCCCCGATGGATAGTGACTTGTAATTTTAAGTCTTTCAAGGTTTATGACATGGAGCAACCTCAGGCTGAGCCAATGGAAATACTCCTCGAGAATTTGGAACGCGAGTATTACTTGCTTAAGTTCCTTGTAGATGACAATACAACGTCGTTACGGCGTGAAAAAGAAATATCCATTAAGGCTGGTGAGTTGATAGGCAAACTATACAACGAACTCCATCAGCAGTATCATAATCCAGATACACCCCAAGCGCTGCATTCGCAGAATGTGCTATGTGTACGCTTAGTGTTCTGCTTGTTTGCCGAGAAGAGTTTATTATTTGGAGATAACCGAAGTGCTTTTTACGACTATCTTAAAGCATACAAGCCTTCACAAATGCGCAAGGCTATTCAGGATTTGTTTGATGTGCTGGATACTGAGGAACATGAGCGTGACCCCTACATGGAGGAACCTCTAAGTAAATTCCCCTATGTCAATGGTGGTCTTTTTAATAAGGAAGACAAGCTTGAAATTCCCCAGTTTACCGAGTCCATAGCGAATCTTCTTCTTAACGAATGTAGCGCAGGTTTTGATTGGAGTGGCATATCACCTACCATTTTTGGTGCGCTGTTCGAGGACACCATGAATCCAGAGACACGCGAAAAAGGAGGTATGCACTATACTTCTGTTGAGAACATCCATAGGGTAATTGACCCATTATTCTTGAGTGGACTCACTAGAGAGTTTAAAGAGATTCTGCAGATCAAAACAGACAAGAAACGTAAGCAAGCATTACTGTCATTCCAAGAGAGAATTGGCGAACTAAGATTCCTTGATCCGGCTTGTGGTTCTGGTAATTTCTTAACAGAAACATATCTGTCCTTGCGTAAGCTTGAAAACGAGGTGTTGAAGATGCTCAGTGACGGAACTTTATCCATGAATGGCGATTTTAGCCCTATCAAGGTAAAGATAGAGCATTTTTATGGTATGGAGGTGAATGACTTTGCCGTTACTGTTGCGAAAACAGCACTATGGATAGCGGAGGCTCAGATGATGAAGGAAACTGAAAACATCGTTCAGAAGGATTTGGAACTCCTGCCTCTAAAGAGTTATTCCCATGTACAGCAGGCAAATGCTTTGACAAAAGATTGGAATGAGATAATTACTTCTGATAGATTGTCATATATCATAGGCAATCCTCCATTCAAGGGGAAAAAGACCAGAAAAAAAGAACAGAAGGAGGAGTTGGTGCGTCTTATCGGAACCGACAGCGCTCAGCCTGGGAATCTTGATTATGTTTCAGGTTGGTACTTTAAGGCTGCAAGATTCATACAAGGTACAAATATCAAAGTGTCTTTTGTATCAACAATCAATATTACTCGTGGTGAACAAGTTTCATTGTTATGGAAGGCACTTTTGGAAAAGTACAATATAACAATAAACTATGCATATCTTCCATTCGAATGGTACAGTGAGGCAAAAAAGAATGCCCAAGTACATTGTACTATCATTGGATTTGGATGTACTGAGAGTAATGATCCTAAGGTCATTTATTCTGGTACTGATGATGAAGCGCCAAGGATTGCGGAGAATATCAGTCCTTATTTAAGGGATGAAGAGAATATACTTGTCTCCTCGCGTCCAAGTTCACCCCTCTGTGCCGTTCCATCTACAGGAGTAGGTAATAAGCCGATAGATGACGGCAACTTCCTTTTCAAGCCAAACGAAATGGCGGACTTTATCAAGAAGGAGCCACTTGCTGAGAAATACTTCTATGAATGGTATGGTGCTGATGAACTTATAAAGGGTCATCGCAGATATTTCTTGTGGCTCGCAAACTGCTCTCCTTCAGAGTTGAGAAAGATGCCTCTTAGTAAAGAGCGAAGAGAGAAAGTGAGAGAAGTAAGAAGCAAGAGTCCTGACGCAGGTACACGAAAGCTTGCTGACTTCCCAACTAAGTTCCATGTAACTAACATCCCGACAAAGGACTTCATGGTTATTCCAGAGGTCACATCAGAAAACCGTGACTACATTCCGATGGAATTTGTGAAGGTAAAGGACACGACAAAGAAGCTTTTCAGTAATCTTGTGAAACTGATGCCAGGAGCAACGCTATATCATTTTGGGGTGCTTCAAAGCAAGGTACACATGATATGGACAAAGGCCATCTGCGGATATAAAGATTTTCGCCCTCGATACAGCACCGATGTCGTTTTCAATAATTTTCCTTGGCCCACAGTCACAAAGAAGGACAAAGAAAACATTGCGAAATCGTCGAAGAAGATATTGGAAGCGAGAGCCAAATATCCAGAAAGCAGTCTTGCTGACCTATACGATACGAGTTCTATGCCTGATGATTTGAAAAAGGCTCATATCGACAATGACAAGGCTGTAATGGCGGCATACGGCTTTACAGGGAAGAGTGATGAAGAAGTCACAAAGGCACTTCTCCAGCTATATAAGAAACTGATAAATGATGAATGATATGAAGACAGAACAGTATAGGGTAATAGATTTGTTTTGCGGCTGTGGAGGTCTTTCGTTAGGTTTCCAGAATGTCGGTTATCACATCGTTTCTGCCTTCGACTGGTGGGATGTTGCCCTTAACATCTATCAGAAAAATTTCAATCATCCAGCAGTCAAAAGAGATCTGAGAAATACTGATGACCTATCAGACTTGGAGGCTTTGCATCCTGACATCATTATTGGTGGTCCTCCTTGTCAGGACTATTCTACGGCAGGCCACATGGACGAAAATCGTGGGAGGGCGGCGCTAACAGTATCGTTTGCGAAGATAGTAGAACATATCAAGCCCAAATATTTCTTGATGGAGAATGTCGCTGTCATTGAAAGGAGCAAGACTTTGAAGGTTGTAAACAACATTTTCAAGGATGTTGGGTATGGACTAACGCAGATCGTGTTGGATGCCAGCAAGTGTGGCGTTCCACAGAAGCGAATGCGTTTTATCACGTTTGGTGTGTTAGGCGGAAAAGATGGGGATGCTGAAGACATTTTCAAGAGCGGACAAAGCGAAAAGCCAATGACGATGCGAGACTACTTTGGCGACACCTTGGGCTTCCAATATTATTTCCGTGTGCCGACAAATTATTCACGTCGGGGGGTTTACAGCATTGACGAACCTGCTATGACCATTCGAGGTGTGGATCGTCCTGTGCCAAAGGGATATAAAGGCCATCCTGCTGATTCTGCACCGATAACGCCAGACATCAGAACGCTTACCTATCAGGAGAGAAGTTGGGTTCAGACATTTCCTAAGGATTTTGTTTGGGAAGGAAGCAAGACCAATATCAACCAGATTATTGGTAACGCAGTCCCCGTCAAGTTGGCTGAATACATAGCTAATTGTATTAAGAAGTATATTGCAGAGAATGAGGGTGATTGACTTGTTTTCTGGATGTGGTGGAATGAGCCTGGGTTTTCAAAATGCGGGTTTCCAGATTGTGGCCGCATACGACAATTGGCAACCTGCCATTGATATCTATCAGCGGAACTTCCTACATCCGGTTTTTAAGAAAGACTTATCAATTGAGGATGTTGTCTCTGAAATCAAAGGCTATTCCCCAGATATGATAATTGGCGGGCCTCCCTGCCAAGACTTCTCGATTGCTGGTAAGAGAGAGTTTAGAGGTAAACGTGCTAATTTGACTCTAAAATTCGGACAGATAGTGTCAGATGTTCGTCCTCAATGGTTTGTGATGGAGAATGTCTATAACATTGAAAAATCAACAGTCTTTGAGGAGGTTCTTGCAATATTCAAATCAACAGGCTATGGAATAACAAAGCATGTCTGGGATGCCAGCTATATGGGCGTTCCGCAGATGCGTCGGAGATACTTTGTTATAGGTAAACTGGGAGAGAAAGACAATTTCCTTTTAGAAAGAATGTTGTCAGGTTTATCTAAGGAGCGAATGACAGTGAGGAAGTATTTCGAGGGGAAACTATTTGATGTAGAATACATTTATCAACATCCGCGTACTTACAAGCGTCGAGCAATCTTCTCCATTGATGAGCCACTTTCTACGATAAGGAGTGTCAACAGACCTATACCTGCTAATTACGTCATTCACCCTGCCGACAAAACAAGTGATCTATCGAAAGTGCACGTACTAACCACTAAAGAACGTAGCTATATCCAATCTTTTCCAGAGTCGTTTGTATTTGAGGGAACGACATCTGCTATTGAGCAAGCTATCGGTAATGCTGTTCCAGTAAAGATGGCAGAGTATGTGGGGAATATCATCATGGATTATATAAAGTGGATTCAAGTTTCTAAAGTAGATACGCTACTTTAAAAACTTGAAGAGTAAAGAAGTCTTGAAATAACGTCCTGGCAACGTTTTTCCAGAATATTATTCTTGTGTTGAGTATACTTTTCGTTAATCGTTAACCAGTGAGAAAGTTAACAATTTTCGAAACTTAAATCATTGAAAATACAAAAAGATAGCGGGACAGAACTATGGTTTTGCCCTGGCTTTCTGTCTTGATTGTTGTTAGATTACAGATCATTTCGTAACTTTGCAGTGTTTCCAGAATCAATGCCCATTTTTATAGTGAGTAAAGAGGTAAGGGAACAGACATTCGGTTTACGGCGTTACTTGTCGCTTTTGCTTAAGCTAGTGCCAGGAAAACATCCCACGTCGCTTCGCTTTTTCACAAAGTTAATATGCTTGAATTAGGGATGCTATAGAGTGCTTTTAAATTCATTTTTCCTATTATGAATAGATTTTCTTTTTTCTTGACCTTTATTGTGATGCTGTCATTCTCTTTTAGTGCATCCGCCGATAACTTCTTGCGCGGCGACAACAACGAGGATGGCAAGGTGAATATCAATGACGTGACCGACCTGATCAACTACCTCCTTACAGGTCAATGGACCAGTAGCCCGTATGATGATGGCTTTTGGATAGTGTTTACAGATAAATATGGCTTCGAAGAATATTATCCGCTCAATCGATATAGTGGGAATACCGTATTTTGCGGCTTCTCCGCTGATGGTAGTATGTTCGATGGATATTGCCCATTTCACTATCGGATTGATGGGATTGATTATGGTGCCGAATATTTCCTGACAGGAACTCTGATGGGTGAGACTTATGGGAACCCCTTAATACCAGGTAAAAATAACTATATGATTCCTGTTGGAATGTATCGCATTGGTGTTGTGATAGACGATGGCACTCATGATTATGATTATTATGTATATGCTCAACAGCAATACGCTGTTGATTGATGAGGTGGCTTTTCAACAAGATTAAAGCAAAAAAGTTATCGCCGACCATCCGTAAGAAATGTCGGCGATAACTTTTGTTTTGCGGTAATGGAGCCGTCTCTATTGTGGCTTTACTTCATTACCTTCGCGGTGCTGGTGGTGCCGTCGGTGTAGGTAGTCACAACGATGGTCAGGCCGCTAGCCTCGGTCATTTCCTGACCAGCCAAGTTGAAGTAGCGTACACCTGCTACCTGCTTGTCAGCAGCCATTTCATTGATGCCCGTTGCACCAGGAGTCTTGAACTCTACAGCGGCCAGCGGACCCCATTCGCCATTGGCGTTCTTGGCGATTGAGAAGGCGATGTACCAGGTATTGGGCTCAGCGTTCCATTGTGCCTCGTCGATGCCGAACTGGTCCCAATAGGGATCGAAGGGATTATCCTGCTTGAGGTAGTTGAGCAGGTTCTCCATGCCCCAATCCTCCGACTCGTAGGCCGATTTCAGGATGATGATGTCATGGTGAACGGCGACCTCCTCGTTGGGGATATAGGTAACCCACTGATAGTAGCCATTCTCCTCATCGCCTCCGAATTCACCGATTTCGATGGTCATCACAGCCTCACCAGCGCCACCGATGTTGGCTGTAGTTACCGGGATAATGATCATATCGGCATCTACGCCGTCGGCATCCCAGCATTGTACATAAATTTCATAGTCCTTGCCAGGTGATTGGTTGGTCCAAGTGTACTGGTAGGTCTCAGTCTTGGTGATACCCCAAGCCTTGATCATGTCACCCATGGTCTGGAAGCCCATCCAGGGACCAAACATGGCAAACTGCTGCTCGGCCGTTCCTGCTTCAAACAGGCAGAAGGCATAGCCCGCAGCATCAGCATCGGGCGTGAACGTGATGGTAATGAAATCGGTTCCCACCTCATCGACGGTATAATCCACCGAAGCGGCATTGGCGCTGATGAACAAACTTGCCATCAGGGCCACAAGAGTAAAAAGTAAATGTTTCATCATAATTGGTTAGTTGATTAAATGTTAAACAAAAAAGACATATTCTTTTGAAAATCAGTAACTATATGCATTATTGGTGGTCACTTTTTCTGGACTTTTTATTCCTTTGCAAAGTTACGCTACTGATAGATAAAAACAATGGATTATGATTAATTATTTTTGGTTGTTTTGTTAAAACTATTGTTTTTGGCAGATGCGGTATCTTCATGGCACGAGATATATGTCGGGCACTTGAATCATCAAGGCAAAGTGCTGTGATTTGCGGGGTTATCTATATAATAGATAAAATGTTGATAAAAAATGCCTTGAAATGACCGTAAATTGGTGAAAATTTTCTATATTTGCAGCCAATTATGACATAAACCAAATTATTCCAAAAACATAAGCATTATGAACAAACAGATCACATTGGAACAGGCCGTCGAGAAAGTACAGGACGGTATGACAATCATGTTTGGCGGTTTCTTGGGTAATGGCAGTGCCACCCAGATTATTGACGCCATTGTAGAGAAAGGTGTTAAAGACCTCACTATCATTGCTAACGACACCGCCTATGACGAGGTGGCTCATGGCAAGCTGGTCAGCAACCATCAGGTGAAAAAGGCCATCGTATCCCACACAGGTACTAACAAGCAGACCGCTCTGCAGAAGAATGAGGGTACCCTCATCGTCGAGTACGTTCCTCAGGGAACACTGGCTGAGCGCATCCGTGCAGCAGGTGCTGGCTTGGGTGGCGTGTTGACTCCCACTGGTCTGGGTACCATTATGGCCGACGGCAAGGACATTGTCACGGTTGACGGTAAGGACTATCTGCTGGAGAAGCCCCTGCGTGCCGACATCGCTTTCCTGCGTGCCAACATCGTTGACGAGTTTGGTAACATGGTCTTCCTGGGCACCACCAACAACTTTAACCCGCTGATGGCCACCGCTGCCGACTATGTAGTCGTTGAGGCCGAGAAGCTCGTTCCCGTGGGCGAGATTGCTCCCGAGCACGTTCATGCTTCAGGTATCTATGTTGACGGCATCTATGTAGAAAAATAAGGTTTAGTCCTTTCTAGAATATCTAGAGAATCTAGAAAATCTAGAAAAAAACTAAGTAAAAGAAATGGAATACAAGACAATGATCAGACTGCGCATGAGCGCAAAGGACGCACACTACGGTGGCAACCTGGTTGATGGAGCACACATGGTACACCTCTTCGGTGACGTAGCTACTGAATTATTGATTATGCGTGACGGTGACGAAGGCCTCTTCTGCGCCTACGACAACATTGAGTTCCTGGCACCTGTCTATGCCGGTGACTTCATCGAGGCCGAGGGCTGGATCGACCGTGAGGGCAACACTTCACGTCACATGATGTTTGAGGCCCGCAAGGTGGCTCAGGCTCGTCCTGACATCAGTGCATCGGCTGCCGACATTCTGGAAGAACCCGTTGTGGTTTGCCGCGCTTCAGGTACCTGTGTAACTCCCAAGGACTGCCAACGCAAATAAAACAGTTTTCAGTTTTGCAGTCGTCAGTTTTCAGCAGCATCCGCAATCTACTGGCAACTGACAACTAAAAACTGACAACTAAAAACTAAAAACTGACAACTGAAAAATGGACAAACTGATTATCACTGCCGCCATCTGTGGCGCCGAGGTCACTAAGGAACAGAATCCTAACGTGCCCTATACCGTAGAAGAAATCGTTCGCGAGGCCAAGTCGGCTGTTGACGCCGGTGCTGCTATCGTCCACCTGCACGTGCGCTGGGACGATGGTACGCCCACCCAGGACCGTGCCCGCTTCCAGGAGTGTGAAGAGGCCATCCTCAAGGTGTGCCCCAATGTCATCCTCATTCCGTCAACCGGTGGTGCCGTGGGCATGACCCCCGATGAGCGCCTGCAATCGACCGACACGACTCCGCTGCCCGAGATGGCAACGCTCGACTGCGGTACCTGCAACTTTGGCGACGAGATTTTTGACAACACGATGCCCACCATGCGCGCCTTCGGTAAGCGTATGATTGAGCGCGGTATCAAGCCCGAATATGAGTGCTTCGAGATGGGTCACCTCGACACCATCCTGACCATGGCCCGCAAGGGTGAAGTTCCCGGCAACCCCATGCAGTTCAACTTCGTGCTGGGCGTTCCCGGTTGCACTCCCGCCACAGTCGCCAACCTGTGCTGGCTCGTGAACGGCATCCCCGCTGGTTCCACTTGGACCGTGACCGGCGTTGGCCGCCACGCCTTCCCGATGGCTGCTGCCGCTATCGCCATGGGTGGTAACGTTCGCGTGGGCTTTGAGGACAACCTCTACCTCTCTAAAGGTGTGCTTGCCAAGAGCAACGGCGAACTCGTGGAGAAGGTTGTGCGCCTCGCCAAGGAATTGGGCCGTCCCATCGCCACCAGCGACGAGGCCCGTGAAATCCTGGGCCTGCCCAAGCGCAACTAATCCCCCCTAAGGACTTTAACGACCTTAAGGACCCTAAAACCAAAAAACAAATAATTAACAATAATCGTTTAACACTTAAAACAAACAACAATGCAGAAACACGGAAACAGATTCGGTACGCACCGAGTAATCGAGCCCAAGGGCATTCTTCCTCAGCCCGCTAACAAGCTGGACAACAACATGGACGAGATCTACGACAACGAGATCCTCATCGATGTACAGACCCTGAATATTGACTCAGCTTCTTTCACCGACATCCACAACTATGCTAAGCAGCAGGCCAAGGAACCCAACAACGAGGCCGAGGTCATGGAGGAAATCAAGAAGGAAATGCTCCTCAACGTCGAGTTGCAGGGTAAGCACCGTAACCGTCGCACCGGTTCGGGTGGTATGCTCCTGGGTAAGGTAGAGAAGATCGGCGACGCCCTCAAGGGCAAGATTGACTTGAAGGAAGGCGACCGCATCGCTACCCTCGTGTCGTTGTCACTGACTCCGCTGCGCATCGATGAAATCCTTGAGATCCGTGCCGATGTTGACCAGGTGGACATCAAGGGTAAGGCTA
>JAEEGL015653202.1_pt1 | contig 17027 bp, 17 predicted proteins | sample 9134231 | NCBI WGS metagenome assembly JAEEGL01 (sample SAMN16246548, study PRJNA631951) | gut metagenome | biome: gut microbiome; feature: rumen; material: fiber-attached | host: Bos | place: Iran: Karaj | collected 2018-10
GCGGAGGAGAGAGCTTTTTCAGGATCATCTCCACGAGCTGGACCAGGCTGGCGATCACCAGGATAAACACGATGGTCTGCAGGTACTCAAGCTTCAGCGGAATCAAGAGAATGTCATTGAAGAACCAGGTCAGCATGCTGGCCGCCGTCATGACGAAGGTGACGGCGATGCCCATGCTCACGGCGGTGTCGGTGCGCTTGGAGGTGCCGAGGAAGGGGCAGATGCCGAGGAACTTCACCAGAACGAAGTTGTTCATCAGCATGGCGCCGAGCGACAGGGAGAGAAGCTCCAGTGCGGTCATTTCAGCGCCTCCTTTCTTGCGGCCTTCCGGTTCCGGACGGCCTGATAACAGGCGATGGTGCAGCCGAGGACGATAAACGCCCCGGCGGGCAGGATGAAGAGGGAGGACGGCTGGTAATACCCGCCGAACACCTCGTAGCCGAGGATCGTGCCCGAACCGATCAGCTCACGCACGAAAGCGATGATGCAGATGACGACGGAGTAGCCGAGGCCCATGCCGATCCCGTCGACCGCCGACGCGATGACGCCGTTCTTGGAGGCGAAGGCCTCCGCGCGCGCCAGGATGATGCAGTTCACCACCACCAGCGGGATGAAGATGCCGAGCGAGTCGGCAAGGGAGGGAAGATAAGCCTGCATCAGAAGATCCACGATGGTCACGAATCCCGCGATCACCACGATGTAACTGACGATCCGGACCTGATCGGGAATGATCTTCCGGAGAAGCGAGATCGCGATGTTTGAGCAGATCAGGACGACGATCACTGCGGCGGACATGCCGAGCGCGTTGATCAGGGAGGTCGTCACCGCCAGGGAGGAGCAGACGCCCAGCATCTGCACCAGAATGGGATTCTGGAAGAGGAGGCCGTCCATGAAGATCGCGCCAAGAGATTTCTTTTTCATTTCACGATCCCTCCGCTGTTCTGAATGATGCGGCCGGCCAGGTCCAGGGCCGCTTCCACGCCGGCGCGTACGCCTTCGGAGGAATAGGTCGCGCCGCTGACGGCGTCGAAGCTCTCGGCAAGAGAGGCGGCCGTCATGCCCTCAAACTGTTTGAGGAAGCCGCTGGAAGAAACCCGGGAGCCGACGCCCGGCGTCTCGTCGGAGATATCCAGAAGGGAGACGCCGCTGACCGAAAGGGAATAAGCGCCGTTTGCTCCGGTCACGCGCAGGCCGACGATCTGTTCCACCGTGCCGCCGAACCCCTGCGCGCCGGTTTCCACGGCGAAGCCGACCAGGGCGCCGGAGCCGTCGCGTGCTTCGTAGATCGAAAGCACGTTGTCGGAGGTATATTCCAGATCGGTGAACACCGATGCGGTGGGAAGCACCGCTTTGCGCGCGGCGTCGGCCTTTTCGGCCGCGATCGCGGCGATCTTCTCCTTGGTCATGCCGTTGGTGACGCCGAGGAGAACGGCCACGACGCCGGTGATCAGAAGCAGGATCAGCGCGGTCTTGAAATGCGCGAAGTCCAGGAACGGGGAGGAGTTCTTTCCGTGCTTTTCCTGAAGGACGTTCTCTTCGCTCACAGCGCCTCACCTCCCTCGTTTTTCCGCTTGATCTCCGCCATGATCGCTTCGGCTTCCTTTTTGACCTTTTTTCCGGAACCGAAACGGCGGGGACGGATGTATTTATCCAGGAGCCAGACCGTGGAGTTCATGATCAGGATGGAATAGGCGACGCCTTCGTTGTAGGCGCCGAACCGGCGGATCACGAAGGTCAGAAGACCGCATCCCGCGGCGAACACCCACTGAGCGCCGGGACCGACGGGACTGGTGGAATAGTCGGTGGCCATGAAGACCGCGCCGAGGATCACGCCGCCGGTGAGAAGGCTCGTGAGCATCCACTGGAAGGCCGGGACGCCCGCGGGCGGGAAGAGCAGCGAAAGAAGCCCGAAGGTCAGAAGGAATCCCGTGGGGATCCGGATCGTGATGACCTTGCGGACCAGAAGATAGATCCCGCCGAGAAGCAGGAGGGCCGCCGACACCTCGCCGACGCAGCCGCCCTTCATGCCGAGGAAGAGCTCCAGGATCCCCTGATCGGGAAGCGCGCCGCCCTTCATCGCGGCCAGCGGCGTCGCGCCGGTCACCGCGTCGGGGACGCCGTTGGTCATCGGGATGTTCCCGAAGACCGGGAGCTTTACGTAACCGGGATCGGTGGAGGGAAGCGGATATGTATTCAGAAGCGTCGCCCAGCCCGAAAGGAACACGCGTCCGGCCAGAGCGGGGTTCATGAAGTTTTTGCCGAGTCCGCCGAAGAGCTGCTTCACCACGACGATGGCGAAGAAGTCGCCGACGAGCACCATCCAGTAGGGCACCGAGGCGGGCAGCACGAAGACCAGAAGCACACCCGTGACCACCGCCGAAAGGTCGCCGATGGAGGAACGCTTTTTCATGAGGAGCTGCCAGAGGAATTCGAAGGCGACGCAGGCGGCGGCCGAGAAGACGGTCATCACCAGGACGCGGAACCCGAAGAAATAGGTTCCGGCGGCCAGGGCCGGCGCCATGGCGATCAGCACGTCGAGCATGATCGAGCGGGTGTTGTCGTCGGTGAGCATGTGGGGCGACGTCCCCACCAGCAGAAGCTTTTTACGATCTTCCACCGAAAAGCCCTCCCTTCTTCTTTTTCTCCGGCTTTGCGGGGGCGGGAGCCGTCCTGGGAAGCTTCGCCTTGGCGATGCGGAAGGTCTCCACCAGCGGGATGTGCGCCGGACAGATATAGGCGCAGGAGCCGCATTCCATGCAGTCTCTCAGATGATACCGCATCAGGGCTTCGTAATCCCGCTGCCCGGCGTAGAGATTCAGGAACACCGGCTCCAGATGCATCGGGCAGACCCCGACGCATTTGCCGCAGCGGATGCAGGTGGATTCGTAATTCGGACGGTCGGGCACCTCGCTCATGGCGACGATGCCGCTGGTAGCCTTGACCACCACCGCGTCGAGCGAATATTCGGGGGAACCCATCATCGGTCCGCCGCAGATCAGGCAGGCGGGGTCCTTCTGGAAGCCGCCGCAGGCCTCCACCACCGCGGAGAGCGGGGTGCCCAGCCGGACCAGCAGGTTTTTCGGCGAAGCGATGGCGTCGCCGGACACCGTGACGATCCGTTCGGTCAGAGGCATGCCGGTCATGATCGCGTTGCCGATCACCGCCGTAGTCTGCGTGTTGAAGATCGCGCATCCCACGTCGCCGGGAAGCCCGCCCGAGGGGATCTCCCGCCCGGTGATGACCTTGACCAGCTGCTTCTCATACCCCTGGGGGTATTTGTTCTTCAGGATCACGGTTTCGATGCCCGTGATGCCGTTCTTTTCCAGGAACCGGAGGATCGGCTCCTCGCATTCGATCTTGTTTTCCTCAAAGGCCAGATAGGCGTGATCCTGATTCAGGATCTTCATCAGGACCAGCATGCCCAGGATCAGCCGGTCGTACCGTTCCAGAAGCACCCTGTGATCGCAGGTCAGGTAGGGCTCGCATTCGGCGGCGTTGATGATCAGGGTGTCCAGCTTGCCCATCACCGAACGGAGCTTGAAATGGGTGGGGAAGGCCGCGCCGCCCATGCCCACGAGTCCCTTGGAGCGGACGAAATCGATCAGCTCCTCACTGGTTTTGCTCTTCCAGTCGGGAAGGGGGACCACCGAGGGATCAGGGGTGTCCTGATGGTCGTTCTGGATGACGATGCAGGGCTTTTTGCCGCCGCTGACCGATTCGTGATCCTCCATCCGGAGGACCTTGCCCGACACCGGCGAATGGATCGGCACCGGGATCGGTTCGGGAGAATCGGCGATCAGCTGTCCCATTTTCACCGTTTCCCCCGGCTTGACCACCGGGGAACACGGCTTGTTCCAATGCATGGACAGAGGCAGATAGAGGACGTCCGGCACCGGCATGATCTCGATCTTTTTGCCGCTGGTGAGCTTTTTGTTCTGATCGGGATGGATGCCGCCGCGGAAGGTGGGAACTTTCAAATGCATACACCTCGCAGTTCCGATGGATTGAAAGGTATTCGCCGCTATTGCAAGGGAACGTATCCCGTTAAGGGCTCAGGGGGTTTCCGGCTTGTCGCCGCCGGTTTCCGCCGGTCCGTCTGCGGTCTTCGGAGGGGATTTTTCCCACTCGTGATCCAGGGCGCGCCTGACGGCCTTGGGACTTGCGGTGAAGAATGCGGACACCGGGGGAAGAAAATAAAGAAGCGCCGCGCTGACGATCTGAACCGCCAGCTGGTAGGAAGTCTTCAGGAACATCGGCGTTCCCGAAGGATTGATCAGGAGGGAAAAGGCCACCGGTACGCCGATCATGACGGCGGGGATGGCGAAGAATTTGCGCGCCGTCTCCTTCCCGAAGAAGAGGAAAACGCAGCAGGCGAGCATGCCGAGGCCGTAGACGAGGATCCACCACAGCGTGCCGTTCCCCAGAAGGGAGAGGACCATCCAGACCGCGATGGCCAGGATGTTCACCGCGGCCAGAAGGAAGGTGATCGTCCGGCCGCGCAGGATCTTCAGCGAATAGGTCTTCAGAGGGTCGGCGTCCCGCGGAGCGCCGCTGAAATCGTCGTCCCCGAGGATGGGAAGGGAATAGTCGGTGCGCGCCTTCTGATTGACCGAGGGCTCCTGCTTGGGCGCGCCGCCTCCGAATTGAACGTTTTTAGGCATTTTGTCGCTTTTCCTTTTGACATGTCAGGCTGAAATCGTGCTGTCACACAAAAATAACTATATCACAACCGGGGGAGAAATGCAAGGCGAATTCCCGCTTTCAGTCGATTTCTTCCCCCGCGGCGTCGGAAAGAAGGGCGAATTCCCGGAGCGAAAGGGTCTCTCCGCGTCTTTGCGGATCGATCCCCGCGGCGGCAAGCGCCTTCGCCGCTTTTTCCTTGCCGCCGAGGACGCCGGCGACGCTGTTGGAAAGAGTTTTGCGGCGGTTTTCGAACGACGCGCGGATCAGCCGGAAGAAAAGAGCCTCGTCCCGCGGCTTCACCGGAGGTTCCCTCCGGGTCTCCAGGCGGATCACCGCCGAATCCACCTTCGGCGCGGGATAAAAGCACCCGGCGGGCACGGGGAACAGGGTTTTCGCCTCGGCGTGATAGGCGACGTAAGCGGTGAAGGCCGAATACTCGGGCGTTCCCGGGGCGGAGCAGATGCGCCGCGCGACCTCCTTCTGAACCATCAGGGTGATCGAGTCGAAGCACTTCGCCTCCAGAAGGGCGCTGACGGCGGGGGTGGTGATATAATAAGGAAGATTGGCGCAGGCTGCGCACGGCATTCCGGGCATTTTTTCCTTCACCAGAGCGGGAAGATCGATCTTCAGGACGTCTCCCTCGACGATCTCCACGTTTTTTCCGGCGAAGTACGAGGTCAGGTGAGGCAGAAGCCTCTGATCCAATTCCACCGCCACCACCTTCCCGGCCCTTTCCGAAAGCGCTTCGGTCAGGGCTCCGAGCCCCGGCCCGATCTCCAGAACGCCGTATCCCTCTCCCTCGGGAAGCGATGAGGCGATGCGGCGGGGAACGGCGGGGGAGATCAGGAAATTCTGCCCCATGGCCCTGGAAAAACGAAACCCGTCGGGGTACAGGATCGCCTTGATGGCCGCAACGCTTGCAAGCTCCATGCCGGTGCCGCCTTTCTTTCCTCTGCGGAATACGAAATACCTGCGTTATTGTACCACAATCCCGCACGGAAAACAACCGCGCGCTTTTCAGCGCAGCACAGGAAAGAGAAATGGCAATACATATAAAATTGGGGGATAGTCTGCGAAAAAAATTGACAAAACGTACATATTGTGATAAAATGAAACCGGTGAAAGCGCGGGGACCCGTTTCCCCGGGAGTATGAAAGAGTATGAAATCAGGAGGAACGATGATGAAAAACCGGAAACGGATTACGCTTTTGTCCCTGGCCCTTCTCCTCGGACTCCTGATCTCCGGCTGCTCCGGGGCGGACCGGGTGCCGGAGGGGGAAATCCATCACCGTTCGGAGTATTTTGACGGGGACAACTCCCTGACCGTAAAGGAGAGGCTTGCTCTTCTGGAGGAACGACTTCGTCCGTCTTCCGGGAATCTTTTCCGCTACGTCTACGCCGAAGAGGAGCTTCTGGAGGATCTGTCTCCTGCGCGGGATCTGACAAACAACATACAGGATTTCCGGTGGCAGACGCCGGCGATCCTCGGGACCTATCCGGTGGACAACGTCCGGTTCGTGGATACGCCCGACGGGGGGCACTATTACGCGGTCTGGATGACCGACCGGGGGAATGCGTGCTACGTCTTTTTCAACCGGGAGGGCAACGCTTACGGCCATCCGGTCTATGCTGCGGGAACGGCGAAGAGCCGCCGCGATTTCTCCTCCCTCAAGGAGGGAGACAAGATCGAAAAGGTGATCCGGATCGATCCCGCGACAAAGCTTTACGCCGCGTCCTTCCGTCCCCTCGGGGAGGGGGAAGGCGCCGAGGAGGCCAACCGGGACGTAAAGGAACGATACGAGATCTACGCCACCTGGAGCCTGACCAGCGTGCACCTGCTCCGGGACGGCTTCCTCGAGATCCGGTACCGGTTTGCGCCGAAGGGCGGATACGAGATCGATCGCATCGCCTGCTCCGCGGATTTCAAGGGAATCTGCTCCATCTCGGAAATGGCGCGCGAATGGGACGGGCTCTCCGAAGAAGAGCTGGCGGACTACGAGGAATTTGCCTCGCATTACGACTTCACCATTCTGGAAAAGGACTACTGTCCTTTTGAAACCGACGATCCCGTCTCCGGCGCGGAACGGAATATACCCGTCCCGGTCGAGGAGACCGACTGGACCTTGAAGGTCGCTTGGGGAACCGGGGAGAGGGCGAAGGAGAAGACCCTCCGCCGGGCGGATATCGGTCCGGATCGGATCGTGACCGTCGTTGCCGCGCGTTACCGGGGTAACGATCCGGAGGGGTCGGTCCAGAATATGTGGATGGGCGGCGGCTTCCTGACGACGCTTGCCGAAAGCGAGGGAGCGGGAGATTGGGACCGCGCGGTCGTCACCCTTGCGGACGGCACGGAAAAGACGGTGACGCGGCACAGGGCGGAAAAGGATAAGATCCTGATCGCGTGGATCCGGAACGAAAAGTACGCCCTGGACGGAACCGGAACCGGTCTGGCTCTGGCAAGCCGGGACGGGGGACCGGACGCGTACCGGCCCGGGGTCGCCGGCGTGAGGTTCCTTCCGGGCGGAGAAACGCCGTAAACGAAAAAGCCCACAGGGGCCGCCGGCATGTCCGGCGGCCCCTGTGCCGTCCCCGGCTTCCCGGGGGGGGAGCCTGCTTCCGGGAAAAACGGTTTTTTGGAGAAGCGGCTGTGAAACTCCGCGCTTTTTCCCCTTTCTTTCGTCAAAAAAAGAGTTGACAAGGATTCTTCCTTGCGATATAATATACCGAGCAGTGCGAAAAAACGGATCGAGAGGACCCCGGGTATGAAGCTGGATACGGTCGAGTTGTTTCAAAACGAAGGCTATACCGTTCCGGTGAACGGGGAGATCGACTATTCGGACGTCGACTATTTCGGCGACAGGCCCTTTCGGACGGCCCGCGTCGCGGGCAAGGCCGAAAACCGGGGCGGGGTCGTCAGGCTTTCCCTTGACGTGACGATCGGGGTGGAAACCGCCTGCGCCCGGTGCCTCAAGCCCCTGCGCTTTGAAAAAGAAGCGAAGGTGCGGGAGACGCTGGTGAGACGCAGCGGCGAAACCGACGACGCCAGCGAAAGCTATACCGTGGTGGACGGCCGGTCGCTTGATCTTTACGACGTGGTATTGAGCGCTGTGTTGCTCGACATCGACATGGTTTTTCTCTGTCGCGAGGACTGCAGGGGGCTTTGCCCGGTTTGCGGCGCCGACCTGAATGAAGGAATGTGCGATTGCGGCAAGACGAATCAAGAGGATAGATAAAGTACGGGAGGTGTAACGCATGGCAGTCCCCAAGGGTAAGGTATCCAAAGCGCGCAGAGATAAGAGAAAAGCCAACTGGAAGCTCGAGGCTCCCGGTATGGTCAAATGCCCGGTTTGCGGTGAGCTGAAGCTCCCCCATCGTGCTTGCGCGAAATGCGGCGATTACAAAGGAAAAACGGTTATCGCCGTTGCCGAAAGCAAGTAATCGAATATCAGAAACCAGGGAAGGACGGGCAAACGGTGTTTTGTCCGTCCTCCGTCGTTGATGAAGCGGCGGAGAAGGGAGCAAAGCTTTGGCGGTCAGGATCAAGTCGGTGGAGGAACGTTCCCCCGCGGCCCGCGCGGGCGTGAAGGAGGGGGAGACCCTCGTCTCGGTGAACGGGCACGCGATCGCGGACGTTCTGGACTATGATTTTTATACGGCGGAAAGCGCGCTCACACTGGTTCTGGAAGACAGAGGCGCGCGGCGCGCCGTCGCCCTGAAAAAAGGACGGTATACGCCTCTCGGCCTGGATTTCGAAACCTATCTCATGGACAGGCAGAAGCGGTGCGCCAACAACTGCGTTTTCTGCTTCATCGACCAGCTCCCGAAGGGCATGCGGGAAAGCCTCTATTTCAAGGACGACGACGTCCGGCTTTCCTTCCTCCTGGGGAATTACGTCACCATGACGAATTTTTCCCGGCGCGATGTGGAACGCATCGTGGAAATGAAGATCAGCCCGATCAACATCTCGGTGCATACCACCGATCCCGATCTGCGGATCCGGATGCTCGGAAACAAAAACGCCGGAAAAAGTCTGGAATACATCGATATTTTCAAAAATGCGGGGATCCGTATGAACGCGCAGGTCGTGATCTGTCCCGGTCTCAACGACGGGGACGAGCTGGAGCGGACCCTTCACGATCTGGTGGCCCGCGCTCCCGAGGTCGAAAGCGTCGCACTGGTGCCGGTGGGACTTACGGCTCACCGGGAAGGGCTCTGCCGTCTGGAGCCCGTGACGAGGGAAAACGCCCGGGACATCATCGCCCGCGCCGAAAAGTGGACGGCCATCTCGAAAGAGTATACCGGCGAAAAAAGGATCTACGTGGCCGACGAGCTCTATATCAAGGCGGAGCTCCCGATCCCCGACGCCGAAAGCTACGGCGAATTTCCCCAGCTGGAAAACGGCGTGGGCATGATCGCGCTGCTCAGAAGGGAATTCCGGGAGGCCCTGGAGGACCGCGAACCGGAAGAGATATCCCGGGAGCTTTCGATCGCCACCGGAGAGGCCGCGGGGCCTTATCTCCGGGAGCTTGCCGGGGAAGCCATGGAAAAATTCCCGGGACTTACGGTCCGCGTCCACGTGGTGAAAAACGAGTTCTTCGGAGGCGGCGTGACGGTGGCGGGCCTTCTCACCGGACGCGATCTCAAAAACCAGCTTTCGGGGAAGGCGCTCGGGGAAAAGGTCCTGATCGTGCGGGATATGCTCCGCTCCGGCGAGGACGTTTTCCTGGACGACGTGACGACCGGAGAGCTTTCCGGAGATCTCGGCGTCCCGGTGACGCCGGTGGATAACGACGGCGCGGCGCTGCTTGACGCCATCCTCGGAGAATCATAAGGGGAATAACAAGAAGAAAGAGAGGGGAGAAGAGGCATGAAACCGGTCATTGCCATCGTGGGACGCCCCAACGTGGGCAAGTCCATGCTGTTCAATAAGCTGACCGGCGGCCGCACCGCCATCGTGGAGGATACGCCGGGGGTCACCCGGGACAGGATCTACGGCGAGTGCGAATGGCGCAACCGGATCTTTACGGTCATCGACACCGGCGGCATCGAGCCGCAGGCCGATACCGAGATCCTGAAATTCATGCGCGCCCAGGCGGAGATCGCCATCCGGCACGCCGACGTGGTGCTGCTCGTCACCGACGTGACGGTGGGCCTCACGGCGGCCGACGCCGACGTGGCCGATATGCTCCTGAAATACCGGAAGAAGGTCTTCGTCTGCGTCAACAAGGTCGACAGCATCGGCTCGGTCCCCGCAGAGCTTTACGAATTCTATAACCTCGGCGCGGGAGATCCCTATCCGGTTTCGGCCCTGCACGGCCACGGCACCGGCGATCTTCTGGACGCCGTGTATGAAGCGTGCCCCTCCGACGTGGAGGAAGGGGAGGAGGAAACGGGGATCTCGGTGGCGATCATCGGCAAGCCCAACGCCGGGAAATCCTCGCTTCTCAACTGCATCCTCGGGGAAGAACGGGTCATCGTCAGCGACGTGCCCGGCACCACCCGGGATTCCATCGACGCCAGGGTGGAAAACGAATACGGCGTGTACCATTTCATTGACACCGCCGGCATCCGCCGCAAAGCGCGGGTGGACGAAATGGTGGAAAAATACTCGGTCCTCCGGGCGCAGATGGCCATCGACCGGGCCGACGTCTGCATCCTCATGATCGACGCGGTCGAGGGCGTCACCGAGCAGGACACCAAGGTGGCCGGCTTCGCCCATGAAAAGGGAAAGGGCGTAATCATCGCGGTCAACAAATGGGATCTGATCGAAAAGGAGACCCGCACCATGGACAGGATGCGGGAGAAGGTATATACCGATCTTTCCTATCTGACCTACGCGCCGATGATCTTTCTCTCGGCAAAAACCGGTCAGCGGGTCCCGAACCTCTTCCCGATGATCAACGAGGTCTATGAAAGCTGCACCCGCAGGATCCCCACCGGCATGCTCAACGAGGTGCTGGGGGAAGCCACCGCCAAGGTGCAGCCGCCCACCGACAAGGGCAGAAGGCTCCGCATCTACTACATGACGCAGACCGGCGTCAAACCGCCCACCTTCGTCGCCTTTACCAACAGCGCCGAGCTTTTCCATTTCTCCTACCGGCGCTATCTGGAAAACACCATCCGGGAGGTATTCGGGATCCGGGGGACCCCGATCCGCATGCTGATCCGGGAGAAAAACGAGAAAACAGACGTCAGAGACATGTGACGGGCAGCGCCCGGGAGGGAAAGACATGGTATTCCGCGTTATCGTCGCCGTTCTGACGGCGTATCTCCTCGGCGGGATCAATCCCGCCATCGAGCTATCCAAAAAGGTCATGGGGAAGGATATCCGCACCATGGGAAGCGGCAATCCGGGAAGCTCCAACGTCCAGCGCGTCATGGGCGGCAAATGGGCGGCGCTGGTGGTGGTCCTGGATTTCTCCAAGGCTGCGGTCGCGATCCTTTTCGCACAGTTTTTGTGCGCGGGCTTTGATTTCGAGGCCGGGATGATGATCCGTCTGATGGCCGGAGCGGCTGCGATCATCGGCCATATCTGGCCGGTGTGGTACGGCTTCAAGGGCGGCAAGGGCGTGATGACCGCCGCGGCGACGGCGCTCTTTTTCCACCCGCTCCTGCTTCTGGTGTGTCTCGCCGTGTTCGTCGGGATCGTGGCGGCGACGAGATATATCTCGCTGGGCTCCATGATCTCCAACGCCGTGTTCCCGGTGCTCTGCTATATCTTCTATCCGGACCGGCTGACCTACAAAATCATCGCGATCCTGATCCCGCTTCTGGTGATCGTGAAGCACCGGAGCAACATCATCCGCCTTTTCAACCACACCGAAAACAAACTGAGCTTCAAAAAGAAGCCGAAGGCGGAATGATTCGTTCGCCTGAAAACCGCAAAGCCGCGCCGCGCGGGGAGATCCCCCGCGCGGCGATTCATATTCCGGGTATCCACAAGAAGAGTACGAACGTTTCCGCCCAGAGGACAGGCTTAGAAAAGATTTGCTCATATAGATGATATATTATATACTATTACTAATGACAGAGCATATGGTAAGTGATATGATATACGAGCTTTACTGATCTCCCAATTTAACAGGAAGGCACGGAGGATAAAGGGGAGAAATGAACAAAAGAGGTTAATCATGGAAAAAAGAATCTTAACATGTACCTACTCATATATTAATAGTGTTAAGATGTATGATGTTAGTGGTACCCTTTTGAAAACAGTAAATGTATCCTCACCCTCAAGTATGTCTGCGTTATACTAACAGGTCATTGATCTTATGAATAGAAGGAAATCATTTATCGTTTGCGCGGGACTTCTCGTCCTGATCGCCGCCGCGGTGATCCTGTGGCCGGCGGTCGTCGGCGTGAAGGTGGATAGGGTGATCCCGGCGTCCTTCACGGCGACGGGGGAAGAAGAACCCGGCTCGACCCTTTCGGTCACGATCCGGGGAAGAGCGTATCTGAAGCCCTTTTCCGGGGAGATCGGCCGCTTTCACGGGCTTTTCCGGGTGGAAAGATTCGGCGAGGAGGGCCCGGAGGAGGCGTGGATCGAGTTTAACGGAGGAGGGAACCTTCCCTCAAGCTGGATCGAAAACGGAGAATTCAGGTCGAACCGGCTCGCGAGCCTCTACGTGGACGGCCTTTTCGAAAAGATGCTGATCGTGGTCTACGATGAGGAAGAGACGGGCTGGACCGGGGATCGGGGGCCTTTCCTCTCGTATCCCGGATTGACGCGCGCGGACATGAACGCGTACCTTTTCCGTAAGATGGGCGTTTCCTGAAAAGAAGAGACCGGATCGCAAAAAGCCGCGCCGCGCGGGGTCCCCGCGCGGCGCGGCTTTTTGCGTTTCACACCCTGAAAAGGCGCGTCAGAGCGCATAGAGCGCACTGTTTTGAAGGATAACTTCGCCCGTCACGCCGAAGAGCAGAAGGGCGGAGCCCTCTTCGGAAGAAAGGCGCGCGGATAGCACGATCTCCCGGTCGAGATAGAGCACGGCCACGTCGTGATCCTTCACGAGCCGGAAAGAATGGCGGCCGTCTTCCGTGCGGGGGAGGGGACGGGAGAGCCCCTGCTCGCGGATGACCCGGTCGGTGCGCGCGAAACGCACCCGGTCTTCACCCGGAAGGAATTCGAATTTATACCCTCTTTTTGTCTCCGGATCGGCGCCGAGGATCAGACCGAAGGATCGCGCGCCCCGGCAAATAAGCTCGCCCTCCAGTAAGAAGACCTCGCCGGGATCCGGAAGGACCGGGGCGTCTTCTCTTCCGTCCGCCCTTCCGGCGCGGATCACGGGAAGCTCCCGCTTTTTCCGCCACCGGGCAAAGCTCTTTTCCGGCATCCCGGCGGCAAGGGTGCCGTCGGGCCTCTGGGAAAGCTCGGTCACGCCGAGGTTGCCGCCCCATTGCCAGCCGCCGTTATCGTCGTCCCCTTCCCGGGTGGGGATCCATCCGAAAAGATACCGCTTTTCCCCGTCGGAAGCGGTCTTCGCTGCGTAGAAGGCGCGCCCGTCGAAGGCGTCGTCGTCCGGGATCGTCCACGGACCGCGAAGCTCCCGCGCCATGGCGTAGCGGGTGAGCGAGCGGTCGGAGTATTCCGAATAGACGAGATACCACCAGTCGCCCATCCGGAAAAGATCGGGGCATTCGTGGGTGTGATAGAGCGCGGGCTCCCAAAAGGGCTCGGCCGCGCGCCAGGAGAAGAGATCGGGGGAGACGTACTGCCCCACAAGCCCCGCCGTGTACGGGCCGCCCGCGCGCCGCTTGACCAGCGCCATGCGGTAAAGCTTTTCCTCCGGATCGAAAAAGACGAAGGGATCGCGCAGATTGTCCCCGTCGAAGCCCTCTTCCGCCCGGAAGCTTTCGCCGGGCAGCTTTTCCCAGTTGAGAAGATCGCGGCTCACGGCGTGGGCGATCCGCTCCGCGGGTTTTTTATGGGGATTGTGGGCGGTGTAGAAAAGATGGAACAAATCGCCGCCTTCCTCCCGCAGGACGCTCCCGGTGAAGATATACAGATCCTCTTCGTCCGGAGCCCCCCGCGGCACGACCTCGCCCCGCTCGGTGAAGTCCACGAAATCTTCGCTTTCCAGAAGGAACCAGGGCGTGCCCTCGCCGTGTCCGGCGGCGTCGCGCCAGTCGTGGAGATAGAAAAGACGGAAAAGTCCGTCGTGCCGGAAGGGGATAAAATCGGCCGCCGCCGCGCCGCGCGGCTTGTAATAGTACCGGTAGGGATATTCCTTCATGATCGTTCTCTTCCTCCCGTATTGATTCCGGCTCTATTCTATCACGGAAAGGCCGTGCAGGAAAGAGAAAAAAGAAAAAAAGACGGCCTTCCTTTCGGGAAGGCCGCGGACCGGACGCGTTTTTCAGGGCGCGTAGAAGATCCAGAAGAAGATGTAGGCGGGGATCACCGCCGCCAGGGTGAAGGGGATCCCGATGCGGAAGAAGTCGCGGTTTTTCACATCGTACCCCTCCTTGCGCAGAAGGCCGATGCCGGTGATGTTGGCCGAGGCGCCGACCGGGGTCAGGTTTCCGCCGAGCGTGGCGCCGGAGAGCAGACCGTAGTATAGAATGGTGGGGTCGACGCCCATGGCGGCGGCGATGCCCTGGGTCACCGGCAGCATGGTGGCCACGTAGGGGATGTTGTCGATGAAGGCCGAAAAGAGGACGCTGGCCCACACCAGGATCGTGTAGATCAGGAAGAGGTTTCCGCCGCTGATCCGGGTGAAGAGCGAGGCGATGGCGTCCACCACGCCGGTTTCGGTGATGCCGCCCACCACCATAAAGAGGCCGAAAAGCAGGCCGAGAGTGGCGATATCCACTTCCTTCAGCACGTCCCAGGCCGCGCGGACGCTTTTCTTCCGGATGCAGCGGACGACGATCCCCACCGCGAGAAGCGTCATGCAGATGACGCCGTTGGTGACGTCGGGGCGGTTGGGGAAGAAGGAAGCCGCGATCAGAAGCAGCACGGTCAGAAGCATCAGGATCGAGGGGAAATAATCGGTGACCTCCGTGCGGCCGACCGACTCCACCTTGCCTGTCTCTTTGCGGAAAAGGATCAGAAGCAGGGACGCGGCGAAGAGCGCGCCGAGCTCCACGGCCCAGAAGATCCCGGGCTTGCCCTGAAAGGCGAAGAAGTCGAGAAAATCCATTTTGGCGTAACCGCCGAGCATGATGGAGGTGGTGTCTCCCACCAGCGTCGCCGCCCCCTGCAGGTTGGAGGAAACGGCGATGGCGATGATCATGCCCACCGGGTTGATCTCCAGCTTTCTGGCGATGGCCATGGCGATCGGCGCGATCATCAGGACGGTTGCGACGTTGTCGATGAAGGCCGAAACCAGCCCGGCGAAGAGCGAGAGCACCACGATGGCCCATTTGACGTTCGGCACCTTTTCCAGGATCAGGTCGGCCAGGAGCGCCGGCATCTTCGATTCGATCAGAAGCGCCACGATCCCCATGGTGCCGGCGATCATCATCAGGACGTTGAAATCCACGTAGCCGAGCGCTTTTCCCGCGGGAAGCATCCCCGATGCGATGAAGATCACGGCGGAGCCGAGCGCGACGAACGGCCGGTATTTGGGCAGGGCCAGCATCAGAACGTAGGTCGCGGCGAACAGTATGACGGCGTAAATCATGTTTTTTTCTCCTTGACGTGTAAAAAAAGACTTTTACGGCGCGGGAAAACGCCGTAAAAGTCTCGCTTCTTGAAAACGCACTCCGGGGATGAGGTCATCCCGGCCTGACGAAGATACGTTACACGCGCAGGGCGTGCAAGCTACTCCCTTTTACTTGGGAGAGTATACCATTTCTTTCCGGAATTTGCAACAGCTTTTTTGTCGAGGAACAGAAAGACGCGAAAAAGCTTTGCCGGGCGGCCATATCCCCGGAGACGCGGCGCGCTTGCGCCTTCTCTCCTTACGGCAGGTTTATACTCCTGCGGTTCAGGCTTCTTCCGCCTTCCTTTTCCGGAAGGCGTTCCGGATGCCCTTCACGATGGGCTTCACATAGCAGAGCGTCACGGCGAAAACGCCCGTGGCGGCCAGATGGAGGAAATACACGAGCCATCCGTGATTCTTGTTGAGGAAGGGGAGACCGTTCACCGGAGGATCCACGACGTACATGAAATTGACCCGGCTGACGTAACTCACGATCTTTTGCCCGTCCTCCACGGCGTATTCCACCACGTCGTAGGTCATGCTGTTGAGATAGACCGCGACGAACCCCATGAACGCCAGCATCTTCAGGGCCGTCGCGTAATCCCGGACGGTCCATCCGATCTCCCGGTTCAGCAAAAGACAGACCGCGTAGACCACAAGCACCGTGTGATAGGTGAAATACTGGAAGGCCACCACGGGAGAACCGAGCGACGAGCTGGTGGGGATCAGGATCGCCGCAAGCCCGCCGACCAGGCAGGAGGGGACCATGAACGCGATCAGCGCGCGGTGAAGCTTTTCGCTTTTGGTGAAGTTGAGCAGCGCGATGAAGATCAGCTGCACCGAGCAGAGGTGGAACGGCAGATCGGTTTTGGGAAGGTAGCCGCCGTAGGTCTTTTCATTGGAGAGGATGTAGTAGAACACCTTGATCGTCTCGGAGACGATCCCCACGTAAAGAAGCAGCCGGAACCACTTTTTCAGCTCCAGCTTCCGGAGAAACACGCACCCGAGCGCGCCGGCAAGGGCGCACAGAGCGAGAAGGACGATATGCTTCGTTCCGAACATCAGGACACCTCGACTTTCCGCGACGAAAAGGTTTGACGGTTTTCCTCAAAGAGGAAGCCCCTTGAAGCGCCGGCTGGGGCCGGAGCCCGTGCCGCAGCCGATCGGAGCCCGGCCGACCCTTTCAAACCGCAAGGTCGTCCGGGCGCGTTTCCTGGTTCTGCCGTTGCGGGCCTTTATCGGCTTCGTACCGGCCGCGCCGCCCGTTTTTTCCCGCAAACGGAAGGAAAGCGTACTTTTCTTCACTATACCGCAATCCCGCCCGGAAATCAAGCATCCGGCATAAAAATCCGCGGCGCGCGCCGCGGGAGAGGAACGAAAGATGAATAAAGAGGACTCCCTTTCGCCGGACTGCGCGAAGGGCAATACCGGTCGAACGGGGGACGATGAGAACGGAAAAGGCACTTGCGAAATGCAAGTGCCTTTTTTCTGGAGGCGCCACCCAGAATCGAACTGGGGAATGAAGGTTTTGCAGACCTCTGCCTTACCGCTTGGCTATGGCGCCTTATAGAGAAAGCTGTTATTCGCATAACAGCTTTCCTTTTGTGGAGCGGATTACGAGGCTCGAACTCGCTACCTCCACCTTGGCAAGGTGGCGCTCTACCAGATGAGCTAAATCCGCAGATGGTGCTTCCGGCC
>JAEEGL014393145.1_pt1 | contig 17026 bp, 11 predicted proteins | sample 9134231 | NCBI WGS metagenome assembly JAEEGL01 (sample SAMN16246548, study PRJNA631951) | gut metagenome | biome: gut microbiome; feature: rumen; material: fiber-attached | host: Bos | place: Iran: Karaj | collected 2018-10
AGGAAGGAGCATAGCTCCTTCTTTTTTATTGTAAAAAAAAATATTTTTATAGTGAAACAAGTCATAAAAGCGAGGTTCACGGTGAACCACTTGACTTAAAAAATGTACTTTTATGCTAAAACAAGGAATTTTAGCGGAAAGAAAGTTTTTTTATTATAAAAGGGTTGATAAATTTATATTGATATGCTATGTTATAATATATCAAAAGAAAGGAGAAACGATGTTATGAAATCAATCAACATTGGGGTTGACGTAGGCAATTACGACACCAAGACATCGCACACATCAATTCCTAGTGGTTATAGGGAATACGCAAGCAAACCTGAAATCGCAACAAAAGTCCTAGAATACAATGGCAAGTATTTTGTTCCTGATATCTCAGAAAGAAAGCCTTATGTAGTGGACAAAACTGAAAATGATCAGTGCCTCATTCTTACAATACTGGGTATTGCAGAAGAGCTTTTGTTTATTGCAAAGGAAAGTGTAGGAAAGGGAGATATACAGCAGGAGCTTAGCCAGTACGATCATATAAAACTAGGAGTTGGACTTCCACCTGGACATTTTAATGCTTATGCAGCCAAAACCTTGAATTACTACAAGGAAAAATTTGCTGGAGTCAACGAGTTCAAATACAAAAACTTCACATTCAAATTTGAAGTTAAGACAATAAGGCTGTTTCCGCAGGATTTTGTGGCTGTTTATAAGAATCAGCATTGTTTGACTTCAAAAAAGAAAAGATATTATATCGTTGGTATTGGTGGAGGTACAACCGATGTTGTTCCGGTAGTAAATGGACAGCCGGATGTAAATAACTGCGTATCATTACCAATGGGGACCAGAGTAATGTACAGAAAGATCAGCGCAGAGGTTCAGAGGCAGTTTGGAGAAATACTTGATGAAAGTCTTGTTGAGGATGTACTCCTTGATGAGGAGACAAGCCTTCCAGAAGAGTTTATTGCGCTGATAAAGAAAGGTGCAGATACTCATTTTGAGGAAATAATTAACGGTTGCATACAGCAAGGCGCTAAACTTTCTCTATATCCGGTTGTGTTCTATGGCGGTGGAGGACTTCTTCTGAGAGAACAGATTGAAAGCAACAACCATCTCAAAAACCCGGAGATTTTAGAAGATGTAAATGCTAACGCAAAAGCATATGCTCTTTGCCTTGGAGCATAAGAAAGGGATATGCCATGCCTTTTGAGAAAAAGAAAAAGTATAAAACAGCAAAAGATTACAAGCAGAAAAACCTTTATCTGAATGAAAGTGACCCATATCAGCATGAGTGCTTTAGGCTCCTTGAATTGTGTGGACATAAGCAGGCAAAGTTTTTAGGTCTACTAGTCCATGATTTCATACTGAAAAATGGGATAAACATTGACATTCTTGATGAAAAGAGTTTTAAGAAACTTATAGGGCTACTTGAAGTCCAGGTTCAGGGTGGAATAAATTCTCCAGTAAATGCAATGCTAATGCAGCCGGTAATGATGCAGCAAATACCTTATCACCAGCCAGACAAGATTATCCCAATTGCACAAACTCAAGAACAGGAGGAGATTGAGGATGAATTAAATGATGATCCTATTGGTGTAGATGACTTGGCCGAAATGAATGATGCTTTAGCTGCGTTCGAAATAGGATAGGCATCTCAATTAGTTGAGAAATAAGAAAAAGATATAATAATTCTATTTACAAATACATTATTTGGTATTATATTATTATTGTTGTATCTAGTAGTGATTGTTAATTAGGGCGAGTATTTTGTTTTGTTACAAAGTACCCGCCCTTTTTATATGCTTCAAGAACCTAAACGAATCAAAAAAAGGAGGAGTTTTTATGACTTCAAAGATGAAAGAAGTAGCAAAAAGAGCTGTCATGAAGGCATCAGCATTTGGGGCACTTGCAGTAGCGAGAGCCAACTATCTTGTTTACTCAACAGATGCTTTTTCTGATGTAACAACAGCTACAACGAATCTTCGTTCCAAGCTCACTACTCTGGCAGGGGCATTGTTCCCTCTTGCAATTGTTATTTGTGGTGTTGCAATGTTCTTCACAAGAGATCAGAAGAAGTTCGATGCAGAAAAGCACATTCTTATTGGTTGCTGCCTTGCATATGCACTTATCATTCTTGTATCAAAGGGACATGTTTCATCAACAGTATCTAAGTTGTTTACCGCAACACCATAATGTCAGACAATTAAATAGAATGCAAAAACTCCCCGTATTCGTGGGAGTTTTTTTCTTGTCAAAGCGTTATACTTTTGCATATAATATAACAAAACATATATTTTTAATTATATTACATTTTTTATGATAAAGGAGTAATGAGTGAAATGATTGAAAGATACCTATATTCAATCCCAAGAAGAAAAAAGATCTTCTATGGCGTACTTATAACATGGCTCTTTTTATCGCTTTTAACACATCGAGTAGATTGCGGGATTTTTACCTGGATTGCGGGAGCCGTTACCGACAATATTACAGATGAGATATTTACTGCGATAAATCAGTCATTAGGAGAAGCAATAGGAGCGCTGATCGATTGGTTTTTTAATATACTGCTAAAACCATTGGGTCCGCAGCTCACAACGTTTACAAACAATACGAATTTTGCCAGTGTTTCTCTTGCGGATTTTATCGACAGATTCTCAATTTTTACAGGAATGTTCCTGGCAACTCTCATATTTGGATTTGGAATATGTGTTTATTTTCTAAGCGGAAAAGTAACAGATTCCAGAGATACGCCAATGAGTCTGTTTTTGAAGTACTGTATTGCGATAGGTATCTGTTATAAGCATAAAACGATATATACAACAATCTTAAAAATCATTGATGATGTCTTTACATCCATGACCTACACACTGACAAAATCAGCCATGAAGAAGGATGGGTTTCTAAATATCGTTGCAAAAGTTGCAGATGATAAGCTTGAGATCTTTTGCGTGGAGCAGGCAATAAGCTTTGCCTTCCCAGGTGTAGGACTGATTGTAATTATTCTTCAGATCATTCTCATCTGGAAACTGGTTAAAGGTTTCTTAAAACTGTATTGCGAGATGGTTTCAAGATACATTGTTACAATCGTGCTTTTACTGTTATTCGCAGCTTTTGGTGGAACAATAGTATCAAATAATACATCTTCCATTTTTAAATCATATTTACGAACGCTGTTTAGTAGCTTTTTGGTAATGATCTTCAACATGGTCTGGTTTAAGGGATGCTTCTTTGCAGTTCTTGGAGGAAATAAGTTTACATTTATCCAGTACATATTCGTTCTGGAGCTTCTTGCATTTGGTCTTAAGTTTGATGGAATGCTCAGAAGTATGGGACTGGGTGTTGCAACCGGCGGATCAAGAATAGGAAATGCTATCGGTGGAGCGGGACGTAATATAGCCAATGCACTTAGAATGGCTAATGATGCAAGAAAGGCTGGCGGAAATCTTCTTCAGGCAGGCGGCCTTGCAACAAATAATCCTGGAATGTTCAAACTGGGTACATCAATGGCAGCAAATCCTTTTGATGCACTTAAGCCCGGACAGGGTGGAATTATGCAGATGGCAGCAATGAATGGAGCAATGGGAAGGAAGATTGCTGACGACTTGGTAAGCCCTAAAGATGCAGCTGAAATTATGAACTTTGCCATGAAGAATCCTGGAAACAGAGATGCCATGAACGCACTTAATGGCCTTTCTGATAACAGTGTTCTTGCAGGAGCAAAGTATATGGGAGCACAGAACGGTATCAAGGTAAATGATGCTTCTGTATGTCAGTTCAGAGGAGCAGATGGAAAACAGCATGCAGGAATCAAGATTGGTGGCGAGAAAACTCAGCTTGATAGCAATGGAAAGCCAGTACTTGATAAGAATGGTAATGCTAAAACACATGATGTCAATGGAATTATCAGCGATGCGAAGGCATTTGATTCAAGTCAACAGCTCGGTGATGAGAATATGGGAATGGGGCTTCACTGCGATAATACCCTTAAGAACGGAGAGACATGCCACGTATCTGATGCTGCGGATGTCGCTGGACAGAGTGCTGCCGATGCATTACAGAAAGCTCAGGATAACGGACTCAATTTAAGTGACAATGCTTACATTGAAAAAGATGGCATGGATAGCAATAAGCAAGATGCCTTTAATGTTTATGATGACGGAAAACAGATCGGAACTATTGCTGGTGGAGAGTTTACTGCTGCTTCAGATCTAAATGCTGTAAGTGGAGATGATTTAAGACAGGCGGAGGCTAAGGGGGAAATACAAAATCAATCCGGAGTAGCTGATGTAGGAGATATGAAAGCAACAGGCTATACTGCAACAGCAAAAACACCAAATGGAGCAGATACTCCTCTGACGGCAACATTTACACCAAATGCTGACGGCTCTTCTACTGCAACCATCACAAATGCGTCAACTGGAGAAACGGCATCGTTCAATGTGCCACAAGGGACATCATACTCAGATGCATTATCTTCTGAGAGCGCAAAGAGTGCAGCAAGTAGCGCAAGTGGAGGCGGAGCAGTTTCAGACTTTACACCTTCGGCATATACTGCAACTTCAGTAGGAAGTGATTCAACACAGGCGGTATCTGCAAGCTTTTCACAGAATGCAGATGGTTCATCAACGGCGACCATTACCAATACCTCAACAGGAGAGAGTACATCCTTTAATGTTCCAAAGGGAACTTCATATTCAGATGCTCTTTCATCAAGTGAAGGCATGGAAGCTGCCAGCAGCGTGAGTGGTGGTGGAGAAGTGTCAGATTTTACACCAACCGGGTATAGTGCTACAGCTTACGACTCGGAGTCTGCTCAGGCGCTTACGGCAAGTGTTGAATCTAACAGTGATGGTTCAAGTACAGCAACAATTACCGGAGGTAATGGACAGAGCGCTAGCTTCAATATTCCTGAAGGCGCAAGTTTTGATGAGGCGCTTGCTTCAGAAGATGGCCAGAATGCTTTAAGTAGTGTCAGTGGTGGAGGAGATACAACAGAATTTTCACCGGTAGGATACAGTGCGACTGCTATGGATGGGGACGGAAATGCATCTGCGCTTTCAGCAAGATTTGAAAGTAATGATGATGGTTCTGCAATTGGAATAGTAACTAACAATGCAACTGGAGAGACGGCGGCATTCGATGTACCAGAGGGAGCAACACTTGACAATGTATTCTCATCTGAAGAGGCACAAAGCGCTATCAGTAGTGTTAGTGGAGGTGCAGAGGTTTCAGGCTTTACTCCAAGTGAGTATAGTGCCATTTCGTTAGACGAGAATCCATCTGGTTCAACTCTTTCAGCTTCTTTTGAGAATAACGGGGACGGTTCAATGACTGGTACTATAACGAACACCTCAACTGGTGAATCCTCAAGCTTCAGTGTTCCAGAAGGAACATCTTATGAGGATGCTCTTTCATCCAATGAAGCAAGGGAAGCAATTGGAAATGTAAGCGATAGCGATATTGTGACCGGATTTACGCCTACAGAGTATGGTGCAATAGCAATAGGCAGTGATGCAACAGGTTCAACCATATCAGCGTCGTTTGAGGCGGGGGATGATGGAGCTACGATAGGAACAGTCACAAATGCTGATACAGGAGAAAGCGTCTCATTCAATGTTCCAGAAGGAATGTCTTACGATGATGCGCTTGCGTCTAGTGAGGCTAGAGAAGCAATCAGTGGTATTAGTGGCGGGGATTATGTATCAGACTTTACGCCTAGTTCATATGAAGCAACAGCAACAACAGATGGTGGGTATTCTGAATCCACAATATCAGCAAGGTTTGATCAGAACGAAGATGGCTCTTCAACAGCAACACTTACAAATACAGAAACAGGAGATTACACCAGCTTTAATGTGCCGGAGGGTACATCTTACTCAGATGCACTTTCATCAAACGAAGCGCGAGATGCAGTTCGCTGCATAAGCGATGGAGGTTCAGCAGAAGCATTTATCCCTAATGAGTACTCTGTTCCTGTAACAAGGGATGATGGAAGCAGTGATAGTTATTCTGTTCGCTTTGATGGAAAGGGTGACGGAACATACGATGCTCATATTACAGATTCCAATGGTAATTCTGTAAGATCTTATAGCTCTAATGATGATACTTATGGAAATGGCATAAGAGATGCAATCATGAGTAGTGGTGATTACGACTCAGTATCAAGCTTTGAGCCGGTTGAAGACAGACCGGGTGTTTACCATGCAACAGCTACCAAGGGTGAAACAGAAACCACTATCACAGCTACAGATAAGGGTATATATGCAGAATCACACTTAAATAATGACCCAAGAAGCATGATGTATGTATCTGAAACTGATGGAGGAAACAGAGTCGCATATGATGTCAATTATGGAAAATCATATGATTCTTCTGAGAGGAATTATGGCAGCAACAGAAGCTACAACCAGAGATTTGAGGAAGAACAGGTAAGCGACGAAGCAAGGGATAGAATGTTCAACAATGATGGAAGAGGATCTAAACCTAAAGTAGGTAAACGAAACAATGGAAGGAAAGGCAGGAAATAATGGCAGATGAATTTAGTATCCGGGATAACATGGAAAACGATGCTCAAGAAGCCAAAAACGATCTAAAAACTGTCGCCAAACCCATTGATAACAAGATAAGGGAAAAAGTTGAAGATGAAATTGGTGATAGAATCGCCAAGCATGTAGCCGAACAAGGCGCAAAAAGCGCAGCCCAGGCAGCCGCACAGACCGCAGGGACGGCAAGTGCGGCAGGAGCTGCAGGCGCAGCTGGCGCAAATGCTGTAGCCGGAGCGGAAGCTGCCACAGCCGGAGCCGGAGCTGGGGCAGGAGGTGCAGCCGCAGCTGGTGGAGCTGCTGCGGGCGGTGCAGTAGCAGAAGGAGCTGCTGTTGGAACCGCAGGAGGTCCTGCCGGGATTGTGGTCGGCGTAATAATTGGCGCAGCTGTTGCTTTGGCATCTGCAGTAAAAAATGAAACAGATATTGCTCTTGATAAGGATAATCCTGATGGCCCTAAAATAAATGCTCTTTTTCTTGTGATAGTAGCCGTTCTATTGGGATTCACGACTTTATGTGGAACGCTGATATCAAAAGGTGTTGCTTCAACGGTATCTGTAGGACAGGAAACAGAATTCCAGAATACTGTGGTGGATGGACAGAACATGGCTCTTGCGGGGCAACAATACAAGAATGGAACCACTCTAGATGACTATAATGCCAGTCTGCCGCTTAAAAACGCTATATGGAATTACACTTTTGGAAAGGACCGTTCTGGGCTAACCGATGGACTTCGTCAGACGCTCTCAAAGGCGATCAGAAAGCATTGTAAAAATATTGTCCAACAACTTGAAAAACATACGGGGAATATAGGGGCTCATCCTTATGACAGTGAAAGATCCCTCGATTCCTTTTATCAGAATAAATGGCCTTATGATCTGAAATCTTCTACACATACTCCTCAAATAGGGGATGTATTGATTCCGAACTCAACATTTTATGAACACACATATACAGAATGGAATCCCAGGTATGATGATGTAAACTACGCGGAAATATTTTCTGTGTTTAGCATGACTGATTCCGTGGCGAACGGGGCAACTTATTCCTTTGATTGGGGAGATGTTAATTATAACGATTTTATGAAATACCTCCAAAAAGAGGAATGTTATAAGTATATGTATGAACTTGGACTTAAATGGGTTCCAGTATACAGAGGCGAAAAGGAAGTACATGAAGAGAATGACCCAAGCACGGATGAGGATGATGAAGATTACACGGAAACTATTGAAAAAGAACCTTATGAATATGATTCTCCTGACGAGTGCAGAGGTGCGCCGGATTCGATAACGTGGGATGGAGTTACTTGCGACTGGGAAGAATATTATGTCAAAGTAACTGTTAAGCCAATGGGACTTAGAGAACTCTTTGCTATGGCATTTAATACTACCGATCCGGTATCAGCATCTAATCAGAAACATGTAAACTTTGATCAGCATCAGAATTTGTATATGCTTGGATACACAGAGCGGGTAACAAGACTATATCAGCGTGATGATAAGGTGAATTATTCGATAGATGGTCATGTAGTATCTGATGGAAATGATCCTTTGGGGCCATCCTTTAAAAAGCCACGAAGCAATCGTAGTCCTGTTTATTGGGATGTAAATAATAGTGAATGGCTTAAAGCTAGAAATTGGCAAGGTACAGGAAGAAGCCCTTGGTACTATATAGAGATTACTTATAATGACAAGTTTGATGAGATAGAGTGGGATGAAGACCCTGGTGGATCTCCGCCACCTGGTGACTTTGAACCGCCAGAGGGAGGAAAAATCCTTGATATGTATGAATACATAAATCAGGGTGATTATCCAGACACTATTAGAGGTTCTTCTAAAGAAACTGTGAAAAAATCCGGATGTCTTGATTGTTCTGTGGCGATGATAGCAATGTATTACAAAAGATATCACATACCCATTACAGAGGTCAGTAAACATGTAGATTCAGGTGGAAGCCTTCATACTGGTGATGCGCTGGCTGATTATGGATTAAAGTCAAGCGGCAACATTGGGTCAAGTGTAATTGATGGTGTTGTTAGTGAAATAAACGCCGACAGACCAGTCATATTGCACATCAGAGGATATTGGACATCGAAAGAGGATGGAAGAGTTTTACACGGAACAAGTAATGGACACTTTCTTGTAGGAATGGGATATGATCAGACCGGGTTGTATGTTTATGATCCTGGAAAACGAGCAAATTATCATATATCCTATGAAGATTGGGGACATGTAAACGATTTGTATTACAGAAGTGTCACGCAAGGATAGGAGAGAGATGAAAACAAAAACAAAGTTTATACTAGGAGGTCTGCTTTTAGCTGCCTTTGCCACTATCATCACTTCACTGATAGTACATAACAATGAAAAAGTGACGGCATCAGAAGAAATATCTGAGAAATATGAAGAAGAGGCTGCTCCAGCGGAAGAAAAAAATGAAGAAACACTCATGTTTCCAGACAAAAGGAATTTTACTGATGAAGAGTTAGCAAGGGATGCAGAAAACGAACCTGAAGGAGCTGACCATTATGAAGAAAACGAGCCACTTCCTCTATATCATGTCTTTATAAACAATTATGAGGAAATATATTCTCATTATGACGACTTCAAAATATGTAATGATCTACCATATTATCTGCATACTTACTTCAACCTATGCACCGGAAACCTTGATGAAATGTACGAAGTAACTATCACAGAAGGATCCTTTAAAGGAGATGAATATACCTCGCTGGTTACTTTTGAAGCAACAGTGGATAAATACCCGGACATGATAATCTATATCGAATATGATAAGAATTACAGAGCATTTGGTATTAAGTCTCTTCTTGGAGATTACTCACTAGATACTTTAAAGGCAAAAGGAACTGATCGAGATTTTTGGATAGATTATGATCCATCTCTTGAACAGGAAGAAGTAGATACAACTGCCTCCGATGCAGCAGTTGAGACAGATTAAACATAGCCCTTGCTGGTAAGACAAACAAGACCAGCAAGGGTCTTTTATTGCAAAAGCCTTGAAAAAATACCGTCTTTACTGTAATATATAAAACGATATAATATATGTAAAAGTATATCTAAGGAGGATAACGCAGTGAATGATGAAAAACTGTATGAGTACGGTATTCCCGATAATGTGCTTGAATCCAAGCGAATATTTGGATTTAGACCACGAAACTGGATAGAAGGACTCATATGTGCAGGAATTGTTGGCTTTATTGTAGTTAATATTCCATTTGTACTCAGAGTAAAACTCATTTTCCTTGTATGTCTGTGTGCTCCGGTACTGCTCTTAAATTTAGTCGGTATCAAAGATCAGAGTGTGTTCGAGGCAATCATGAACTTTAAACAGGCAAGAGAAAACAAAGGAGAATATCACTTAAGGAGACCAGATCATGAAGAACGATACAAATCAGGAAGAGTGGCGCAATCCATTAATGGAATTGGTAACGGGGATTCTGCCGCAGACAAAGTCGCAGAAATCATCAAAGCAAAGTACACCGAGTTCAAAGAGAGAAGAGCATGAACCGAATGAGAGAAAAAGCATACTCCCTTTTCCGTATAGGACAACAGATATCAAGCAGTTTATTCCCCAGAGGAAAGAAGAAACATCGGATAAAGGCAAAGATAAAGTAAACTTTGATTCACAAGGCCTTGTTAACGTGAAAGAGATAAAGAACGGAATCATATGCAGTGGGGATGGCAGCTATGTAAAGATTCTGGAAGTGATGCCCCTGAACTACTATCAGAAGGATGTTGCTGAAAAGAATAAGATTACAGATGCGTTTTTGCAACTCTTTAGAACATGTCCCACTAACCTTCATATCAAAATGAGAACAGAAAAAGCTGATACCAATGTGATAGTAAACACTATTCGTGAAAACTATCAAAGGGAAAACAACCCGCAGCTTAAAAAAATGGCAGAGCATTACATAGCACATATTACAGCTCTTCAGAATTCTAACACTGTAGATAAAAGGTTTTATATCATTTATCAGTATGAGGGAGAAAACGGCACAATAAGCCGTGACTTCAAGGATATATATCGTAGTATGAAGAGCATTGAATATGACATTCGCTCAAAGCTTACTAGTTGTGGAAACCTTGTTATTTCTCCTAAGAATGAAAACTATCATGCCTGTGAAGTGCTATATAAGTTTTACAATCCAATAACCTGTAAGAGCGAAACATTACAGGATAGGATAGATAGGATATGTACTGACTTTAAAAAGGCTAATAATCCAATAGGTGAACCGAGGGAAGCAGACTATATTGCTCCCAGAGGGTTATCAAGTAAACCGACAAAAGACTGGCTGCTTATGGATGGAATGTATCATACATGGCTTGTCATAAGAGATAATACATTTCCACCAATTGTTCAGACTGGATGGCTTGATAACATCCCAGTCGATTATGGTGTTGATATAGACATCTTATCAAAGAGGCTTAACAGAGGCACAGTTGAGTCAGGCCTTAAGCAGATGAGAAAGTACAAATACTCATCATTCAATGCCAATAGGACAAATTACGATAAAGCAGAGGCAATATCAAAAGAGATCCAGAATGCAGAATATATTAAGAGCTGCATGAATAACTTTGATGAAGATCTTTTCAACTGTGAGATTATCATCACAGTACGAGCTGATACATTTGCGCTTATGAGAGAGCTTAAGAACTCTATCCAAAAACATCTTGAGGGACTTTCAATTTATACTACAACATCGTTTCTCACAGCTCATGAGTGGCTTAAGAATGTAGCTCCGGATATGTACATTACAAAATCATTCTTCAGGAAGTTCTCCCACAATATGCTGACCCGTAATATGGCGCAGCTTTATCCATTCACATCGATGTCGCTCTTTGACAATGAAGGCTATGTTGTTGGAAGGAATGTCCTTGGAAGTTCCCTTGTTTCATTCAATAACTTCAATACACAGCTCTACTCAAATGGGAACATTGTCATCATGGGAACGCCAGGATCCGGTAAATCATTCCTTGAGATGATGCTTGCCAGCCGTATGAGGATGATGGGAGTAAGGACCATGTTTATTCTTCCCCTCAAAGCACATGAGTATTACAACGCTTGCGAAAAGATGGGCGGAGAGTATATCAAGTTCATTCCTGGTGGAAAGACCTGCGTAAACATCATGGAGATAAGACCACAGGTAGCAGTAAACGGAGATCTTCTTGAGGATACGGATGAAGCTGATGGAATGGATGCACCACTTCTTGCTAGGAAGATTGCTTCTCTTTGTGCTTTTCTTCAGCTCAATATGCAGGATGATAAACTGTCCACTTCTGAGAAGAATAGATTCAACGTTCTTTGCACTAAGCTATATGCCAATTATGGAATTACATCTAACAATGATTCGATATGGCTGAACAAGGAAAAGAGAAAGCTGAAGCCGATGCCAATACTCCAGGACCTGAACGATGCGCTTAAAGAGGATCCGGTTCTTTCAAGGGTAAGAGATGCATTAAGCCCATACATGTATGGCGGTATGTTTAGTAACTTTAATGGACCTACCAATGTAGACCTGACAAAGCAGTATCTTGTATTCGATGTTGATAAGACATCAATCAGTGAGGATTATCTTCCGGCGATGATGTACATTGCCTTTGACTGTTGCTATGACCTTGCGAAGCAGAGCTTAAAACATAAGGATGCAATCTTTATGGATGAGGTTTGGCTGATGATGCAGAACGAAGACTGTGCAAAACAGGTAAAGGAAATGGTTAAGATCATCCGTGGTTATGGTTCGTGTACAGTTCTTGCAACTCAGGATAGCGGGGATTTCCTCAGAAGTAATGACGGTCTGGGAGAATCAATCCTGGCAGCTTCTAAGATAAAGTTCTTCTTAAGAATTGAAGACATGGAGATAAACAATGTTGCAAGGGTAGTTGATCTAAATGCAAATGACAGGGCAAACTTCAAAAAGTTCCCGGCACATGGTAGGGCACTTCTTATGTCGGATAAAGACAAGATACTGATAGACCTTATCTCTTCAGAGGAGGAATTAAAGACTTACACCACAGATGTGAACCTTAGAAAGAAGTTTTCGGAAATGATAGGCTGATTTTTAGTATAAAATATCGCATTTTACCAATAAAATAACGCACTTTACTAATATAAAAAACGCGCATTAGGTGAAAATAAATCATTTTATACTAAAGGAATTTTGAAGGGCAAATTTTCTAGTTTCAAAAAATTCATTTTATACTAAAAATCATTTTTTTATACTAAAAGCCATTATTTTAAACTAAAATGCATTCATTTTAATAGTAAAAAAGGAGAATAATGATGCAAATACAGGAAGAAACCAGAGTAATAGTGAATATGATTGGTAAGTTCGGAGCGCTCACGATCGACCAGATAAAGAAGATGTTTGAAGGAACTAAGTTTAATCCTAAGCCCATGGTATCGTTTCTTTGTAATACAAGAATGATCCAGTTCCTTGATAATAACTACGCTGTTCTGCAGAATAATCCAAATTACAATCCAGAGACTTTGTACTGCCTCTGGGTACTGCTAGATAAGATAAAAGAGCCTAATATTGCACGTTCAGATGAGATAAAAAGCGCAAGTCCCTGTGATAACGGCGTGGAAGTGTGCTTCATAAACAGGGCAAAGACGATAGAATATATCACATTTATAGATAAAACAAGTATTTCAAAGGTTTCTCTTATTCAGGACACTTTCTATACGAATACTGGATGTAAGCCGGGAGACGAGAAAGAATGTCATAGACTCTATACATTTGTGGTTAATGATGAGGATGTTATGGACACCTTGGCAGATATGAATCTCACGATTCCGTTCATGGTTGCGTATGTAGAAGGTCCCCTTACAGAGGTTCCAAGCATTGAATATTACCAGCTTTAAAGGCGGTATTTTTCAGCTCAAAAGAAGTATTTTCTTGGGTTGAAAGACAGTATTTTTTGTCCCAAAGGCGGTATTTTTAGCCTGTTTTATGACGTTTCTAAAATACTTTCTTTGAAATCGTACAATCCGCATGGTTAAGCCATTTGCAAGTTTTGAGGAGCGCATGCTCAGAAACAGATATGCGCTCGTAAGGCCTGAAGTAAAAATACACTTTAGCTTAGGCAAAATAGTGAAGAGGAAATGTAAAAAATGAATAATAAACCGAGGTACATCGAGGGAACAATGAGGAATAAAATTGTGAACTTGTTGCATGTATGTAGTGTCATGACCCCTCGCTCTTTTAAGTTGTTTGATGAACCGCAATCTTCCATTGCAAATACAATGGTCAAAATGAAACGGGAAGGAGTTGTAGAAAAAAGTAATAACACAGAAGTCTTTGAAAATCTATCTTTATCAAATTACAAGGAAAATTATGAAGAATACTTTTTTGACAACATACCTGAAGAGCACGTTTCTTTTTTTGAGGAATTTGGAATATATGATATTAAAAGGGCAAAGTACAGCAAGAAAAAACTTCAGTGTAATGCTAAGAGGATAATAAGAAGCGCTGAGGTTACAACTCTAATGTATACAGCTGGGATACCAACACTTCCTTATGACAAAAAGTATGTGGTTAGAAATAAAACACTGACCGACAATGTGTATTACCAAAGCAGGGAAATGAAAAAGTACTCTGGATACTCTGATGACATTGAAATAGATGATGGAGAAAGAACGGCAATAGCTTCCAGAATAAATGGAACACTTCTCACAGCAGGAGGCAATTATAATGTGTATCACTTTGGAAAGGATATCCAAACATGGTCAACGCAGGGCGAAAGCAAAATAAGATTTCATATCCAAAAGATGCTCGCTGCATATATTAACAGAGAGAGTTGTATTTTGGATAAAGCGATACTGTTTGCCTATGACATAAACATCTTTTCTGAACTCATAGATCCACCCAAAAAATATAGAGATAGATACGAAGGCCTAAGCAGCACTTACGATAATCTCTACGCACTTCCATATGATAAAAATGGAAGAGATATGATAAAAATCATGTCCGAATCAGATTGGCAAAAGAAAATGTATGAGTATGCGTTGGAAACACAATGGCAAGATACGAGTAAACTTGACATAGTATGTGACTACTATGATGGAGATGTTTATACTTTTATACTTTGTGTGCCAGACATAGGACGTTATATTCAGTTTGTTCGCAGTGTTAAGTTTAGAAACCTTCCAAAGGAAAAGTTTGAAGTGATTTGCTTTGATTACCAAAAAGATTTTGTTAGAACGACGATAGAAGGATATGCAGAAATTTATGAAGCGCCCTTTCAAAAATGTTTGGAGGAGTGGAATCAAATTAGTATCACCGGACAGAATGTTGGATGAGTTCCTTGAATCAAATCAGCAGGAAACAGATTAGGAATGCTCATTAGTAGCAGGGGAGAATAACATGATTGAAACAGATGTGATAATAAAGCTCGTAATACTCCTAGCAAGCGTTTCAATTATCTATACCACAATTAAGGCTGTGATCATTGGAGTAAAGGAAGGAGTCCAGAATACAAAAGATATTCTTGGAGGAGCTTCTTACGAACAGATTAAACAAAGAAATAAACAGAAGCAGGACTATGCATTTAAAAAGGACCTTGAGAAGATGGATTCAAAAGTATATCGTCTCACGCATCCATTAGAGTATCTCAACTGCATTATCTTCAAGAAGATTAAAGGGAGGATGGAGTGATGGAAAGCGTGTTTGACAGAATACGAGGTAATAACGAAGAAGGAGGAAAAATCACTCAGGGCATTTCCGATTTCTTTTATGACGTTAAGGAACACAAGACCACATATAAATCGTTGCTCATTGTTTCTCCAATCGGAGGAATACTTACATCTGGGTGGTTTTGCCAGTTGGTGGCAAAGCTTTTTGGCAAACAGGACAAGGTTTACCTGGCAAAGATTCTAATTGCCTGGTTCAATACTCCGGGAATTATCTTGGCGGTGATTGTATGTTTTCTTCTTCTAATGGGAGGCTATAGGTTCCATAAAGTCACAAAGAAAGATTATTATGTGGATCGTGAAGGAAACTTCCTTGTTAGTAAACAGGGCCTACATGGTAAAGCACATTGGCAGACCGAAAAAGAACGTGAACAGTGTTTCAACAGATCTAAGAATATAAATGACCTTTTGGGTGACATTCTCGGAATGGATGATGAGGGCAGACTTTATACGTTAAGAGAGGATCTTGTTGGTATAAATAGAAATAAGTGTATCTTTGGTACTCCAGGATCCGGTAAATCAGCAGCCATTATCGAGAACGATATCCTTCAATGTATAAGAAGAGGAGAGTCGGCAATCATAACAGACTCTAAAGGGGATCTTTACAGAAGACTTTCACAGAAGGCCAGAGATGCAGGATATGTTGTTAAGGTGTTGAACCTAAAGTCCAACGAGCTGAAAAACTCAGATGCATTTCATTTGCTTAAGTATCTGGAAAATGGAGACACATCCGTTGCGGAAATGTTGGCAAACTGTATCATCGAAAATACCGGTGACGGTCATATGGATTATTGGGCGCAGAATGAGATGAATGGCTATAAGGCTTTGCTCCTTTACATTTCTACAAACGAAGCGCTTAAGAGTACCGGCAGAAATACACTGGCAGAAATGTATAACATTTGCACCCAGAATACTCCAACAGGACTTGCGACCATGTTTAATAGCTTGCCAAAGACCCATCCAGCAAGACAGGCATTTAATATCTTTGCAAACTGTGAACCTAAAGTTCAGGGACAGATCCTTAACGGAATGGGAATCAAATTGTCATTCCTTACAGACTTCTATGCTCAACAGATTGTAAGCCATGATGAGATTGACCTTATCCTTCCTATGAAAAGAAAGTGTATGTATTTTGTAGTAATTCCTGATACCAATAAGACTTACAATGTCATCGCAAACCTTTTCTTTAATATGATGCTTATCAAGCAGTGTGAATATTCGGATTCGCTTACAACTAAACAAAAAGAAGACCAACTCTTTGTAAACTACATTTTGGACGAGTTCAAGGCAACTGGTGCTATCAATAATTTCGACGGAACCATCACGACTGTTAGATCCAGGAAGGTAGGGATCACGACAGTACTTCAGACCCTTGGCCAGCTCAAAGATATGTATCCTGGAGAAGCATATAATACAATCCTCGGATCCATGACAGTAAAGATTTTACTTAGAGCAGGAGATGAGGATACTGGAAGGTATTTTAATGTGGCATGCGGTACTCAGACGAGATTAAATAAAGCAGCAAGATATTCGGACACATTAGGAGAGACCATTCATACACATAACTCAGAGACAATCACAGAGGGGCTTATCGGAGCGGATCTTGTCACAATAGATGATACTCAGAAGCTTGATGCTAATAAACTAATTGTAACGATCCTTGGATTTGAACCTGTGAAGCTGAATAAGTATCTGAGTAAATACAATCCGTATATGGAGGGGTGTGAAGACCATGAAAGAGTTCCAGGAAGGCACAAGCCATTATGGAGAAAGAAAGTGGAAGA
>JAEEGL016122963.1_pt1 | contig 17026 bp, 26 predicted proteins | sample 9134231 | NCBI WGS metagenome assembly JAEEGL01 (sample SAMN16246548, study PRJNA631951) | gut metagenome | biome: gut microbiome; feature: rumen; material: fiber-attached | host: Bos | place: Iran: Karaj | collected 2018-10
GATTCTTTATGAGTGTAGCAAGATTCCGGGCTCCACAGTTATATGTGAACGATACGAGGGCTGAATACTGATCCTCGTTTAATGGTAGGCCGGTATTGTTTACAGCCTTTTCTGCATTTGCCAAGTCTGCCATTAGTAATGCATCTGCCCGGGCGTTGCTTATTATCATTCCGGGCTTTACGTCTGCTCCGTTATGCCCCCAGCCTATTGTGTAATACTTTTCGGAAGGTACCGCCTTATATGCTGTCAGCTGACAGGTCTCGAAGGATTTAATAAGGTCGAGTCCTTTCTTCGAGATCTTCATCTGTCCTGAAGGCTTTGCTGCCGGTCTGGGTGTATCACTATCTGTCACTGCCACAATATGCCCTCGGGTCTTTGTACAGAGAATATCTCCTTCGTAAAGCGGCATACCGTTATTATAAGGGATTATCTCGAATAGCCCTGTGGCCATCAGTTTTTGCACCGCGTTTGCTGTAGTGAAATCCCCGGGGTCAACTCCGGAGGCTTCTTTTACGCACTTCCTCATAAGTGAGCTACAATCGCAATTAGTCGGTACCTTAGAATCTATGCCGTCTCTAATAATAGCGTATCTGTCATTCTGCGAATAGCCAACAAATTTGTTGTTGCAAGCAGCTTTCATTCTTTCTGCTATCTTCAACGCTAATGCACGAGATATAGGCCTTATTATTATCCAGCCCTTTTTATGGACGTAGAAGCTCTGCATAGATACCTCGCCCTTATAGTCTTGGGACGATATCTGCAGGCTGTCTCCCTTCGCTCCGCCTGTATATCCATTCTTTTCGTCATGTCTTGCACTGCCGATCGTGACTCCCATAATTTAATGCTCCTTGATTTTCTTAAGCGTATCCACAACCTTGTCATATCCCAGGGTAGCGCATAATACCCCGAAAAATGCCATGATGACCGCCGTTAACACCATTTTTGCATCAAATGCCGCTCCATTCATGATAATGGGGTAGATAATGCAGATAAAGGCCGACAGGATCACCGATACCACAGCTGCTATGATGTTGCTGATATACGGCGTATCGATCTTGTTGCAGAATGTCTTTATACATTCAGTGGTCAACGTGGTTAATACGCTGATAAGCGCCAGTACCTGAAAATTTACAATATCCATCTTTACTCTCCTTTCCGGATCTTAAAAATGCGGATAAATCCGCTGACTGCGAGCTCTGTGCCGAAAAATCCCACGGTGGCGGATGTCAGAGTAGGATCCAGGGCTTCTCCTGTTTTCCACTGAATCACGATATCTGTGATGATATAGATGATCACTATCGCAATGCAGAAGATCACAAAAGCGGTTAGCGTCTTCATTTTCATCATCTGTCCTTTCCTCGGAGCAAATAGCCCTCCAGTGACTGCTTTGCTTTCTTTAGTGGTTCCTTATCTTCGGGATTTAGCTGATAATTAAGCAGAGCCAGCAGCGCTTCCTGGGTGACTTCGTGGCCGTATTCTATGCTGTCAAGGCGTTTTTTGTCGATTGCCAGCTTCCGATCTGCATCATCCATTCTGGTTTCCAGTCTTGTTAAACGGGTATTCTGCTCTTCTTCGGGCTCCCTGGTCTTTTTTACAAGGTTTATGATCACGGTGATGGCTCCGGATAGTGTGATTATTGCTCCGCATGATGCAAGGATAATATTTATTATGTCCTGCGGTGTAAGTGTAATCGTATTATTCATAGCCACCCTCCTTGATCTCCGCTCTTAAGGTTGCAGCCAGGTTCATTTTCTTCAGCACCGGAAGCTTGTCGGCTTCCGCTGCTGAAATGTGCTGTAAGAGCATCCGGAATAAATCGTCAATGACTCCCGACTGGGTCCGGATTATTTCATTTTGTTTCTCTAAAGCATCCAGAGGACTCATTATTCATAATCCTCCCCGGTTATTTCCTTAAACTCCTCCGGCGTGATTCGCTTCTTCATTACCGCATCACGCACCTTTTTTATGGTCCAGTCGTGATGTAAGTAGTAATACTTTATCTTCTCAAACATGGGGCTGTGGGTTTCTGTCTTTTTAGCCATTTTCATCCTCCTTAAAGATCTATGTCTGCCATCATTGCAATGTAGTCAACGCTCGACTGCAGGTGGGTCAGTATTCTTTCCTGCTCAGGGATCTCGATTATTGCAAACCAATAGCGCCCATCTACGGATGCGCACTCTACGACCCGGCCGTCCTTTATGGCCTTCTCTTCTCCCTTTTCTTCCACAACCACATCGGTAAGATCTTCCGGGAATTCAGGTTTTTCATTAACGATGTAACTGTTTCCGTTAACCTCGGCGGTTATCTTTGTCCCGTCATTAAATGTTATCTTTACTTTTTCCATCTCGGCTCCTTTCCAAAAAGCTCCTTAAATAGCACTTTCATGTTTTTCACCTGCTTCTTTGACATAATCCCGGCATAGGCTCCCATCCAGGATTTATATGCCTGTTCGACATCTTTATAGGTTATCTCGCCTTTGGCCAGAATCCTCTTATAGGCTTTTAATTTCCGGCGCTCCCTTGTGACTGATACCGGATTGATCCTCTTTACGACTTTCCCGGTATCTGTCAGGCGGTATTTTACCTGCAGGTATTTGTATGTGTCTGACGCTTTTACTATGTGGGTTTTCTTCACGTTTACGAATAACCCTATCTTCTCTGCTTTAGAGATTATTCCTTCGATAATTGAGCGTGCTTCCTCTATCGTCGGACAGATAAAGTAAATATCATCCATATATCGACCATAGTATTTCAGTCCCCGGACAGTCTTGGCGTAGTTATCGATCCTGAAAGGATAGAAAACTCCGATATCCTGTGATACCTGATCTCCTATGTTCACGGACTTCTGCATGAATTTCTCTCCGGTCCTTAATTCCTTCGGGATCGTCTCGTAATAACTCACGCTGTCAAACTTTTCATCCAGGCAGTGCTCATACTCTTCACTCGTCATGTATGAAACGTCAATCTCCATATTGTGAAGAATCTCATCCATGAGCCAGTGCGTGTCTTCCGGGATCTTTGGGTAAATAAACTCCTTTATCAGATCATGACGGATATTGTCGTAAAACTTTGATAGATCTACGAATCCGATATAACCTTCATTTGTTCCATGTTTCAGGTAATAGTTATGAAGATCCCGCTCGAACATCTTTCTGGCGAACGACAAGCCTTTATTCTTTTGGCTTGCGCCGTTATTGTGAATGAGATATGGTTTAAGGCACGGCCCAAGAATGTTGTCGCAAAGGGCGTGACGGAGTACCCGGTCACGCATCCTTCCGCCGTGTATATGCCGGATCTTTCCTCTTTCATTTAATTTGAATTCGGATCCCGGCAAAGTGTGATATGTTTTTGTTTCGAGTTCGTGTTTTAAGCAGGACAGTTCATAGAGCCAGTCATGTTCATATTTCTGCGGCTCCCGCTTCCATGAGCTCCCTTTCATGGATGCTCTGAAAGCGTCATACAAAATATTTATGTCCGCTATCTCCACCTGCGTCTCCTTTTATTAAGTTGTATTCGCATTCCCGTCCAGGAATTAAGCCCCGGCTATTACCTCGTCGTAACTCGGCACATGGGGCAAGCTTTGCGTATGGCTCCGGCATTCGTTCCGCTATCATTTAGGTTTCCCAGAGACAGCTTTTCCTTTCGCATGTATCCCATCACATCAGAGGGCTTACGAAATCCGGGCGGACGCCATTAGAGTTCGAGGCGTTGTTGTTGTTCGCATTGCCGTTGTTGTTGACATTGGCAAAGTTCGCGCCCGAAACGACATCACGCAGCCACCAGTTCGCACGTTCAAAAGCTGCCTCAAAAGAAAAAGGTTGTCATCTGTTGACAACCTTTCGCTCTTTTCTGTTTTTATTTTTGTGGGCTTCCTCTTTTAAGAATCTGTTGGCCGCCCTGCGGACTCCTTTTATCATAGAGATCTCTGTTTCTATCTCTTTTGTCAGACTTTCATAGCGGTTTTTATCGCCTGGCAGTGTCTCCGCTATGTATAAGAGTTCCTGTTTTAAGCAGTTCATCCAGCCGACGGCCTTGTTAAGGTGTTTTCGTCTTTCGCAATACTCCATCAGCTTTGCCTCTCCTGAAGGAAATATGCTATTTCCAAGCTCAAACTCAAAAACCGCTTTACGCAGGATATCTCTTGTTTCTATCGTTTCTTCCTGCACGAAATCAGAGTAAAAACTCCCATTCTTTTTCTTCATCCGCTCCACTACTTCGGCTTTCTTTTCCGGTTCGAGGTTTGTGAGCCCGCTTTCAAACCTCTGTATTTTCTCTTCGAATTTATCCCGATCATATCCGAAGTCGTTTATAGCAAGATCTGTCACTGCCTTTCTTATCTCCCGGAGCTTGTGGAATGCCTGAAAGTCGTGTTCTTCTCTCCTTGATTTTGGTACACTGCTCATTTTCTAACCTTTCTCATTATTGATCTGTCACCCGGGGACAAGCCCCGGAGATGACAGATCAGAAGATCGCGAAAGCCGGGCGGACGCCATAAGAGTGCGAGGCGCCGGCGCGGGTCGCATCGCCGTAGCCGTGGACAAGGGCAAAGTCCGCGCCCGAAACGACATCACGCAGCCACCAGGTCGCACGGTTTGTTATGAGATCCGGCCGCATCTGGAACAAGGGAAGCTGTCCTTTGTCTATAGCTGTCTCGTATCCGGGATGGCTTGCCCATGCTTCATGTCCGTACACCATGCTTTCATTCATGAGGTCTATGGTAGAATCGTACCATGCCCAGTTACTCGCCTTGTCGCTGGAAACGGCGTTCGTGAACAATTCCCTATGTGAAAGAATGTTGGCGCTTCCGAAAGCGGTCTGAATGGTGCTCTTTGCCGTTGCCATATAGGTCGTATACATTTTTGAGCCCACATATCCGCCGGTCGTGGCATTTGAATCATTCATCTTCTGGGTATCCAGGTTGGTATCCGGTACTACTACCACATGATGATCCACGCATCCATTGTCCTGATCTCCGCAATTAAGCCAGTAATCAAAAGCGGCGATCCTGTACTTGACTCCGCTTATCTCCCAGTAATCTCCGATGAATAAATCATCAAAGGTGCCCGCTGCTATAGCAGCTTTCTGTTCGGCCGTATATGAATCCCCGAGTGATTTTCCCCGGTAAATAGCGTTATGGGCGCCAGCGTTCTCTGTAGCGTATATTCCGAGGGTATCCTTGAGGCTATCCAGCGTCATCTTTTTTACGCCATTTCCGTCATGCACAAGGACTATCGCCCCGCCGGATGCTTCTGTGATTTCTTCAAAATCAATAAAATACTTATCTGACATCTTTTTTCTCCTTTTCTTTAGGCTATTATGAATTTCCAGTCTCCGAGAATCCTGCTGCCGTCATCATCGACAATATGATTTCCGTCATCATCTGCGAGAACGCCATAGAAATGATTATGGTAGATCATATATTCCAGTTCGTTTGTTGTGGTCTTAAGCTCGTTTATGGCCGCCACGAGAGTGCTGGTATCATCTGTGATAAGATCCGAGTTAAGGCCGGCATATTCCAGGAGCTCGCAAGTGTCATGATTCACAAGGATGGTTGTGTTGACTGCGTTGCTAATCTGAAAATAAAAGCTCTGCGAGATATTTAAGACCGTTGTGGGGGAATACGCCGGGATCTCTGTTCCGGTACCCTGGGCTATGACCGCAATAGAAAAAAGGATCGGGGCTTCTGCCGATCCTTCGAGTCTTGCGTATATGCCGACTTCATTCCAGTAGTAGGCCTCTTCCAGTCCTTCGTTGGAGAGGACGCTTGTTATCTTGGCCACGTATTCGCTTAAATGCCGGTGGCCAGATATGGGGAAATTCTGTTTTTCCGACTTAAGGGCTGTCCTGGCTGCCAGAGCTTCTCTGGTTTTTTCTTCATCGGTATAAACACCGTCCCCGGTACTGACTGAGGTAAATTCCAGTGCTTTCTGCTCTGAAGCTGCTGCCGCCACCAACGCACGCCCGAGGTCCGTGGTCACGGCTTTTGAAAATTGATTCGCCATCTTCTTCTCCTTTCTTTTAATTTATATCAGCGTCGTAAATAGGCGGCGCAAATATGCAGGTCGTGGGTGCTGTCGCTTCAAAGATTTCATCATCTACGTGCACAAGGAATTCCACGGGATTGAGCATTGCTTTGGCAGGCTTTATCTCTCTGACCATCCTCGTTAATTTGCTCAGTGCTTCCTCTGTGGTATAGCTTCCGAAGTCTGCGACTATCTTAAATCTCCATTGAGGTGCGCTGTAATCATACCAGTCGTACACTTCAGCATCGCCGTATATATCCTGCGACACGCTACGTATTGACCATACCGTGCCGAGCTTAAAGCATACCCTTATGTAGTGCCGGATCAGACTGATCTTCTTATCCTTGTCATACTCTGTGTTATACCACGGGATATCAATGGCCGCTGCGACTGTATCGAGCTGTTCCTCGGTAAGGATCTCCAGGTTATCGAAAAGATTTACCAGCGGTATCTTTTCCATTACCTTCCCTTTCAGGTAATCCCACGCATTCGAAAAGCCTTTTATAATCCGGTCGTCCCTCATGCACTCAGGAAGGAGGTCTAATAATTTAGTATCTGATATCTTCATGCGCCCTCCTTATTCGAGAAGGCCGTCATAAGTAACGGTCTTTGATGTGCACTTGGCCACTTCATAAGAAGCAAGGGATCTGTATGCAGGAGATGTGACTGTTACGGACGCCGCCCCGGCGTCATAGGCCACTTTTCTTATCATCTCGGGATTGATTGCTATTCCCATCACGGTACCGACGGATTCGATATAATCATCTATTGCCTTGTCCACGGCCGTTTGTATCGCCGCTGCCTGCTCGGTATCCCGCTGCGATATCTTGTATGTAATATCTATGGCATATTCAACCTGTTCGGCCGCATATACGGTAATGAGATCTGTTTCCGCCTTTATCTCTTCCTTGGTCAGATAATCCTGGCATAACGCTATTAGATCAGCTGATGGAAGGGCGCCATCCTGGCATAAGAGATGAATATATATCAGGTTATCATCATGGGTGACTGATACATCCGCTATGGCGGCGCTCACTTCTTTTGCTTTCTGTCTGTATGCCGGAGCTGTACCAACATCAGAGAATGTGAGGGGCGCATATAACACCCGCTGCCTGAAGGCTTCGAGATCTTCAATATCGCATCCGTCGCTGGATACTGTTACATTCGTTACTTCTGTGACATAAGGCACTGAATTGACCATGATATTCACGGATCCCGGCGTATATCCATTTGCGTCCTTGGTGGGTTCTGTGGATAGCGCCAGTGCTTCGCCGGTCTGTCCGGGTTCTATTGTTACGTCCTCTGCTGTAGCAAAGAGGATTGTACCGTCCGCCGTCGCTTTGGTCCCTTTCGGTACCGTCACGGCTTCCGGGGCGTTCTCGGACACTGTAAACCGTAGTGTAAGCTGAGCGTAATCTGCAGGAAGGCGGTAGATATTCCGCTCTACTCCATAATAAATCAAGTGCGTCTCGTCACAGAAGGCCACGAGGTTGTTGTTGGCTTCCGTGTTTATGTCGTTATAGATGCACTCGCCCATATAATTTATGGCCGAAAGAATAGCTCGGATATCTGCGTCATAATCAGCATCTGTTACGCTTATCTTTTCCCCGGTGTCCGGATCGATAGTACCTTCTTCAAATTTCTCTATCAAGGTGTCCATCATGGATTCCGAGTCGTAATAAACCAGGTCAATCATTATTCTCTCCCTCCGTAATATCGGCGTATATTTCCCCGTCCCTCATGTAGAGGGTAGTGTGTACGCGGGTTTCGCGCTCGTTTATCATGTCTTCAGCTTCTGTGATCATCTGAGCCGTGTATTTATCCCTATCCTTATGCCGCCAGTCTGTAGAGACTCCCATTTCTCGATCGTAACAAACAGTCCCTTTTTCAAATTCCAGCATATCGTGGACGTTCTTCGTGATCCTCTCTGTTAAGCTCAGTCCTCGCTTGAATGTATATGCCATTTATGTCCCTTTCGTTTTCTTGTACTCCTCCTTTATCTTTCTCTGAAGGAGCTTGTAATCTTCCCCGGCATTCAGCTGGTCGTAATAGGAATAGAACATTTCAACCGACTGAGCCTGTTTCGCTGCTGCAGCCGCTCTTTCTTCGGCTGCTATGACCTTCTGAGCTTCATACTGCACCTTATAATTTGCCGCCTGGGCTGCATACTTTGCCCTCGCCCTCTCATTCTTCGCATTCATCGACTTGTTGAGAGCTTTCCGCATCTTCTTCTGGAGCTTCGCAGCTTTCTTCTCGGCCTTAGTTTTCTTAACCTTTACGTAATATTCCTCAAAGCCTATTGAAAGGGTGCACGACTTCCAGAGGGTGCCGTTATTGATTGTCACAAGGTCGGACATATCTACCTTGTTTATGCGCCATTTGTAATTGCCGAATTTGGCGCCACCCATGTAGATATACGAATATGTACCCTTTTCGCACTCTGCTACCCACCAATCATGCTCTGCCTGTACATCATTTCCCTGCAGGGCGGATAATTTGATGTTGAACGAAAGGGTGCCGATTCCGGGACCGATATCTTTGGTCTTCGGCATCTTCTTTCCGTTTTTCTTTTCCTCTGTGTTGAATGTGTGGGAGGTTCTTAGATCTGAATAAGTAAGTATCTCGTCCTGCGTGACATACAGGGTTTTTTCAAGCCACATAAAAGCAAAGGTATATCCCATATCACTGCTCCTTTACGCCTATGATCATGCAGTTTGTAAGATCTGCCTGTGTCAGCACTATGGCTATGTCGTTCGGGGCTACCGTTACCTCTTTCATGATCTCTGCGGTTTTCTGAATGTTGAGATCCGTGAACAGGATCAGGGCCTCGGTTCCTGATACATTTATCACAGTAGCGGTTTTATACATCAATAGTCTCCTTCAATCGGTCTTCTCATGAAAAGAGTCTGCCTGTTTCCAGTAAGGTCATTCTTTATCATGTAAATAATATTTTCGGCTGTATGCCCTTTAGGTGCGTCTGCCAGATAAATGATCTCTCCCGGCTCCCGGTCCAGCTCCTCTACGGACGCTTTGGCCACATATTCGTATTTGTTGGCTGTCCTCATTATTCCTTTTGAAAAGCGAATAGATTCATCCACGGAGTTGACCGCCATGTTAATCCTTATGATTCGCCCTTCAATTCCGGACTTCTCTACGGTGCTGATGGCGTTTCCGTCCGATGTCTTGTATGAGTTTTCGACTCTCGAAACAAGGCGGGCGTCCTTTGTTGAATACTCCGGAGGGCTGTCAAACTCCTCCTCTGTCCTCTGCAGAGTGTAGTCCTCCTTTTCCAGCTTCTTTTCATCAAAGATATAGACTTTATTATCTTTAATTCGGATCCCGAAGCCTTCGAGGTTCAATCTCCCTGATATGAATTTCAGAGGATCTTCCTCTATCCTTGTCAGTTCTTTATATGTGATATCCGGTCGGTCTATGTACTCGATGTCAAGCTCTGTCTCTTCGAGCACGTCGGCTATCACGGCGCTCAGTGTTATGTTTTCCCATCCGCCGCTATCCGTCTTAAATGCTGACAAAGGAAGGGAGAGCGCCCGGATGGCTGTCTGTGTTCCTGCGTAATCGATCCCGGATATATACATCTCTCCGGTATCTACATTTCCTTCCAGCACCTGTACGCTGTCCCCTTTTTCAAGCTCCAGGGCCCTTATAGCTCCTTCGCTGTCATCGAAGATCATTTCAAGGGAATTACACTTCCCTTCGAGGTATTCAGTGTAATAACAGCTGTTCGGAGTTTCCTCTATTGCCTGGTCGTTGAAATATACTGTCATTGTCACTCCTCGTCAGTGTCGGTATCTTCAGGGATGTTTATCATTTCTCCGCCGTCAAATATAGCGATATCGCTTTTATCGCTGTTTGCCAGCATGATATCCTTCGTGAATATCTCGTCGCCCATGTAGAGCTTCGCCAGCATGTCCCAGGTCTGCCCCTGTTCTGCTACTATTTCTTTCATGCAAACGCCTCTCTTTCCTGCTCTTCCATGAAGGCTTCCATATTGCGCTTGAATTCCTCAAAAGTATCCTGTAGGCCCTTGTCTGTAAGTCCCGCGCCCTGGATGACGGGAGAGAAGTTGATCACGTAAGATCTGTTATCGCTTCCTCCGCTGGATACGGACGCATTTGCCCCCAGTACTCCGCGAGCCGCTTCATTCAGTAGGCTTCTGCTCCTTGCACTGTTATTGTGAGGGATGATTGTCTCGGGCTCCCCGCCTTCGCCGACGAGGGCTACTGTCGGGCTTGTTACCGTTCCTCCGGATGCAAAAGCTACCTGCGGAATAAGGGGTATCTTTGCTTTTATACCTATGGTTTCAAGTGCTTTTCCTCCAAGCGCCTCTATAGTGCTGTTTATTCCTTTGAGGATATTGTTGATACCGTTGATTATTGTGTTTATAACGCCTCTTACTACGGCTTTCATGGTTTCCCATACGCCGTTAAATATAGTCTTTATTCCTTCCCATGCCTTCTGCCAGTTTCCTGTAAATACTCCTGTAAGAAAATCAAGGAGCCCCGTGAGCGCTGTCATGATTCCTGAGACCACAGGCGTGAACACGGTAAGGACATTCTGAATCCCATATACGAGCTGCCCGGCCAGGAATGAATAAATGGGCATCAATATATTTTTATACAAAGCACTCAGCATCGTAATTGCCGACTGAATCATAGGGGTGATTACCGGCATTAGGGATGAAATGGTATTGAATATCTGCATGATTATCGGGGTGAGGGTCTGTATCAATAGCCCGCCTATCTGCTGAAGTACCGGGAATACCTGTTCCGCTATTGTTGTCGCAATAGGCATGATCGCCGCCCCCATGCTCTGAAATGCCGGTATCGCAGCGCTCACTATCTGCTGGATATACGGCATGACGGCTGCTATCCCATCTTGTACTCCTCTTATTCCATCCTGCACCATCGGAATGGCCGACTGGATCAGCGGGGCGATTCTCGAAACAGCCCCCTTGATATTATTCACGATTCCGGGCACGGCTGCGAGCGCGCCTTTCAGTATTGGCGTGACCTTCTGGACCGCCTGGGACAGGACTGGCATGATGGATTTAAGCGCATCCCCGAATAGTGGTGCGAGCTCTGCCAAAAATCCGGACACTTCCGGAACGATGTCTTCTACAGCCTGGCTTACCATCGGGATGGCCTCGTTTGCCATATCAAGAAAGCTGGTGGCTACGGGTTTTAGCGCAACTTCTGCAGTGGCTTTCAGTTTCTGCAGCTTCTGAGGGATGGTTTCTGTGTCTTCGGCCGCTTTAAGAATAGTTTCGTCGTTCTCCTGAAGCGACTTAGTGAGAGCATCTACATCCATCGCGCCAGTTCTGATAGCCTGTGCCATCGTCACGGCTGTCGCTGATCCGAAGATCTCTGTCGCAATGGTAATTGCTTCTGACTCGGATTTTGCGTTGTTGATTGCGTCGGCGTATTTATTCATCGCCGCAACTGCGTCTCCGCCGTCCTTGGCTATATTGCCAAGTCCCTTTTTCATGCCCTTAAGCACTTGCTCGGTATTTATTCCGGCCTTGTCAAGTTTTGCGATCATGACCGCCGCTTCATCGAAGTTATATCCGAGGTCCTGTAGAACTGCGCCGGATGACTGCATGTGCCCCATAAGGGTATTGAATCCCATTCCTGTGCTCTGGCAGACCTTGAAGATATAGTCCATCTCCCCTTCCATATCTCCAGCGTCAACATTCCACTGTTTTAACGCCTGAGATGATGATTCGATTACGCCGGTCAGATCTTCGCCCATCATGTCGGAGACATATAGGGACTGTTTTGAGAGCGTTTCCAGCGTTTCTCCGGTCACTTCGAGCCTGGTATTCCAGTCTGCTATAGTCTGTGATGCTGCCTCCATTGTTGTAGGGACAGACTTATAGACTTCCTCAAAGCTCTTATTCAGATCATCCAGTGCATCGCCGGTGGCTCCGGTTCCGATTCTGATGGTGTTGGACGCTTCCTCGAACTGCTGCCCGAGATCGAAGGCAGCCTTCGCGCCAGCTACTGCTGCAGTACCAACCGCTGCGATTCCCGCTGCAGCCACCGTGAAACCGGTCTTAAGGGCGCCGGAGGCAAGGCCTCCGAGCTTACCCATAACGCCGTTGATATGCTGCGAGCTTTTATCTGCCATCCCGGAGGCAGTATCAAAAGCCTTCTTTAAGCTCTCTCCTACACTTCCTTCGAGGGTTATGGTGGTTTTTAATTCTTTACCTTCTGACATTGCCTGCCGCCTTCTTTGCTGCCTTTTTCCGTTCCTTGGCTTCCATCTCCAAGAGATCGCTTAGGCTGTTAAACATGCTGTCGAGCATGTCGTAACTCATACCCAGCGCCTCGATAAATCCTGTGTGACTGTTTCTTGTGATAAATGTGGCTTTATCCTCTGCGAGGGTGTGCCCTTCCTTTGTGTCACCCTCTACGCCATTAAAAAAGCGTATGCCACCGTAGTAGCAAGGGCTGCCTCCTTCATTGACAGGCTCGACTGGAGCACTGCCGTCGGTATGTCTGCCGCCTTGGCAAACACCGCCATCTGCACATCAAAATCTCCTGCAGGCTGCCCCTGGAGCTTAGACTTATTCTTCTTCTCAACTTCTCTGATGATGTTTCTGTACTGAAGACCGTTGAGAGATGAAAGATCAAAATATATCGAATCGGTCATTTTGCCGTCTATTTCAATTTCCTTTTTTAATTTGAGTACTCCCTTTCCAGATTTCACGATCTCCTCGACATTTTCCGCATTGACTATCAAGGCATCCGTGCTCATGGTTTCCTCTGCTGTTTCCATTGCTTTTTCCTTCTCATCTGTTACTTTCACTAAATTCTTTTCGTTCATGTTGTTTTCCTTTCTTTGCTGAAAAAGCCCCGGCATTATACCGGGGCTTTCACGTTTTCTATAACTCTATGCTGCTTTGATGATCAGAAACTTGCGAGGGCCGTCTTCAGCTTTTCGCCGTAGTCCTCGCCTCCGAGGATCAGCACCTTGTTAAGAGGATCGTAATCGATGATTATTTCCTCTTCGCCATTGTCAGCTTTCCTCGTGAACTTATATGTGTTGAGACCGTACACAAACTCTCTTTCGTTGCTCTCACCCTTTGTGAAATCTCCGCCAGGGAGCTTCTTCAGCATCGCGGTAGCATAAACCTTGTAGGTCATCCATCCCACGTTCTGATCCTTGTCGGTGTACTGTTCAAGCCATACCAGCTGATGATACTGCTTGTCAGCGCTCATTGCGTCGCCGGTCTCGGGTATCGTTGCAAACTTAAGTGTAAGCTCCACGGCTCCGATATTCGCCCAGTCTATGATCTGGATCGTGCCGTTAAGGCCTGAATATCCGGATACTTCTTCGGATCCAGGTTCTATATCGGGGAGGGTGAAGCCCTTTAAGTTGTCTGTGTTAGTCCAGCTCGTGCCGTCCTTGCTTACCCTGTGGGCGAAGTCGGTTAAGTTATATACGTATTTTTCCATGATTAATCCTCCTCTCCCATGGACTCAAAATAAGCATCCAGCGCGTCGCTGTCATAGGTGACATTGGCGATGATTGCCTTTGCCGGAGGTGTATTGGTCTCAGCGATCGAGTAGGTGAACTGTCCGTCTGCCAGGTCCGCCCTTGAATTCTCGGAGGGCTCAAAAGAGATCGTGCCTGCTATGAGCATTCCCTGAGACACATAGGCGTTCAGCTTCTTACTATATACCTCCACTATGTCATTGGCGGTGCGTACTGACATGGGCTTATGAACGATATCTCCAAACTGCAACTCGAAGTCGTTACAAATGAAATCCATCATCTGCACAGCTACGTCGTTGAGCTTGTTGGGCGGTATATTTCCTCTGTTCGCTTCTGAATAATTGGCCATGCATACGCCGTAGGTGTTCCACTGCATATTTGTTGTGAATGCCATCGTGGCTATACCTGATGCGTTAAGAGTGTCGGCCTCCTTCTCCAGCTGCTTTATCACATTGCCGCTCTTGTCGCAGAGAGAATCTATTGCAATGGTCTCATTTGAAGCTGATTCGTAAGGGATTCCGTCGTTTTTCTTGTCTACGATCTCGCGCCTTGCAGAGAAGATCAGTGATACCGGATATATATATGATCCGATCTTTACATAAGGCCAGCAGATCTTCAGCTTCGGAGATGTGAATGTCTCCTTTTCTGTGAGCGCTCCGGTTCTGGTATTGCTCTCCAGCTGTCCAAAGGCCTGAGCATAATAGTGCTTATCGATAGGATTCTCCGCAATTACTGCCAGCTTCTCCATGACAATATTACCGGCCGTATCCTCTTCCTTGTCCCAGAGGGGAGCTGAAAGAGCTGCAGGAATATAACCGGTATTCTGAGGGATAAAATCTATCTCCTCATACGTGTCCTTGGAGAAGGTTATGTTGGCCGGTGTGACGGTGTAATATTCAACCGTTGCTGTGGCAAGGGTTGAGGAGCTGATGATGATATTCTGTCCGTTGCTGTCGTATGCTACGGTATAATCTACTCCCTTTTCGTAGGTTGTAGGATCCGGATCTGCCCCGTCCGTCAGCTTTATGGTATTGATGACGATGTTGGGGTTGGCGATCTTCACCATTCCCTTTACGAAAGTGATTTCCTCGGTTGTTGCCGCGCCGCTCACGGTTATAGCCGACTTGTTCACGATCATGATAACGGGCAGGATCTTCTCTACCTTTGTGTGGTAATACGCTACCATAGAAAGGGACTGCTCCTTACTGAATGCTCCGGATGTCGGGATTGAGAAGCCGATCTTTTCCTTCATCTCGTCAATGCTCTTGATGATAAAGGTCTGGCCGGCAAGATCCTCCCAGTGTTCATCGTCTACCTGCCATATAGGAGCCTGCCCCAGATACACAGGTATTGCGCTGGTTGCCATTGCGACTTTGAGGGCCGCTGCGTCAACCTGATTAGCTATAATTCCATTAGCCATCTTGAAATTTCCTCCTTAAAATAATTTAGGTCGGGGTAATGCCCCTACATTGGTTCTTAACTGGAACGAAAGATATCCGAAGTTATACGGATATGTGTAGGCTGCCGTTCCATAATTGCCTATCTCGAATTCCATCCCCGCTGCAAATGTTGGGACGTCTCTGATCCATCCCATGACGCGCTCCAGCATGCCGGTGACATCCAGCACGCCCATATTGTCAGGAAAATCAACACTCTCCTCTTCTTCCTCTTCGTGCTCATAGGCTACTGCCGTATAAGAACACGCCTGAATGAGCACGTCTATTTCTTCGTTGTTCGGGTGGAAGTTGGCTTTTTCATAACCTACAAGGATATAGGGGGCCTGATAAAAGCGATCATCTACTGATCCGTATAAAGAGAAGTTTGTGTGTGGGATATTCCCCACTGCCACCTTCGGCTTTACCACTTTCAGAGGGCTTTCTTCGTCTCCTTCCTTCGGTGGTCTCGCCATCCTAAAGTTATCCTCTTTGATCTTTTTATCAAGGAAGTCCTTTATCCTTAATAATTCCGACTGTACGCTTTTCATATTCCCATCCTCTTCAGCTCATGATCCAGCCTCTTTTCATAAGTTTCATTTATGGCATCCATGACCGCTTCCTCTACCTGAGGATTGGTTATCATCTGGGCCGCTGATAAGGAGTGCATAGGGCTTATCACCTTGCCTTTCCTCTCCCAGAGCATGGCATGCCCGCCTTTGATCGCCGCAGGGTTTGCTATAAATGCGTGGGGTAGTTGTTTTTTCTGTCCTTTTTTTATTGCTGCGGACATCTTCTTCCGCTTTGCTACCTTGATCCCTTTCTGCGATTTATAGGCTTTTGGGGTCATGCTAAAATGCGAAGGGCTCTCTCCTATGGTGTAGCGCCTGGATTTCACTTCAATGGAGTTTTTGTTGACGCTGGTGGCTGCCTTTAGGTCACTCCCTTTGATCGTATATACCGCAGGCGCTCCGCCCTTCTTCGCGCTGGTGAATGCAGACACGCCGGCCTTCAGCGCTCTCGCTCTCGCTCTGTCCACGGCTTTCTGTCCGCCTGCCTTCACAGCCTTCCAGGCTTTGGTGATATTTGATTTATCTACCTTTGCCTTTATATTCATCCTTTACCCCTTAGCAAGAAAATGGCGTACATCCCCATATCCTCTTCTATCCGGTCTACGGTGTACAGATTGCCGTCAAAGCGTACTGCATCCCCGTTCTTGGGCTTCTTTTTGAATCCCGCTGCCGGTGCAAAGATCATGTGGCTGTCCTGGCCCATGAAATCAAACTGTGATGAATACTGCCTTATGAGTATGTCATCATCCACCACTGCATTTATTTCATATGTTGCCCCGCTGCCGCCATTCCATTTGTGAGTGTCGGCAAATTCGTCGGGGTTTATAAAAACACCTTCAATATCTGCCGCCACCATATCTTTAAATGCGTTCATGGCTCACTCCATTCCGGCGGATCCGTCCTTTATCCAGGCTTCAACCTTTTCATCGCGGAACGGTATTTCCTCTCCCGTCTTGATCATCAGCCCATCGTACAGGAGCGGGCGCTTCGCCCTTAACGTCTGCTTCTTCGCCTTTACAGGCGCTTCTGCTTCAGGCTTCTTTGCTTTCTTTGCAGCCATATTGTCCTCCTTATTCAGGTTCAGCCGCCGTCATGATAGGCGTTTCATCGACTGCTTTTGTGATGTCGTTTATAAGCTGCTCCTTGGACATACCTACTTTGTAGGAGACTCCGTGCTCTTTGCCGACTTCTCTGAGCTCTTTAATAGACATGCTCTTAAGAGACTGTATATACACGTTTTCGCCTGTTTCTTCGCCTTCAGGGAAAGGAAGTGTGTCTTCTTCCTCGGCAGCTTCCTCCTCTTCGGGCTCTTCTGCTTTGGTGTCTTCTTCCTCTTCCTCCGGTTCCTCTATCGGCTTTTCGTCGGCCTTGACCAGCACGCCTTTTTTGATCATGCGTAAAGAAAGCGCATCGTCCTCTTCAAACGGTGCGCTTTCCCTGGTCTTCGTGGTCACAGATCTTGTGTCCTCGTTATATACGCC
>JAEEGL011934193.1_pt1 | contig 17025 bp, 13 predicted proteins | sample 9134231 | NCBI WGS metagenome assembly JAEEGL01 (sample SAMN16246548, study PRJNA631951) | gut metagenome | biome: gut microbiome; feature: rumen; material: fiber-attached | host: Bos | place: Iran: Karaj | collected 2018-10
ACATGGAACGGCTGTCCCATGAAACGCTGTACGCGGCGGGCGCGGTGTACGACCAGCTTGTCGGCGTCGGAAAGCTCGTCCATGCCCAGGATGGCGATGATGTCCTGCAGTTCCTTGTAGCGCTGCAGCAGTGCTTTCACTTTCTGGGCGGTGTCGTAATGCTCCTGTCCGGCCACTTCGACCGTCAGACTGCGCGAGGTGGAATCCAGCGGGTCGACGGCCGGATAGATGCCCAGCTCGGTGATTTTCCGGCTGAGCACCGTGGTGGCGTCCAGATGGACGAACGTTGTGGCCGGAGCCGGGTCCGTCAGGTCATCGGCGGGAACATAGATGGCTTCGACGGCGGTGATGGAACCACGTTTGGTGGAGGTGATGCGTTCCTGCATCTGTCCCATCTCGGTGGCCAGCGTAGGCTGGTATCCCACGGCCGACGGCATGCGGCCGAGCAGGGCGGAGACTTCGGAGCCCGCCTGGGTGAAACGGAAAATGTTGTCCACGAAGAACAGAATATCCCGTCCGCCGTTTTCTTGTGTGCCGTCGCGGAACGACTCGGCGACGGCCAGCCCGGAGAGCGCTACGGTGGCGCGGGCTCCCGGCGGTTCATTCATCTGTCCGAAAATCAGCGTAGCCTGGGATTCCTTCAGCTGTTCCGGATCCACTTTCGACAAGTCCCACTGCTGGTTCTCCATCGACTTGCGGAATTCCTCTCCGTACTTGATGACACCCGATTCTATCATTTCGCGCAGCAGGTCATTGCCCTCGCGGGTACGTTCGCCGACCCCGGCGAACACCGACATGCCGTCGTATTTTTTCGCCACGTTGTTGATGAGCTCCATGATCAGCACGGTCTTGCCGACACCCGCACCGCCGAAGAGACCGATCTTGCCGCCTTTGGCATACGGGCAGAGCAGGTCGATGACCTTGATGCCGGTGAACAGGATTTCTGTCTCGGTCCGCAGGTCCTCGAACGCCGGCGGTGCCGCGTGGACGGGATAGCCACCTTCTTTGCTGACGGGCATTTGGATACCGTCTATGGTATCGCCGGTGACGTTCAGCAGCCGTCCTTTCACCTGGTCGGCCGCCGGCATGCGGATCGGACCGCCCATCGTCCGGACGTGCATGCCTCTGCGCAGTCCGTCGGTGGAATCCATCGCAATGGTCCGGACCATGCATTCTCCGATGTGCTGATAGACTTCCGCCACCAGCGTGGTGCCGTCTTCCCGGTCGATTTCGAGCGCATCGTGGATTTCCGGCAACTGGGCGCCCGAAGTTTCGAACGAAATGTCAACGACGGGCCCGATGACTTGAACAACTTTTCCTTCCAAAGGGGTCATATGCAGTAAAAATGAAGTCCAAAGTTACAAAAAAAGTCGGAAGTCTCTTTTTTTTCTTTACTTTGCGGTATCGTTTCTGAAAAAACTGTCATGATGAAAAGGATTGCGGCAGGATTTGCCTGCTGGTTATGCTGTCTGGCGGTACTGACCGCGCAGGAATCCGCGCCGGTATACTATTATTCGCCGGTGCCGGTGGCGGCTGACTCGTTGTCCACGCCGGAGCTTTTCCGGACGTTCGCCGAACACGCTTCCGGTGGCGGCGCTGTCACTGTCGTGCAGGACAGCAAGGTCGAACGGCTGCTGGACGCCTACCGGCAGCGCTATGACGAAGCAACCATTCCAGGTTACAGAATCCGCATTTTTTCCGCGGCCGGCAATACGGCCCGGCGCCAGGCGCTCGATGCCATGAAGACTTTTTCCGAATCCTATCCCGACATCGTGCCGTATCTCAGTTACGACGAGCCGTATTTCAAAATCTATGTGGGCGATTTCCGGATCAAGAGCGATGCCCTGCGCTTTCAGAAACAGATTGCACCGGACTATCCCCATGCCTTTATCTCGGCTGACAATATCCGTGTCAGGGCGGACCGGGAGAACTTGATTCTCCAGCCATGACCGCCGGTGTATCGCCGGTACGGCCCCAGATAGATGCTTCGTGGCTCCGGCTGCTCGCATCCGAATTTTCCGCACCTTATTTTGCGGATCTCAAGGCTTTTCTGATTGAGGAGAAACGCCACTACCGGGTATATCCTCCGGGCAAGTGGATATTCAACGCGTTCAATGCCACGCCGGTGGACAAGGTCCGTGCCGTAATCCTCGGGCAGGATCCCTATCATGGCGAGGGACAGGCGCACGGACTCTGCTTCTCGGTGCAGGACGGCGTCAGACAGCCGCCGTCGCTCGTCAATATCTTCAAGGAGCTGCATGACGACCTGGGCTGTCCGATTCCTTCGAACGGCAACCTGCAGTGCTGGGCCGACCAGGGCGTGCTGCTGCTGAATGCGACCCTGACGGTCCGGGCCGATCAGGCCGCCTCACATCAGGGGAAAGGATGGGAGACATTTACGGACTGCGCCATCCGGCGGCTTTCCGAAGAACGGGATCATATTGTTTTTCTGCTGTGGGGAAACTACGCCCGGGCCAAGAAGAAACTCATCGATCCGACCCGCCACCTCATCCTGGAAGCTGCCCATCCATCGCCGCTGTCAGCCTACAACGGATTTTTCGGATGCCGTCATTTTTCCCGCGCCAACGCCTGGCTGCGCGAGCACGGCATTCCGGAGATTGACTGGACTGTCCGCGATTCTCAGAAATCCTCCTCGTAGCGGCTGCCGCCTGTCTGGACAGCGGGCTGCGGGGCGTCCACCTCGCAGTCGATGCCCGTCATGTCGGCCGGCCGGTCGAACGGTCCCTGGCTGATGCCGAGCCGCTTGTCGGCATACACTTTCTTCATGTACAACGCCCAGATGGGTAATGCCTCTTCCGCGGCCTGGCCGCGTGACATGGCGTCAAAGTGGATGGAGCGCTCTTCGCCGCCGACCCATACGCCGCTCACGAGCGTGGGGGTGATGCCCATGAACCAGCCGTCCGAATGCTCGTTGGTCGTGCCGGTCTTTCCGCCGATTTCATTGGTGAAATTGTAGCGCAGCCTGAGCCGCACCGCCGTGCCGCCGTCCACGACGCCCTGCAGCAGGTTGACCATCATGTAGGCGGTCCTTTCGCTGATGACTTCTTCCGTGCGGGGCAGATAGGAGGGCATCAGGGCATTGCCGTTTTTGTCTTCGATGCGCGTTACGAAAACAGGTTCGGTATAGACCCCCTTGTTGGCGAATACGCAGTAGGCGGTCACCATTTCCGCCACGGAAATGTCGGACGTGCCGTAGACAATCGACGGCACGGGGTCGATGTAGCTGGTGATGCCCATCTTGTGCGCCATGTCGGCCACCGCTTTGGGGGTCACCTGCTTGATGATCCACGCCGAGATGTTGTTTTCGGATTTCGCCAGACCCCATTTGAGTGTCACGCGTTTGCCGATGTCTTCGGAGTTGCCGGAGCTGCGCGGTGTCCAGGGCTTGCCGTTGTCGATGAAAGTCTGAGGGATGTTGAGCACTTCGTAGCACGGCGTCAGTTCTTTCTTGTCCTGCAGCGCCAGTGTATAAAGGAACGGTTTGAACGTTGAGCCGACCTGCCGTTTCTGCACGGTGACGGCGTCCCACTTGAAATGCTTGAAATCGATGCCGCCGACGTAGGCCTTGACATGGCCGGTCCGGGGATCCATGGACATCATGCCCGACCTCAGATAGTGCTTGTAGTACAAGATAGAGTCGTAGGGCGTCATAATGGTGTCGAACTCGCCGTCCCACGAGAACATGCCTTCCATTTCGACCGGTTCTTTGAAAGCCTGCATGATCTTGGCGTCGGACATGCCGTTGCGGCGCATGTTGGTATAGCGGATGCTCTGCCGGATGGATTCGCGCATGATGGTGTCGATGCGACCCATGGTCAGGTCGTTGGAGAAGGGCGCCTTGCGGGAATTCTTCTTTTCCTTGAAGAAGTTGGCCTGCAGGTACTTCATGTGTTCCGCCACCGCTTCCTCGGCATATTGCTGCATCCGCGAATCCAGCGTGGTGTAGATTTTCAGCCCGTCACGGTACAGATTGTACGGCGTTCCGTCCGGTTTGAAATTTTTGTTGCACCAGCCGTACAGCGGGTTGGTGAACCATTTGACTGAGTCTTCCCGGTAACTGTCGGGATTGGCGTAACGGCTGCGGACCGGCTTGGTACGGCTCATGGTCAGCCGCAGGAATTCCCGGAAGTACGTACCCGTGCCTGTCAGGTGGTCCTGCACCTGGAACTGCAGGGTGATGGGGAGTGCCGAGATGGAATCCAGTTCGGCGCGGGTGAGATATCCGTGCTCTTTCATCTTTTCCAGCACACCGTTGCGCCGGACGAGCGAGCGTTCCGGATTGCGTACCGGGCTGTAGCGGGTCGGTCCTTTGAGCAGACCGATGAGCAGGGCGGCTTCTTCCACCCTGAGCGAGTCTGGCGTCTTGTTGAAGAAAGTCCTGGCGGCCGTCTTGATGCCGTAGGCCTCGTGGCCGAAGGGCACGGTGTTGAGGTACCACGTCAGGATTTCGTCCTTGGTATAGTTGCGTTCCAGTTTGACGGCGGTGACCCATTCGCGCAGCTTGTCGATGGTCAGCTGCCGGTACCGCTGGAAGGACGAGGTATAGCGCGTCGTGTCGCGCGGAAAGAGGTTCTTGGCCAGCTGCTGGGTGATGGTACTGCCTCCGCCTTCGCCGCTCTGCCGCATCAGCAGGGTCTTGACGGCGACGCGCACCAGCCCGATGCCGTCGATGCCGGCATGTTCATAGAAACGGTGGTCCTCCCGGGCGATGAGTGCCTGTATGGCGTAGGGCGAGATCTCTTCGAAAGAAACGGGGTTCCGGTTTTCGATGTAGAAGGTGGCCAGCAGTTGCCCGTCTGCCGAGAATACTTCGGAGGCCTGGTTGCGCCTGGGGTTTTCCAACTCCTCAAAGGTCGGCATGAAACCCAGTCTGCCATGGGCTATGGCACTGAAGAGCAAATAGCTGCCGCCCAGTGCGAGCAACAGCAGCCCCCAGCAGCACAGCACGAAAATCTTTGTCTTTGTCATAGTGACTGAATGGCGTCCGGTGTGGCACGCGGACGTGTGAACTGCAAAAATACAAATTTCTTGCATAGCAATGCAGTCCGGCGGGATCGGGTCGGAAGTGATACGGAAGGGCATTGGGAATAGAAGACGTGAGCACTGTTTTTGTTGATAGTTGTAAATCAGCATCTTGCATTTTGTATTCGGGCCGTTTTGCGAAGTTTTTTCAGGCGTCGCTCCGCTTTTCTGAATAAAAATGTATTACTTTGCGCCCTCCATTGGAAAGGGGACGGGTGGTGTATACCAATCCCGGACCAAACGGACGGGGGAAACCGCTTCCTTTTGTCCAAATAATTCAAAGTCAGATATACAGGGGATGAAATCGAATTTAGTCATCGTAGAGTCGCCGGCCAAGGCCAAAACCATAGAGAAATTTCTGGGGGACGGATATGAGGTAACGTCCAGTTTCGGGCACATACGCGATCTGGACAAGAAAACCATCAGCGTGGACATCGACGACCATTTCCGTCCCCTCTACATCGTGCCGGACGACAAGAAAAGTCTGGTTTCCGAACTGAAAAAGAAAGTGACGCAGGCTGAGACGGTCTGGCTGGCTTCCGATGAGGACCGCGAGGGAGAGGCCATCGCATGGCATCTGTCGGAAGTCCTCAAATTGAAAAAGGACCATACGCGGCGCATTGTTTTCAACGAAATTACGAAGGATGCCATCCTGCGCGCCATTGCCGAGCCGCGCGACATCGACATCAATCTGGTCAACGCCCAGCAGGCCCGCCGTGTGCTGGACCGGCTGGTCGGTTTCGAACTGTCGCCGGTGCTCTGGAAGAAAGTGAAACCGGCGCTGTCTGCGGGCCGTGTGCAGAGCGTGGCTGTGCGTCTGCTGGTGGAGCGCGAACGCGAAATCCGGAATTTTGTCCCCACTTCATCCTACCGGGTGCTGGGACGTTTTGACGTGCCCGGGCAGAAGAATGCCCTGACGGCCGAACTGCAGGCCCGGCTGGATACGCCTGACAAAGTCCGGGATTTCTTCATGCGCTGCCGCCCTGCGGTTTATACCGTCGGCGATATCGTGACCAAACCATCCAGGAAATCGCCCGCGCCGCCGTTCACCACTTCGACGCTGCAGCAGGAAGCTTCTCGCAAGCTCGGCCTGTCGGTGTCACAGACCATGTCAGTGGCCCAGCGGCTGTACGAGGCGGGAAAAATCACCTACATGCGTACCGATTCGGTCAACCTGTCCGACCTGGCGCTGAACATGGCCCGGAAGGTCGTGGCGTCCGAATTCGGTGAGGCGTATGTCTGCCCGCGCCGCTACAAGACCAAGACCAAAGGGGCACAGGAAGCGCACGAGGCCATCCGGCCCACCTATCTGGACAAGCGCGAGATCAGCGGAACGGCCGTCGAAAAGAAACTTTACGACCTGATATGGAAGCGGACCGTCGCTTCGCAGATGAGCGATGCCCAGATAGAGAAAACGACGGTGAACATCCTCATTTCCTCATCGCCGGAACAATTTGCGGCATCGGGCGAGGTCGTTCGCTTCGACGGATTCTTGAAGCTTTATATCGAATCGCACGATGACGAGCCGGAAGAGGAGACCGGCGGACTGCTGCCGCCGCTCATGGCCGGCCAGACGCTCGCTCTCGGGCACATGACGGCCACCGAGCGGTTCACGCATTCTCCGGCGCGGTACACCGAGGCCGGTTTGGTCAAGAAACTGGAGGAACTGGGCATCGGCCGTCCTTCGACCTATGCGCCGACCATTTCCACAATCCTGCAGCGCGGCTATGTCGTAAAGGAGGACAAACCGGGCGAGACACGCATCATCCGCGTGTTGACCTTCGAGAACGGAGAAATCACGGAAACGGAGAAGAAGGAACTTTACGGATCCGAGAAAGCCAAGCTGGTGCCGAACGACATCGGTATTATCGTGAACGATTTCCTGGTGGCGCATTTCGGCGATGTGCTGGAGTACAATTTCACGGCAACGGTCGAAAAGGAATTTGACGAGATTGCGGCGGGCAACATGAAATGGGAGGACATGCTGCAGCGGTTCTACCGCTCGTTCCACGCCAAGGTGGAGGAAACGATGGAGCATTCCGACCGTACGGTGGGCGAACGTCTGCTCGGTTATGACCCGGCAACCGGTGTGCCGCTGACGGTCAAGATGGGCAAATATGGCCCGCTGGTGCAGATGGGTTCGACTTCCGATGTGAACAAGCCGCGTTTCGCCGGGCTGCTGAAGGGCCAGCATATGGAGTCGATTACGCTGGAGGAGGCGCTGGCGTTGTTCCGGTTGCCGCGCAAACTGGGCCAGTACGAAGACAAGGAGATCACGGCGTCGGTGGGACGGTTCGGTCCCTATCTGCTGCATGGCGGCAAGTTCTATTCGCTCCGGCCTGATGTGGACAATCCGTTGGAAATTACTACGGAACGTGCAATCGAAGTCATTGAGGCCAAGCGCCTGGCCGACCAGAACAAACTCATCCGGACCTTCGACGAAGATGCCCGGATCCAGATACTGAACGGTCGTTGGGGACCGTATATCGCTTGCGACAAGAAGAATTACAAGATTCCGAAAAAGGAGGATCCTGCCGGACTGACGCTGGAGCGTTGCCTGCAGATCATCGCCGAGGCGGATGCCAAAAGCCCCCGGACCGGCGGTAAACGTTCAAAGAAATCGTAATGGACCTGCTCAACCTGCTCACGCCTGTTTCACCGGCTGCCAAGCAGCATGCGACGGACGGTTCCCTGGGAGAACACATCCGGCTGTTCGGGAGCGATGCCGATGCGGCCCTTCCCGAAGGGACGGCAGTCGCCATCGTGGGGATCCCCGAAGACCGTCTCACGGGGCATCGCGGCGAAGCCAAGGCACCGGCCGGTGTCCGGAAGGCCCTGTACGAACTGTCCAATCCTTTTGGTGACAAAGTGGTGACGGATCTTGGCGACCTGAAGCCGGGACATACCCTGAACGACACCTATTGTGCCGTTGACATGCTGATATCCTGGCTTCGCGACCGGGACATCGTCACGGTGCTGATCGGCGGGTCGTACGACGTGGTCTACGGGGCACTGCTGCCTGCGGTGCGGCACGAGCGTTTCCTGCACTGGACTTCTGTTCATCCGCATGTTTTTCCGGAGGATTACCGGTATGCCGACAAAATCTCCCCGCTCTCACGGATGCTTTGGACCCCTGGCCAGGATCTGGAATACACGCAGGTGGGTGCCCAGCGGTATCTCGCATCCGCCGCGCAGTGGACACATGCGGAGCAGTATTACGATGTGCTCCGGCTGGGCGTGGTCCGGGAAGATCTTGAAATGGTGGAACCCTATCTGCGAGACAGCCATGTCGTGTCGCTGAGCATGACGGCAGTCCGCTATGCCGATGCGCCCGAAACTTCCTGGCTTTCGCCCAACGGTTTCATGGCTGAGGAAGCCTGCCGGCTGGCTTTTTTCGCCGGCACCAGTCCGATGTGCGGCGTGTTCAGCCTCGGCGACATGCGTCCGAAAGGCCGCCAGACACTGAACGTGACGGCCTGTGTGGCAGCCCAGTGCATCTGGCACTTCCTTTCCGGCCTGTCCCTGCGGGTCAGGGAGCATCCCTCCGAAAACGCCGCAAATTTTCAGAAATATATTGTGTCGCTGGACCAGAGCGGGCAGACGCTTCATTTCCTGAAGAGCATACTGACTGGTCGCTGGTGGATGCTTCTGCCCGGCGAAGAGGGACGTCCCCCCGCCGTGACGGCATGTTCCCAAAGCGACTACGAGCGGGCATGCAACAACGAAATGCCTTCCAGGTGGTGCAAACTGATACGGCGCTGACGCGGCATCGAATATCGGCATGACATGAGACGATGGTTGTTCATAGGAATCCTGCTGCTGGGGTCCGCCATAGAGGGCAGATGTCAGCAGGAATCCGACTACAGCCAGTATTTCAACCACATCATAACCTTCAATCCGGGCTATACCGGAGCATCCGGCATGGCGGATCTTTCGGCGCTGGTGCGCCGGCAGTGGAGCGGCATCAAGGGCGCACCGGAAACCATGTCCCTGCAGGCCCAGGTGCCGGTGAATCTGCGCCGGGCGCCGGGCGGTCTCGGCATCATCCTTTCCAACGATGAATATGCCTTCAACAAGAATTTGAATGTCAATTTGCTGTATGCCTACCACATGCGGATTGCATCGGGACAGTTGGGCATGGGTCTGGGCGTCGGCATGTTCCAACGTAAACTGGAGGCCGACTGGATTTATCCCGGATCGGCCACGGCCGGAGCGGGCGCTGACGTCGCTGTGCCGGAGCAGAACGCTTCGGATGCGACGTTCGATGCATCCTTCGGACTTTACTATGAAACCGAAAACTACTATATAGGCCTTTCTTCACTACATCTTTTCGAACCGGAGTTCGCTTACATGCAGACCGGAGAAACGCTCAAGCGTCAATACTATGTACTGTGCGGCTACAAACGCGAAATGGGCAATCCTGCCTGGGAGTTCCTGCCCTCCGTCCTGTGGAGGACCGACGGAAAAATGTCGTTTTTTTCGGGAAATTGCCGTTTTGAGTACAATAAAAAGTTTTGGTGCGGCGTTTCATATAGGCAGCAGGATGCTGTGACCGGTCTTGTCGGCATCGAATTGTCCACCGGATTGCGCATAGGTTACGCCTATGATTTCCCGGTGAGCAAGTTGGGCGGCATCTCGGACGGCTCGCACGAATTTTCCGTGCGTTACCAGTTCCGGATCGGTCGTGAAAGGAATGTTTACAAGTACAGGAGTATCAGGTATCTATAAACTGGTGCATCCGGACAGGCCGGCGGTCGGGACCGTTCCGGCGGTACTGAAAAAGACGAAATATGAAGAAATGGTTCTTATGGGCCCTGTTCGCCGTCCTGGCGACGGGCTGCGCCAACACCGGCAGCGGCGAGCTGGTCGGTACGGCGCGGAAGCGTTACATCGAACCGTTGCCGCACGGCATGAAACTGGTGCCCGGCGGGACGGCTGTCATCGGCAGCGACAGCGAGGACGCGGTGCTGTGGGATCCCAATTCCACCACTAAGAGTATCACGGTCAATCCCTTCTACATGGACGAGACCGAAATCACCAATGCCGAGTACCGTCAGTTCGTGATGTGGGTGAAGGATTCCATCATCCGCAGGGAACTGTTGATGGCCGGATATGACGAGTTCATGCTCAACGCCGACGATGAACGCTCGGCCGAGACGGCGGCGCTCGACTGGAGGACGCGCATCGACATGCGCAACGAAGACATCGCCGACATGGTCCGGCAGGAGATGTACCTCCCCGAGGAAGAATGGCTTTTCGGCAAGCCCGCCCTGCGTACCGAACGCCTCGTCTTCACGTACGAGGAACTGGACCTGAAACGCGCGGCTTCCGGCGACTACGGCAGCCGCCGCGACCTGATCAAGCGCACGTCGGTGCCGATTTATCCCGACACGCTGTGCTGGATCAAGGACTTCGACTACATGTACAACGAACCGATCGCCTCGACCTATTTCTGGCATGAAGCCTATGACAACTATCCGGTGGTGGGCATCACCTGGGAACAGGCCCAGGCCTTCTGCGCATGGCGGACCAAACGGCTGAACGATGCGCTGGCCCGCATGGGACAGCGGCCGGTCTTCGCTTACCGTCTGCCTTCGGAATACGAATGGGAGTTTGCAGCCCGCGGCGGCCTGGACGGCGAGAAATATCCGTGGGGCAGCGAATTCGTCAAGAACAACAAGGACTGCTTCCTGGCCAACTTTAAGCCGGGACGGGGCAATTACTCGGATGACGGATGGGTGCTGACCTCTCAGGTGGCACAGTTCGCCCCCAACGACTACGGGCTTTATGACATGGCCGGCAATGTGGCTGAATGGACCTGGTCGGCGTACGATGAATCGGCCTATAGCATTGTCAGTGATGTCAATCCGGAGTTCCGCCATGATGCCGCTCCCGACGATCCTGCGCGGTTGCGCCGCAAGGTTGTGCGCGGCGGTTCCTGGAAGGATGCCGAATATTTCGTGCGCGTTTCGACGCGTTCCTACGAATATCAGGACTCGTGCCGGTCGTACATCGGTTTCCGTTGTGTCCGGGATTATCTGGGGTCTCCCCGTCGTTAGTGTTGCTGAAAAAGACAGATTACCATGAAAAATACACGCAGTTTTTTCGATACGCAGAAATGGAAGAATTTTGTGGCCAAAATGTACGGCTGGGGTGCGTCGGTGGTGATTATCGGCGTGCTGTTCAAGCTGATGCACTGGCCGAAAGCCGGGTATTTCCTGGTGGCCGGCTTGGGCGTCGAGGCCATCATCTTTTTTCTGTACGCCTTCGAACGTCCCTATAAGGACTATGACTGGGAGACGGTTTTCCCGGAGCTGGAAGGTGGCGAACCCCGCCAGTTCCTGACCGCCCTGTCGCCCGAAAGTGTCCGGGACGTCGCCCGTTCGGCCAATGCCGAGAGCGGTAGCGGCCAGGTACCGGATGCGGTGCTGAAACGCATTGAAAATGCCATGAGCCGCCTGGTCGAGATCGATCCTTCGACCTTCGCCAAGCTGGAACAGTCGCTGCAGCGGCTGAACAAGACCGCCGAAGGCATGGCCGACATCAGTTCGTTCGTTTCGTCCACGCAGCAGTACACGGCCGGCATGCAGGAGGCAGCCGCCACCGTGACAAATCTCAACCAGTCGTTCCGCACGACCGCGGAGGGCCTGCAACAGTCGCTCGTAGCACTGAGTGTCTCTTATCAGGCGCTGGCGCTCAACCTGAAGAACGAAATGTCGAAGATGGGGGTCAGCAACGATGCCTATATCGTGCAACTGGACGCACTGAACAAGAATTTGACGGCACTCAATACCGTGTATATCAACATGCTTACTGCGATGCAGGGCAAATGACGGAAGGGATATGGCGCGTTTGAAAGAAACGACGAGGCAGAAACTCATCAACATGATGTATTTGGTACTCACGGCCATGTTGGCCTTGAATGTATCGAATGAAGTGTTGGACGCTTTTGTCGTAGTGGACGACGGTCTGGCCGAGACGACCCAGCGTGCGGAACAGAAGAACGGCGCAGTGTACGAGGATTTTGAACGGCAGGCGGCGCTCAATCCGGACAAGGCTGGTGCGTGGAAGGACAAGGCGGACATGGTGCATGCATCCTCCGATTCGTTGGTGGCCTACGTGCAGCGTCTGAAACAGCAGATCGTACGGCTGGCCGAAGGCCGGCGGACGCAGGCTATCCGTGCGGACGGTACGATTGACGGACGTCAGATCAATGCCAAGGAGAACATGGACTATGCCTCGCAGATGATGATCCAGGAACGCAAGGGTGAAGAACTGCGGGAAAAAATTGACGCATACCGCGAGCAGCTCCTGTCGCTGGTCGCCGATGGCGACACCGTGCTGCAGGAGGCGCTGAACGGCTCGCTGAACACGCAGCGGGTGATGACCCGTGACGGCATGCATACGTCGTGGGAGTCGTACTACTTCGAGAATATGCCGCTGATGGCTGCGCTCGCCAACCTGTCGAAAATACAGGGAGATGTCCGCAACGCAGAATCGGATGTGCTGCAGCACCTGATGACGCAGATTGACATCGGTGCCTACAAGTTCAACAAACTCGATGCATTGGTGCTGTCGTCGTCCGACTATGTCCTGTCGGGCGAGACCTACGAGGCGCAGGTCATCATGGCCGCGTACGATTCCACCACCTCGCCGGCGGTGTATATCGGCGACTGGCGCAGCCGCAAGCTGCCGGACGGCACGACGGACTATGAGATGATTTCCACGCGCGACTCCATCCGCGTGCTCAATGGCAAAGGGCTCTACCGCCGGACTGCCGGTGCACCGGGGATTTACAGCTGGAAAGGCCTGGTGCAGATCCGGAACAACGACGGGACCTATACGCGGCGGCCGTTTGAGGCCAGCTACCAGGTCGGTACGCCGAACGCGGTCATATCCGCCACCAAGATGAACGTGCTGTATGTCGGCGTGGACAATCCGGTGACGGCCACCGTTTCCGGGGTGCCGAACGAGAGCGTATCGGTGCGGATTGACAACGGCACCATTACGAAAGACGGCGCCGGAGGCTATATCGTACGGCCCGGAACAGCCGGCGAGAATGCCACCATCACCGTGTCGGCCATGGTCAACGGCGTACAGAAGACTATGGGAACCATGTTGTTCCGTGTAAAGGAGGTGCCCGACCCCGTAGCCAAGATCGGCGACAAGAAGGGCGGTACCATCGACAAGGCGACATTGGCGGCGCAGATCGCCCTGCAGGCTGAGCTGGAGTATTTCGATTTCGATATGAAATTCACTATTGTGGAGTTCAAGGTGTCCGGGCTGGTGGACGGCTTCCTGCAGGAAAAGGCTTCCTCTTCGGCGCGTCTGACCGATGAACAGAAGGCGCTCATCAACCGGTTAAGCAAGAATTCCAAAGTATATTTCGAAGATATCAAGGCGCAGGCGCCGGATGGCACTATCCGCGAACTGGCGCCCATGCAGTTTAGAATCAATTAATTGTCAAATATATGAACAGTCAATTGGCAAGAAAAATGGCAGCGGCGCTGCTGGCGGCTGCAGTCTGGCTGCCGGCCGGAGCACAGACGGTCCGGGCGGAAGTGGAACTCAATCCGTACACCGAACGTGTGACGGAGGGCGATGCGGCTGTGTTCGGGCTTCTCCAGGCCGAAGATGTGGTGTACCAACGGACCATATGGCGCATGCTGGACCGGGAGGACGACAGCAATTCGCCGTTCTTCTATCCGGTTAATCCGGTGGGCGGTAAGCAGAACATGATCACCATCCTGCTGGAGGGCATTCAGCGCGGGGAAGTGACAGCCTATCAGCCGACGGCGCTCGGCAACGAATTCCATGCGTCGCTGCGCATGACGCCGGCGCAGGTCGAGACGGCCCTCGGTGCCATCCACGATTCCATCGCGGTGCTCGATGAGAACGGCCGCCGTGTCTGGGTTGCGCGTGAGCAGGAGAGTCAACTTGAGGATATCCAGAAGGTACTCGTCAAGGAAATGGTTTATTTCGACAAGCGGAACGCCCACATGCAGCGGCGTCCCATCGGCATCTGCCCGATCCGGATGATTCCGAAGGACAGCGGGGACGATTCCCCCGATGACCTGGTGCCCCAGCAGACCTTCTGGGTGCCGGTCATGCCGGTCCGGGACCTGCTGTCCAACAAGTACGTCACAACAAGTGACAACGAGGCCCGCCAGATGTCCATGGAGGCTTATCTGACGCAGCACCGTTACGATGGCATCATTTATGCTATATCGAACGCGCGTGGCAATCAGCGTCTGGCCGACTATGTGCCGGCGGACGAGGTGGCTGCGGAATCCGATCGCATCGAAGCCGAAATTGCTTCGTTCGAAGAAAAAATCTGGACGGAATGACCTCTCACAGAAACAGAAGCGGCATTGTCTATTCGACAGATCCCGACTTTGTCTACCGTTATGACGGTGCAGACGAAGAGGCGGAGACCCTGCCGCCCGCGCAGCAGCAGTTGCGGGTGCAGCTTGACCGCCGGAACCGGGGCGGCAAGGTCGTTACGCTCGTTACCGGATTCAAGGGCACTTCAGACGACTTGGAAACGCTTTGCCGTCAGCTGAAGGCCAAATGCGGGACGGGCGGGTCCGCCAAGGACGGGGACATCCTCATTCAGGGCGACTTCCGCGACCGGGTGCTGGCGCTGCTCGTTGAAGCGGGCTATAAAGCAAAACGTGCCGGCGGATAATCGGGAAAAGCATTAAGTTTGCAGTCGAAAAACAAACGCTCATGAAAAAACATCTTCTATTCTTCGCGGCGGCATGTACGCTCTTTCTGCCGCAGATGCTCCTGGCGCAGACCGCCGGACAGGTGCCGCCCAAGGGCGCGCAGGCGTTCAAACAAGTCAGCGGCGCAGTCAAACTGGTCGTATTGTCCAATGACAACGGCATGGATTCCACGCTGTTCGATCCGGCCGGTCATATTATGCACGAGCATGCGACGCTGAGTCAGACCCAGTCAGGTCCGTCCAGCGTCTGGACTTTCCGGATGGCGGCCGGCGAGAAGGTGTACACGTACGATGCCGACGGACGGCTCTCCGCTTTCACGGATGCCGACGGCAAGCGTTACCATGATTTTGTCTATGACGGTGATGGGCGGCTGCTCTCCTATCTCGTAGGGGACAATCTGAAACATGTCTTTACTTACTCCGGGGGCAACCTGGAACGGATGACCGTTTACGAGGCCGGTGCGGACGGAACCTTCGCGGCCCGTCCGGACCAGTATTATCTCGACGATGCCACCATCTTTGATGAAAACGGCAACTGGACCAAGACAGACTACTGGGGTCCGGAGGTTTCGATACGCGAGATAACCTATTACGACGAGTGGGAACTCTGATGTCGGACGGTCTTTCCGGACCGTGCCGGATTTAGTTCAGTCCACGCTGTTGCGCAGACGGATTGCTCAGGATTCAGCGGCGGGCGTTTCGACGGCCGCCGCGATTTTTTTTGCCAGGTCCGCGAAGATCCGTCCGGTCGTACTCTCCGGGTCGAGTGCCGCAGGCGTGCCTTCGTCACCGCCTTCGCAGATGCTCTGCACCACCGGGATCTGCGCCAGCAGCGGAATACCCTGCGCTTCGGCGATTTTCCGGCAACCTTCCTTTCCGAAGATGTAGTACCTGTGGTCGGGTAGTTCCGCCGGTGTAAACCATGCCATGTTTTCCACGAGCCCCAGGATGGGAACATTGACGGCCGGATTGCGGAACAGGTCGATGCCTTTCATGACGTCGGCCAGTGCCACGGCCTGTGGCGTGCTGACAATGACGGCACCGGACAGTTTCAACTCGTTGACCAGCGTGATGTGGACATCGCCGGTGCCCGGCGGCATGTCCAGGATCAGGAAATCCAGTTCGCCCCAGTCGCCCTGGTGTATCATTTGCTTGAGCGCGGTGGTGGCCATCGGGCCGCGCCAGACGACCGCCTGGCCTGCCGGAACAAAGAATCCGATGGAAAGCATCTTGATACCATACGTTTCCATCGGGATAATCCATTCCTTGCCCCTTTCGTCCTGCCGGGCGGTCAGGCCGCCCGTGGCATGCAGCATCATGGGCATGGAGGGACCGTAGATGTCAGCATCGAGCAGGCCCACCCGGTATCCGGCCAGGCGCAGGCCGATGGCGATGTTGGCTGCCACGGTCGATTTCCCGACACCGCCTTTGCCGGAGGCCACGGCGATGATATGCCGGATGTGCAGCGGATCTTCTTCGGGTGCGGGCGCCTGGGCAAAGGCATGCGTGATGTCGATTTCAGCGTCCGGCTGGACATAGTAGAGGATGGCCTTGCGGCAGGCTTTGTCGATGGACGATATGAGCGGGTCGTTGGCTTTGGGAAAGGTCAGCGTGAAGGCGACGTGCACGCCGTCAATGGCGATGTCGCCGACCATGCCGGCCTTGACGATATCGGTCGAGAGCGCCGGGTGCTTGACGTGTGCCAGCGCCGCCAGAATGTTTTCCTTGTTCATGGTCAAGAGAATAGTTCTTTTTTCCGGGATGCTTCGTGCCACAGCGAGGTTCTGTCGATGGGGACGACGCCCACTTTCTCGCAGACCAGTCCGCCGGCCAGGTTGGCGAGGACGGCCGTCTCGTAGGGCGGCAGGCCGGCCGCCAGGCACAATGCCGCAGTGGCGATGACGGTATCGCCGGCTCCGGAGACGTCGGCTACGTCGCGCCGTTCGGCAGGGATAGCGCGGTAACCGTCCGTATCGCTGAGGAACATGCCGGCCTCAGACAGTGTGACGAGCATGTTCCGGATATCCTTTTCTTTCTGGAATGTCTGTACGGCCTGGAAAAGGGCGTCCGTGTCGGTCTTGCCGATGCGCAGTTCGAGGCCTTCGGTCAATTCCTTGAAATTAGGCTTGAACAGCGTGATATTCCGGTAATGGTTGAAATTGCTTTTTTTGGGGTCCACCAGCACTGGAATCCCGAGCTCTCCTGCTGCAGCGACGGTCTCGGTGATGACCGCCGGGGTGATGGCTCCTTTGTCG
>JAEEGL013537228.1_pt1 | contig 17025 bp, 19 predicted proteins | sample 9134231 | NCBI WGS metagenome assembly JAEEGL01 (sample SAMN16246548, study PRJNA631951) | gut metagenome | biome: gut microbiome; feature: rumen; material: fiber-attached | host: Bos | place: Iran: Karaj | collected 2018-10
AAAATTGAAAATCGATTTAACGAGATGAGATCAGAACACGGCGAAGGCTGCAGCCCGAGCTGAGAAAAGACCAGCCCCCCTCCCTGGCCCTCTGGACCTCCTACTGGAGACAGGGGCGAGGGCACCTTTTATATATACGAGGAAAATTTTGACGAAAGGGGACCCTGGGAGCAAAAAGGGCCTCGAATTTAGTCAAAATCTACAATCAAAGTATTACAAATTAGTTAGTCAATTTCTTATGATTATGCACCATCAAAAAATCATAGGAAATTTTTTATTTTTCACAAAAACGAAAAGAGGCAAAAAATGGAATTGAAAATCGAATACGTCAAGACGTCGGACCTTAAGCCTTACGAGAAGAACGCAAAGGCCCACGGCAAAGAAGACCTGAAGGCAATCGTCCAGTCAATCCAGGACTTCGGATTTAACGATCCAATCGGAACATGGAACGGAGTCATCGTCGAAGGCCATGGGAGATGGCTGGCGGCCCAGCAGATCGGAATGGAGCAAGTCCCCACGATTCGACTGGATGCATTGACGGACGAGCAGCGCAAGGCTTACGCCCTGGCACACAACAAAACAGCAGAGCTGTCCGGCTGGGACTTCGATGTCCTGGCGACGGAGTTAAAAAGCATTTCAGAATTTGACATGAGCAAATTCGGATTCGATATGTCGGCCGTCGGGGAAGAAGAAGGAGAGATCCAGGAGGACAACTTCATCGCAAAGCCCGAAAAGCGCACAACGACGCGGCCTGGCGACATTTTCAAATTGGGGGGGCACTGCCTAATCTGCGGCGACTCCACCAAGGAAGAGACAATCGAAAAGCTCCTGCAAGGGCAGCGGGCCGACTTACTTCTTACCGATCCGCCTTACAACGTGGCGCTCGGTCATCACATGAGGCCCAGCGAAGCGAAGCAGCTTAGAAGAAGGACAGATGGTCTTGTTATCGATAACGATGCATTCGACAGCGAGGCCGAATTTACAGAGTTTTTAATCAATGCATTTAAAAGCGCCGACAAGGGACTAAAGCCCGGAGGAGCTTTTTATATATGGCATGCGCACAACTGGAGCCGCGCATTTTTTAGCGCAGCCGAGGCAGCAGGCTGGCAGATCCGAGAATGCCTGGTCTGGAACAAAAACACATTCGCCCTGGGGCGTCAGGACTACCAATGGAAGCATGAGCCCTGTCTTTACGGATGGAAGGACGGAGCCGCGCATTATTTCATAAGTGATAGAACAAAGTCAACAGTCTTCGAGGGAATAGAAAAGCCCATCGAAGACATGAAAAAGGACGAACTAAAGGAACTGCTCGAGAAATTCATGGAGGAATTCCCGTCCACAGTCATCGAGGAAAAGAAGCCCTCAAGATCAGAGGACCATCCGACAATGAAACCGATCGCGCTCCTGGCGAGGCAGATAAAAAACTCATCCAGGAAGGGCGAGATCGTCCTGGACATCTTCGGAGGATCCGGGTCGACACTGATCGCATGCGAACAGCTCGGGCGCCGCTGCTATATGGCGGAGCTGGATCCCGCATATTGCGACGTGATAGTTAAGAGATGGGAAGAGTTCACAGGCCAGAAGGCGGAAAAGATAAATGACCAAGAAGCAATGGAAGTCAAGAATTAAAAAAGCCTGCACCGAGGCCGGAACATATCAGAAGTATTTCGACAGCATAATCGACACGCTGGCGGGAATTTTAGAGATAAGAGACAAAGCACAGGAGAAATTCGAGGAATCAGGAGGAAATCCAGTCGTCATGCACACGAACAAAGCAGGGGCCGCCAACCTCACAAAGAACCCGGCGCTGGTAGCCATCATGGACTGCAACGCCCAGGCCCTCGCATATTGGCGCGATTTAGGATTAACGCCGATGGGACTTAAGAGATTAGGAGAAAAAGGTCTGATCAATAAAGACGACAACGGAGGACTTGCTGATGCGCTCGCTCAATTAGGTATATGAAAGCCAAAAAATATTTAAACCGCGCAATTAAATATGCCGACGACGTCGTGAATGGGAAGATCATCGCAGGAGTAGACATCATCAACGCCTGCAAAAGATTTCAGGAAGATCTTAAAAGAGACGACCTGGAGATGAGAACGACGGAAGCGGACGCGGTCGTCTCCATCATGGAGGGGCTATTCGTACACAGAAAAGGCGAAGCACTCGACGGAACGCCACTCCTGGGGAAACCATTTATTCTGGAGCCCTGGGAAATATTTATAATCTATAACCTATTAGGTTTTTATTACAAAGGGACCAATGAAAGGCGCTTCAAGGAAGCCCTCATCATGTTAGCCAGGAAGAATGGAAAGACGTCATTCGTTGCAGCGCTGGCCTTCGCGGTCTCAATCGTACAAAGAAGATCCGGCTCGACGGTTTATGTCGTAGCTGCAGCACTAAAACAGGCGCTCGAAAGTTTCAATTTTATGACCTTCTCCCTTCGCTATAAGGGAATTATTGATGACTTCGACGTCCACGACAACAGCTTTGAGCATTCGATAAAATATGAGTTCAAAACCAAGGACGGAAAGCCTGACGGGACCATCGAGATCCAGATCATGGCATCGAACCCGGACGCCCAGGATTCATTTAACTGCAACTTTGCAATCCTGGACGAGGTCGCAGCATTCAAAAAGGCGGCCCAGTATAACAGATTCAAAGAAGCTCAGGCCGCTTACACAAACCGCCTCTGTATAGGCATAACAACGGCCGGGGATAACGTGAATTCATTCGGTCACGGCCGCATGGAGTACGCGGTCAAGGTAGCCGGGGGAACAATTAAAGACGATTCCTTCTTCGGATTCATTGCGAGAGCGGATCAGGACGAGAAGGGAGAGGTCGATTACACAAACCCGGTCCAGCATCAGAAAGCAAACCCGAGTTATGGCGTCACAATAAGGCCGCAGGACATCATGAACGATGCACTCCAGGCCCAGAACGACCCACAACAGAGAAAAGACTTCCTGTCCAGGCGATTAAACATCTATACTGCAGCGCTTCGGGCTTATTTTGATGTCGAAGAGTTCAAGAGAAGCGACAATCAATATAATTGGACCTTGGAAGAGCTGGCACGGCTCCCGGTCAAGTGGTATGGAGGCGCGGACCTGTCAAGACAGCATGACCTGACAGCAGCGGCGCTCTTCGCGACTTATAAAGGAGTTGACATCATCATCACGCATGGATTCTGTCCAATAGTGATGGCCGTCCACAAGTCAGAAGAAGACAACATTCCTCTTTTTGGATGGCAGGAAGACGGATGGCTCACGATGAGCAATCATCCGACAGTAAATATCTCCGAAATAATCAACTGGTTTATAGAAATGAGAGCAAAAGGCTTTAAGATCCGACAGGTCGGCCATGATCCGAAATTCGCCGGAGAGGAATTCTTCCCAGGAATGAAGAAGGCCGGATTCAACATCGTAAACCAGCCACAGCTTTATTATTTGAAATCTCAAGGATTTAGACACATAGAAAAAGCAGCAAAGGACGGCAAGCTCTATTATTTGCATTCAGACGCCTTCGAGTATTGCGTCTCGAATGTAGCCGCGATCGAAAAGACAGACGATGCAGTCCAATATGAAAAGATAGAACCGACGCAGAGGATCGACCTCTTTGATGCGTCGGTTTTTGCATGCATCAGGGCAATTCAGGACGGATTAAAGAGCGACGCTGGAAAATCATGGTGGGGCAATGAGTAAGAAAAAGAGAAAACAAAACAATCAGATCAGAGAGAACACAAGCCCGATCGCACTCTGGCTCAGTGACAACGACGATCTCGCCTGTGCTGGTTACACTTCACTGGCCGACAACCCGGAAGTCATGACCGCATGTCATAAGATCGCAGAGCTCGTCGGGTCCCTTACGATCCATTTAATGGCAAACACCGAAAAGGGCGACCAGCGAATCATAAATGAGCTGTCCAGGAAGATCGACATCGAGCCGGAGAAGCACATGACAAGATCGACCTGGATGCAGGCCATCGTCATGAATCTGCTTTTATATGGGCACGGGAACTCGATCGTCGTCCCGCATACTTACGAGGGAAAGATTGTAAATCTCGAGCCGATATCCGCCGGAAGAGTCTCATTCAATCCAATAGGATATAGAGATTATAAAGTATGCATCGACGGACGGGAACGGGATCCCGACAACGTCCTGCACTTTATATATAATCCCGACAAGACATATCTCTGGAAGGGCAAAGGGCTTCAGGTAAGCCTTAAAGACGTAGCGAACAACTTAAAGCAGGCAGCCAAAACGGAAAAAGGATTCATGGAAAGCAAATGGAAGCCTTCCATTATCGTAAAGGTCGACGCTTTAACGGAAGAGTTCGCAAATCCAGCAGGAAGAGAAAAGCTCCTGGATTCATACGTCAAATCAAGCGAAATCGGAGAGCCCTGGCTCATTCCTGCGGAGCAGTTCCAGGTCGAACAGGTCAGACCATTAAGCCTGGCGGATCTTGCTATCAAGGACACAGTCGAGCTGGACAAGAGGACAGTCGCTTCAATTATCGGCGTCCCTCCGTTCCTTCTTGGCGTCGGGGATTACGACAAGGAAGCATGGAACAGCTTCATCAATAACACGATCAAGCCGCTCTGCATTTCCATCCAGCAGGAGATGACAAGGAAGCTCATCATCAGTGAAAAGATGTATTTAAAATTCAACATCTTATCGCTCATGGATTGGGACCTCGAGACAATATACAAAGTATTCGGAGGACTTTCCGACAAGGGAATCGTCACAGCGAACGAAGTAAGAGACCGCCTGGGAATGAATCACCTGGAAGGCCTGGACGAGCTGAGGATCCTCGAGAACTTCATCCCGGTAGATCAGATCGGCAATCAGAACAAATTAAACGGAGGAAAAAACGATGCATGATACAGAAAACAGGATCGGAAGACAGCTCCGAACAATAAACGGAGAATTTAAAACAAGGGACGACAGCGGAAAGCTCTCAATCGAGGGATATTTCGCTGTTTTTGATAGTATTTATCAGATAGCTCCGGGATATAGCGAATCAATCGCTCCGGGGGCATTCGATAACACGCTGTCAGGCGACATCAGGGCGCTCATAAATCACGATACGACTTTAGTCCTGGGAAGGACAAAGGCCAACACGCTGCAGCTTAAAACCGACGCGCACGGCTTATGGGGACACATCGACATCAATCCGAAAGATAGCGATGCAATGAACCTATATAACCGGGTGCAGCGCGGCGACGTGGACCAGTGTTCCTTCGGATTCGATATCGTCAACGAGGAAACCGACTTCCGAGAAGACGGATCCGTCCACTGGACAATTAAAGAAGTAGAGCTTTACGAGGTCAGTCCTTGCACGTTCCCGGCTTACGAAGAAACAAACATCGCAGCCCGTAAGAAGGAGGCCGAAGAGTACAAAAGACGCAAGGCCGAAGCCTGGAGGGAGACGATGCTGTCCAAGCTGAAAGGAGAAGCAAAATGAAAGTATTCTGGCTCAGAACAAAGATCGACAAACTTAAAAAGCTGCTGGAAGCCTTGAGAGCTAAAGACGCAGAATTTGAGACCCGCGAGAAGGAACTCAGAGACGCGATCGAAGACGCAGCTCAGGCAGAAGGCGAAGATGCTGCAGAAAAGCAGGCGATCATCGAGGAGAAGGTCGAGGAATTCGATGCTGAAAAGAAGCAGCACGAAGGAGACAAAGCAAAACTCGAGGGCGAGATCGAAGGACTTGAGGAAGAGCTCAAGAAGGAAGAGGAAGCCCAGGACACAACTCCTGCAAAAGTTCCTGCGCAGGAACCCACAAAAGAAGAAAACAGAGGAGGAAAAACCATCATGTCAACACGCACCAAGATTTTTGGAGAAAAGATCAGATCAATCTTCAACGAAGCAGGCGAAGCCATCAATGAGAGCGTAAAGAACTGGCTCGGAGAAGTAAGGAGCTGCATTAAGGAAAAGAGAGAGCTGACAGGCGTCGGCCTTACAATCCCGGAAGTGTTCCTCGGAATTTTAAGAGAGAACATGATCAATTATTCAAAGCTCTACAAGTACCTGGACGTTAGACCACTCGCTGGAAACGGCCGTCTCGTAGTTCAGGGCAAGATCGCAGAAGCAATCTGGACAGAGTGCTGCGCAAATATCAACGAGCTGACCCTCGGCTTCAATGATGTAGAGGTCAACTGTTACAAGGTAGCCGGATTCTATCAGGTATGCAATGCGACCCTGGAAGATTCCGACGCAGATCTCTCCGCTATTATTATCGAGGCAATCGGCCAGAGTATCGGCCTGGCAGTCGACAAGGCTGTCCTTTACGGCCGCAACGGAAACAAGACCCAGAAGATGCCTCTCGGCGTAGTAACAAGACTCGCCCAGACATCACAGCCTGCAGATTATCCTGCAACAGCTCGCCCTTGGGTAGACCTTCACACATCAAACATCAAGAGCCTGACAGCAGGACTCACAGGAGCAGCGCTCTTCAAGGCGATCGCCCTCGCATCAGGAGCCATTAAAGGCGACTATTCAAGAGGCGCAAAAGTATGGCTCATGAACGAGACCACACACACAAAGATCATGGCTGAATCCATGGTCAGCACAGCAGACGGCCGCTTCGTTCAGTCAGCCGACTCTGTAATGCCTGGCGTAGGCGGAACAATTGAAGTTTTGAACTTCATCCCTGAAAACACAATCATCGCTGGATTCTTTGACCTTTATCTCCTTGCAGAGAGAGCAGGCCAGAAGTTCGCACAGTCCGAACACGTAAGATTCCTCGAGGATGCAACAGTCTTCAAGGGCACAGCTCGTTATGACGGACAGCCCACAATCGCAGAGGCATTCGTCGCAATCGGTCTCGAGGGAACAACTCCTGCCGCTAACAGCGTAGCATTTGCGCCTGACGAGGCAAACGTTGTCAAGGGAATCATCCTCAGCAACACAACAGCAACACTCGACATTTCAGACGGCGACACACTCCAGCTGGTAGCAGAGACTTATCCAGTTAAGGGCGATGTCACATTCACATCAAGCGACGATACAAAGGCTACAGTCACAGCCGCTGGACTCGTTGAGCCCGTAGCTTCAGGAACAGCTGTCATCACAGCAGTAAGCGGATCTGCAAGCGCAACCTGCACTGTAACAGTTACCGCTTGATGAAGGTCGTTCGATTCTTCATCGACAAGACGGATCTCTATTCTTACAATCCCGGGGACAAATATCCCCGGGATAATGTAAAAGAAGACGCCGGAAGAATTGCAGATCTTAAGCGCCTGGGATATATCGAAGACGAGGAAGATCCAAAGGCCGATGAAGCACCAAAGAAGACAGCAAAGAAGGCACCGACAAAGAAGAAAAAGGAGTCATGAGATGAGCAACGAGCAGAGAGCCTTAATCCTGGCCAGTTTAAAAGTTGACCTCGGCATGAATACAACAGCATACGATTCCAGATTGAACGAGATCATCGACAGCTCCACAGAATCGATTATCGAGATGGGAGCGTCGACTTTGAATCCGGGAAACAGTAAAGACGCGCAGCTCATCATCATGTATGCCGCCTGGACCTGGAGACACAGAGACACAGGCGAAAAGATGCCGGACATGCTATCAAAGCGATTAAATAACCGAATACTGGGCGAAAAAGCGAGAATTTAAAAATGGATGATGTAATTAAGCTGGTCGCAAAAGAATTTGTAAAAAATGAATACGGAGTCCCCCAGGAGAAAAGGACATATCATGAAGTATTCTGTCAGATCCACTCAATCACACGTCAGGAATTTTTTGACGCGGGCAGGAACGGATTAAATCCCGCCTTCATGATCACCACAGCCTCGGCCAACTATAACGGGGAAAGCCTCCTGGAGTATCAGGGCAAGACTTACTCGATTTATAGAACTTTCCAGGTCCCGGGGACAGATTACATGGAGCTCTATGTCGAGAGGAAGGGCGGATCAAATGGCAAAGAAGATCACTCTGGACAATCTTCAAACGGAAATCAACAGGATCCTTGACGATTACGAGGGACAGGTCCAGACAAGCCTCAACGAGATCACTAAAAGAGTCGGGAAAGCCGGGACACAGGCATTAAAAAATGAGTCCCTGGCAAAGTTCCCAAACTCAAAAAAGCACAAAAAGCGTTATGGTAACACCTGGACGTCCAAGACAGAAACAAACAGGATTTACACACGAGTTATTATTTACAGTAATATGCCAGGGCTCCCACATCTTCTCGAATATGGCCACGCCAAAAGAGGAGGTGGAAGAGTCCAGGGAAAAGTCCACATCGAGACAGTAGAGCGCCAAGTCGTAGATCAATTCGAGAAGGAGGTCAGCACAAAACTATGACAATCCCAGAAATAAACAGCATGGTCGAGTCAATCGGCCTCCCTTTTAATTACTACGAATTCCCGGAAGGGACGGATCAGGCGCCGCCTTATGTCGTCTGGTTCTTATCCAGGGACAACGACTTCATGGCCGACGATTCAAATTATTGCGACATTGAACAGCTCAACATCGAATTTTATTCAGATTCTAAAGACTTCGAGACAGAAGCCCAGATCGAAAGCGTATTAAAAGCAAACGGATTCACATATTATAAAGAGTCGAGCAAAATCGACTCCGAGAACCTTTATCAAACATCATACGAAATGGAGGTTTTGATCAATGAAGAGGAACAAGGTTAAATATGGCCTTAAAAATGTTCATTACGCAATCGCAACGATTGACGAACTGAACAACACAGCCACCTATGGAACACCAAAGCCATGGCCCGGAGCAGTGAATCTCTCACTTGAGCCCCAGGGCGGAACAACTATCTTCAGAGCCGACAACATTGATTACTGGATCGGCCAGTCTAACACAGGATATCAGGGCGACCTTGAGACCGCTCTCGTTCCTGATGACTTCAAGAAGGACATCCTCGGATATATCGAGGATTCAAACGGCGTACTTGTAGAAGACACCAATGCGCCAACTGTTTACTTCGCGCTCCTTTTCCAGTTTGAGCACGATGAAAAAGCAAAGAGACATGTCATGTATAAATGCTCTGCAAATCGTCCCAGCGTAGCATCAGCAACAACAGACACAGAGATCACACCATCCACCGAGTCTGTTACTATCACAGCCGGAGCGATCCACAACGCTGCGCTCGACATCGACACACCAAAGGGCGAATGCTACAAAGACGATCCTCAGTATGCTACATGGTTCGATGCAGTTTATCAGTCAACAGCAAGAGCAACTTATGTCACAGTCACATTCGACACAGACGGAGGCTCCGCTGTTGCTTCCCAGACCATCAGATCCGGCGCGAAGGCAGAGAAGCCTGCAGACCCAACAAAGGCTGGATATGTGTTCTCTGGATGGTACAACGAGGACACATTCACGACAGCATTCAGTTTTGACACAGCAATCTCCGCAGACAAGACAATTTATGCGAAGTTTGTCGCTGAGTGATAAGAAAGGATAAGAGCACATGTTAAAAGAGATTTCAATCGGCAAGCAGAAGACAAAACTGCTCGCAAACGCCGCAACACCGTTGTATTACAAGCAGACCTTCAACAAAGACGTGATTTCCAAGATCTACAATTCAGAGGACAGGATCCGGGACGTGGGAGACCTCGCCCCGGAGCTCGCCTTCATCATGCAGGCCCAGGCAACAGCCAGCAGCGAAGGAAGAAGGACAAAGCCCGAAGAGATCAGCAAAGAAAAATACTTAGAGTATTTGGAAGGCTTCGATCCTCTCGACTTTTTGAATGCGGCCCAGGAGATCATGGGAGTCTATCTGGGAGATGCGATGTCAGAGTCAAAGCCCAAAAAAAAAGAAGGAAAAACGAGCGAGAATTAAACACAGCGGTCTATGTATTAAGAGCAATCCAGGTCGGGCTTAGAATTACCGACCTGGATTTTTTATCACAGGGAATGGTCTACGACCTGATAACAGAATCAGGAAACGACCAGGAAGATTATGACGAAATAGCAACACAGGAAGACTTCGACAACTTCTAAAGAGGAAAACAGGATGGCTGCAAATCGAATCAAAGGAATCACAATCGAGATCGGAGGCGACACCACCAAGCTGGTCAGCGCCCTCTCGTCAGTAGATAATGCCATTAAAAATACACAGTCCAATTTAAGGGACATCGACAAGGCCCTCAAGTTCGACCCGTCAAATGTTGAGCTGCTCACACAAAAGCAGAAGGCAATGGCGGACCAGATCGACAGCACAAAAGAGAGAGTAAAGCAGGAACAGGCCGCGCTCGAAGAACTCAACAAAAAACTCGATGAGCCCTGGGATTTAGATCACGCCGAGGAGTTCCAGAAGAACGCCAAGGCCGCCGAAGAATTAAAGCTCCAGATCGAACTGGATCAGGCAGCAGTCAACAAGCTCGAAAAAGATTACAAAGAATTTGGATCAGTCGGAAAACAGCAGATGCAGGCAGTCGCTGACAAAATGAAGGAAGTCGGCGACAAGATCAAAGAAGTCGGCGACGGGATCACCAACATGGGAAAGGGCCTGACTCAAAAAGTCACAGCCCCAATCGTTGCAGGACTGACTGCAGCGGTTAAAGTTACGGCCGACTTCGATTCACAGATGAGCAAAGTCCAGGCGATCTCAGGAGCAACCGGGGACGAATTCAATCAGCTAAGAGACAAAGCACGAGAGCTCGGAGCTGAGACAAAATATTCCGCGACAGAAGTCGGACAGGGCTTCGAGTATATGGCCATGGCCGGATGGAAGACCGAGGCAATGCTCGAAGGTATCGACGGAATATTAAACCTCGCCGCAGCATCAGGAGAAGAGCTCGGAACAACGTCCGACATTGTAACCGATGCATTAACAGCCTTCGGAATGACGGCCGAAGAATCCGGGAGACTTGCGGACATCTTGGCGGCAGCAGCTACAAACGCAAACACCAACGTCTCAATGATGGGCGAATCGTTTAAATACGTTGCTCCCGTTGCGGGATCCCTTGGATATAGCGCGGAAGACGTAGCGGTTGCCTTGGGCCTCATGGCTAACAGTGGAATTAAGGCAGACATGGCCGGAACGTCCCTTCGAAATATGTTCCAGAGATTAGCGAAGCCGACAAAAGAATCCTACAACGCCATGGTCGCGCTGGGTCTCTCGATCGCGGATTCAGAAGGAAACGCTTACACATTCAGAGAAATAATGGACCAGATCAGGACCTCATTCGCGGGCGTAAACGTTGACCTTGAAATGTATAATAAATCACTTGACGCATACGACGAAGCGCTGGCAAAGGGCGAGGTCTCACAGGAACAATACGACACTATGGTTAAACAGTTAAACGTCGACCTCCTGGGGACCGCAGGATCAGAAAAGGCGAGATATGCTGCGATGCTCGGCGGAACTAGAGCAATGTCGGGACTTTTAGCAATCGCCAACGCGACCGACGAAGACTATCAGAAATTGATGGCCTCGATCGATGGATCCTCCGACACCTTCGCAAGGTTGCAAGACGGAAGCGTCGTCCCACTTACAGAAGCACTGGCAAACGGGCAGCAGGTAATGGAGACTTACAACGGATCCGCCGAAGCTATGGCCAAGACGATGCAAGACAACCTGGGCGGAGACCTCACGACATTGTCGTCCATGCTCCAGGAGCTGGCGATCTCAATCGGAGATATTTTGATGCCAACGCTCAGAGATGTCGTCTCAGGCGTTCAGGATATCGTCACATGGCTCAATAGTTTAGACGAAGACACCAAGAAGACAATCGTCAATGTTGCTCTTGTAGTCGCAGCCATCGGCCCGGCGCTTGTCGCCATTGGATCACTTGTCAGTGCCATCGGGACAATTGTCGGAGCAATAAGCGCAGCAATTCCAGTAATCACAGCTCTGGGAGCAACAACTCTGCTCACGATCGGCTGGATCGCGGCCGTTGTGGTAGCAATCGCAGCCCTGGGCGTAGCGATCTATCAGAACTGGGACACAATAAAAGAATGGTGTCAGGGGGCCTGGGAAAAGATCAAAGAGATGACAGACAAAGTCATCCAGGCGATCCTGAAACTTAAAGACGATTTTGTCGCTAAGTGGAACGAGATCAAGACAAACGTCACCAACACAGTCGAGAACATAAAGACAAAGGCCGTCACCACCTTCGAGAACATCAAGACCAGCGTCACAAACGCAGTCAATAATTTGAAGAATGGCGTCGTCAATACCTTCAACAACATAAAGACCGGGGTCACCAACACTGTCAACAATATAAAGAGCGGCGTCACAAATACTTTTAACAACATAAAGAGCGGCGTCACTAGCACAGTCGGAGGCATAAAAGACAGTATAATCAACGGCTTCGAGAAAGCAGTTACTTATATAAAGAACCTGCCAAAACAGGCCCTGCAGTGGGGCAAAGATATAATAGACAACCTCATTCAGGGTATTAAAGACAAGATAAGCGGAATAACGGACGCCATCGGAAGCGTCGCAGATATTATTTCTGACTTTATACACTTTTCCGAGCCGGAAAAAGGACCGCTTAAGAACTTTCACACCTTCATGCCTGATATGATGTCCCAGATCGCGAGAGGAATCACTCAGGGAATCCCACAGATCGAGCAGGCCATGACTGGCCTCACAGAAAAGATGGTCCCGACTCTTGAGATCCCGGCAGGCCAGGCAGGAGGCAACAGCTATAACAATTCTATCCAGTTAACTGTCTATGGAGCCCAGGGACAGGATGTAAACCAGCTGGCCCAGATCATCCAGGACAAGATCAACACACAGATCTACGCAAACAGGGCGGTGTTCTCATGATAAACTATTTAATTTTTAACGGCGAAAGTACAAAAGATTATGGAGTATTCATCAGCGGGAGCGGAACCTTTAACGCTCCCGCGAGAGACGTCGAGAAGGTCAAGGTCCCTGGAAGAAACGGGACCCTTACAATCGACAATGGAAGATATGAAGACATCGAGATCACTTATCCGGCGTTTATTGGAAAACTATACAAAGACAGAATTGACGCCTTCCGAAATTTTGTATTAAAAGATTCAGGCCACCATCGCCTGGAGGACACTTACTCCCCGGACGAGTTCAGGATCGCAAGATGGAGCTCTGACTTTATAAACAAGCCCGTCGAAGATCTAAGGGCCGGAGAGTTTGAGATCAAATTCGAATGTTATCCGCAGAGGTTCTTAAAAAGCGGAGAGAAGGCCGTCGAAGTTTCAAATAACCAGGTCTTAAGAAATCCCACAAACCAGACGGCCCTGCCTCTTCTAAGAGCATACGGGACCGGGACGATCACCATCGCCGGGACCACAATCCAGATCACAACGGCCGACACTTACACAGATATCGACTGCGAGCTCCAGGAGGCTTACAAGGACACCATGGCCAGCGACAAAAACGCGAACCTGGTCCTTACAAGTGGAAGCTTCCCGGATCTGAAGCCCGGAGACAACACGATCACATTTTCAGGCATATCGAAATTAGTAATAACACCGAGATGGTGGAAATTATAAGAGGGAAGCATGAAACCGATTCTTTTTCCTAAAACCGCGACACAATACAACACAAACGGCCTCGGAAGGCTCGACTTTATTTCCTGCCAGGTAACAGAAGAACGAAATGGAATATACGAGCTCGAGGGAACGATCGCCGAGACAGCAGACCACGCGAAACAGATCGAATCTGAATCGATCATCGTTGCAAAGCCAAGCCAGGGAGCAGGCCTCCAGGCGTTCAGAGTTTACAGAATAACGAAGCCCATCGGCGGGCAGTTCATGGTTTACGCTAGACATATTTCTTACCAGCTCGGATATATTACGGCGATGCCGTTTACAGTGGCCGCAAGTGCGAGCGCATGCAACTCGGCGCTCCAGGGATTCATCACCAACGCCGCAGGATATACGGCCCTGGACTTCCCTTTTTCCTTCTGGACCGACGTCACCACTGTATCGAGTTACAATCAGACAGAACCCGCCACCATTAGGGGCAGGCTCGGAGGAGTTGAGGGATCCATTCTCGACCAGTTCGGAGGGGAGTATGAATGGGACAACTTCCAGGTAAAGCTCCATCAAAGAAGAGGCCTCACAAATCCAGCCGTCACACTTCGCTATGGAAAAAATATCACGGACCTGCAGCAGGAAGAAAACATCGAAAACACAGTGACCGGGATAGTTCCCTTCTGGGAAGACTCGGAAGGCGGCGACCTTGTAACTCTCCCGGAGAAGATCGTCGAAGTTCAGAACGCAGCAAGTTATCCCTTCAAAAAGACAATCCCGCATGATTTCTCCCAGGCCTTCGAGACAAAACCCACAGAATCGCAACTCCGATCCAAAGCTCAGGCATATATCAGCACGAGCGGGATCGGGGTCCCGAAGGTCTCGATCAAGCTGTCATTTGTTAACCTGGCCGACACGGAGGAATTCAAAGAGATCGCTCCGCTGCAGTCAGTAAATCTTTGCGACGACATCAAAGTCCAATTTGAAAAGCTCGGCATTGATACCACAGCCGAGATCGTAAAGACAGAATACGACGTCTTAAGAGAAAAATATAATTCCATAGAGATCGGATCCCTTCGCGGAACATTGGCGACGACAATCTCCACCAATATGGAAGATATCTCCGAAGTAAACAAAGTTACAAAAGAGATAATAAAAAGCAATAACAACGACATCGGCCAAAAGATTGACGATGCGACAAAATGGCTCACTTCCGGCGATGGTTATGTCGTAGCAGTTCAGGACCCACAAACAAATGAATGGTCCGAGCTCCTCTTCATGGACACAGCAGACGTCGAAACAGCTCACAACGTTCTGAGAGTAAATCAAAATGGAATCGGGTTCAGTAGAAACGGAGTCGCTGGTCCTTACACACAGGCCTGGACATTGGACGGCCGCCTTATAGTTGGAGGAACAAATGTCCCCAGCTTCACAGTCTACGACGCAAACGACAACGTTATATTCCAGACGACAGCAGCTGGAACGATATGGAACAGCACAAACTCATCTATGACCCAGAACGGAACGCTGACCATCAAAAACGCAACGATCATCGGCGGAACGCTGTCCGTCTTAAAGCCGAATCCTTCAAATCCACCCGTCGACTCAGATTATCTTTTCAGGGTTAACGCGAGCGGCCTGCTTTGGAATCTGACAAATTCGCAGATGACAGCAAATGGAAAACTTACAGTCCAGGAGGCAAATGTCAGCGGAACAATTAAAACAGCATGGACGGATCCCGAGCTTCAGACTCCAGACAGAGATTACATGATATTACAATATAAAAATATTGATTTTCACAGAGCCAACGAAAGCACACCTGGCGCCTACATCCATGCTTCAAATGGTTATTCAATCGGTGAAGAGCAAAACCTTTTCATACACGCTGACAAAGACATAGGAGTTGATTGTTACGAAGACCTTAGACTTGTGGGGAATTCACGCGTTGAAATTGAAGACGGCAGCAATGGCGAAAATATCACGCTTAAATCCTTTGGTTATGACAAAGGAATATTGATGAACAGCGGCGACCAAAATTTCAATATATTTGATGATGGCGACATTCAGTTAAAATGCGATACTTTCCAGATATACGAAGCCACAACAGACGATTATTATCCCGGATTAGATGAAACAATAACAATAAACGGCAATGACATGGTCTTCGTTCGAGGAATTTTAGTCTATTACGGAGCCCCAGCGGACAATCCATTCATAAATATAAATATCGGAGATTAGGGTCAAGGAGGGAAAAATGACATCTCAAACTATGGAATTAAACCTTATCCCCAAAGGGATAAGTCCCAGATTGCATGTTAGCCAATACGACAAAGGGCAGACCTGGCTTTTTGATATCTACGCCGGAGATGATCCCTTCACGATTCCAAACGGTGCAGTCGTCACAATCCAGGGAACAAAACCAGACGGAACAGGATTCGCTTATACATGCACAAAGTCCGGGAACAGAGTCGAAGCAACAGAGCAGGAACAGATGACAGTCCTTGCGGGAGACGTTCCTGCAGAGATTAAGATCACCAACAGCGGCGAAGTCATCGCAACATTAAACTTCATCATTGCAGTAGAAAAGGCAGCACTCTCGAGCGATGTCCCGATTTCAGAGACAGAGATCCCGGCCATCATCGAGCTGGCCGAGCAGCAGGTCCTGGACGCTGAAGCCTGGGCCAACGGAACCAGGAACGGGGTCCCGATCGGAAGCTCTGATCCGGCTTATGAGAAAAATGGAAAGTATTACGCTGACCACTTCGTCGGCTATATTACAGACACACAATGGACTCAGATCACGGCGATTTTAAACTAAAGGGAAGGAGAAAAAACATGGTAACAGTAAACAAAAGCGACATATCAGACGAGCTCAACTTCAAAGGATTATCAACAGACACAAAGCCTGAGGAGACATTCGCAGGAATGAAGATCGTCAACGGATCCAGCTTCTTCGAGATGGACACCCAGGAAATCTATTATTATGACGGAGCAACCAACAAATGGCTGGATCAGCCGACATGATAAAGGAGGCCCAAAATGCGTGATTTTGAATTTGATGAGGTCATCGGAATATTAAAGAACTACGTCAAGAAGATGATCGCGAAAGTCGTCCCCCAGGAGATTACAGTCACAGAAGCAATCGAAACCGGGACGGAGCTGGCCGACATAACAGTCGACGGAGATAGTAAAAAAATTTATATGCCCGCCGTCAAAGTTAACGGACAGGAGCAGACAGTCGAAAACGACGAGCTCGATCTCGATGTTGCACACAACATGATCACTCCCAGCCAGTGGGGGACGATCAATTCAATATTATCGTAAAGGAGAAAGGGAAAAATGAGCAATCCAAACAAAGATGCGGTGGATCTTGTCAATCTCATAAAAGATAAATTCACCATGCGAAAAGACATCGCCCCGGTCGAGACAAGCGCCACAGCTTCCCGGGCATATAAAGTCGGCGACAAATTCTATTACGGGAATCTGCTTCAGAGAGCGACTCAGGACATCGCCCAGGGGACTGGCCTCGCAGGGGGTGTAAATTTCGAGAACGCGGATCCTGTTGTGACGACAATTCAAAATTT
>JAEEGL011185138.1_pt1 | contig 17024 bp, 13 predicted proteins | sample 9134231 | NCBI WGS metagenome assembly JAEEGL01 (sample SAMN16246548, study PRJNA631951) | gut metagenome | biome: gut microbiome; feature: rumen; material: fiber-attached | host: Bos | place: Iran: Karaj | collected 2018-10
AGAAACTTCAGGAAGCTGCTCCGGCTCCTGATAGAGCAAAGCCTGTGAACGGATGCGTACTGTGTGGTGATCTGGAAAGGATTTAAGATGCGTGAGTACACGGATTATATTCGCGTGATGCTCAAAAAGGGTGACCGCGAAAAGATCCAGGAGCGAATGAATGAGGCGGGCATTCAAAACATGTCCGCCTATATTCGTAAAATGGCGATTGACGGATATGTTGTCCGTCTGGATCTTTCCGATGTGAATGAGGTGGCACGCCTCCTCCATATCAATTCGAACAATCTGAACCAGTATGCAAAACAGGCAAATACAAACGGCAGTATCTACTACGGAGATATTCAAAACCTGAAACGGCAGCATGAAGAGTTGTGCAGGTTATTGAAGGCAATCTACCAGAGACTTTTGACTATTTGAAGAAAAGAGGTGATGACCATTGGCTGCGACCAGACTTATTGCCATGCATCAGAATAAAGGCCGTTCCCTTCAGAAATGTCTGAAGGATAGAACCGATTATGCTCAGAATCCGGAGAAGACGGAAGGCGGTGAGCTGGTCAGCAGCTACCAATGTGATCCAAAGTTTGTTGAGGAACAGTTCGCTGCATCCAAGAGAGAATATCTTCAGATCACCGGGCGACGATATGCGGGAGATATCATAGCTTATCAGATCCGCCAGTCCTTTAAACCGGGAGAGATCACACCGGAAGAAGCAAACAAGATCGGATATGAAACGGCAATGCGCTGGACAAAAGGCCAGCATGCTTTTATCGTTGCAACGCATGTTGACAAGGCACATATCCATAATCATATCATTTATAATTCGACGGCTCTTTCCTGTGACAGGAAGTTTCGGAACTTTTGGTTTTGTGGCGTAGCACTTCAGAGGTTGAGCGATCTTGTCTGTCTGGAGAATGGACTTTCTGTCATAGAGCCTGTTAAGCCTGGAGAAAGAGTTAAGCGAACTGATTATCCGGAGAGGCGAAGTTTTCGTGACGACATTCGTGATGCAATCGATGCGTGCCTGGAACAAAATCCCAAGGACATGGATGAGCTCTTGCGACTTCTTCTCGAGATGGGATACGAGAGCAAACGAGGAAAATATGTCTCAGTGAAGGGAAAGGGGCAGAAGAAATTTCTCCGTTTTCGCTCCCTGGGTGCCGGATACAGAGATGAAGATCTTGAACGCATCTTCAAGGGAGAAACGGTACAAAAGACCAATTATGATTCTGAAAAAACGGAACCTAAGCTCGATATGCTTCTTGATATCCAGAAGATGATCGCTAAGGGTAAAGGCCCCGGCTATGAACGCTGGGCAAAGGTTCATAACATTAAGCAGATGGCACAGACTCTTCTCTTTTTGGAAGAGCACAATCTCCGGGATTATGATGAACTGGCTGCAAAAGCCAGAGATGTTTCTGCAGTATTCGGTGAGATCTCTGAAAGACAAAAGATATTGGAAGCCAGGCTTGCAGAGATCACAGAACTCAAGAAACACATCATCAACTATTCCAAGACGAAAGAGATTTACACGCAGTATCGTCAGAGCGGATACAGCAAAAAGTTCTTTGAAGAGCACCGTGAAGAGATCACACTTCACAAAGCTGCCAAGGAAGCCTTCTCGAAGATCCACGGAAAGATACCGTCAATCCGGGAACTCAATCAGGAATATGAGCAGGTTCTTCAGGAGAAGAAAAAGACATATGCTGAATACCGCAAGGCAAGGCAGGAGATGAAAGATTATCAGACTGCGAAGTACAATGTGGATCAGTTTCTCAAAAAAGAGGAGCAGGAGAAGCAGGCAGAAAAACAAAAAAAGAAAGAGGAGACTCTGTAACTTTGAGGGGGATTCCATCCGAATGGCCGGGTGGGGTTCCCCTCTTTTTTGCGTTTTATGCAAATTGCATTTAGCGTCGACCTGGCGACGCGTAGCTCCGAGTGAAACGAGGTTCCGGGGGATTGGGGGCAGAGCCAGCCAACAAGCAAGGAGCGTCGATGATAATCGAGGCACTGCTTGCGAAAATGAAAAAACTATTTTATGAGGCATTTGCAATTGAGTTTGTAATTAAGAACAAATTAAGAACAAAAAAGGAACAGAAGACATATTTCACTTCATATTTGATTGGAAAGTGGAATAAAAAGGAAGAGATAACAAACATTTTGATTGAAGCATTGCGGTGGGAATGTTATACTTTTAATGTCGAGTATTGTGTTTTCTATGATTCTGGAGGATGCGTTTATGGCAGTGAGTTATAAAAGACTATGGAAATTACTGATTGACAAAGATATGAAAAAAAAGGATTTGGAGGAATTGGCGAATATAAGTCATTACACCATAAATAAATTGAACCGAGGAGATAATATAACTACAGATATCATCCAGAAGATTTGCTTGAGTTTAAAGTGTACGCCGGATGAAATAATGGAGATTATCCCTGATGAACAAATTAAAGGATAACAAGTCCTCTTTTTTGGACAGATAGTTTGTTACTCTTAATTTGGCGCTTCTTGATTTTCAATTATCCTTTGGAGGAATTTATGATAGAAATTGAACGAATTCAGACTCTTCAGTATATGGGGAGTAAAAGCAGAATGTTAAATAGCATTTGCGAACCAATTATTGCTGATGAAAACACGGCTACGGTTGTCGATTTGTTTGCTGGGACCGGATCTGTTGGGTATGCTCTTTCGCCATACAAAAAGATTATAAGTAATGATCTAGAATACTATGCATCTACATTGAATGATGCAATCCTAAATGGTTGTAATTTAGGCTCGAAGGAAAAAGCAGATTTTAAAAAGAATGTATCTGAAAGATTTGAACAAACAAGTAAGACGATTGCTGAGGCGCTAAAAGAGGAAGATAGATTTCTAAATAGTGATCTTGGACAATACATGGAATATGCAAAGTTTTCGGAAGAAACACCCAGTGTTTTTTATCCGAAGACGCAGCGAGCAGAATTAAAAGAATTAGAGAATCTGGTTTCATTAGTTGTGCCTGGCAAAAAGGAGCAACAGGTTCCTTTCCCGTGCCTATTTTTGACTTATTATGCTAATGCATATTTTGGAATTAAACAGTGCTGCCAGATTGACATAATGGCTTCGGTGATAAACGAGATAGACGATGTTAGAAAGAGAAATGTCCTTTTATCTTGTTTAATGTCAGCGTTAAGTGCTTGCGCATCTACAACCACGCATTTTGCGCAATTTTTGAAGGTAAGTAGTAAAGGTACTTTTAAAAATATTAAGGAAAAACGTTCTCAAGATATTTTTCAATTATTTGATGAGGCACTGTCTCGATTTGAAGCGAAAGGCTTGTTGGAAAGAAAAGAAAGAGTCCATGAATGCTTGAATATGGATTATTTGGATTGTCTACGAAGTATACAGCCAGATAGTAAAACTGTGGTATACGCGGATCCGCCATATTTCAAAGAGCATTATTCGAGATATTATCATGTTTTAAATACGTTATGCTTATACGACTATCCACTGCTTGCCATCAATCCACAAACAAAAGGATACTCTATTGGAAGATATCGTACCGACAGAAGCGTTTCGGATTTTGGAAAAAAGGCTAAAGTAATTGATGCGTTTGACAAAATGATAGGAGTATGTGCGGACAAAAAACTAAATCTTGTTATTAGTTATTCGGAAAATTCACTTGTAAAAATATATGAATTATTAAAACTAGCCGAGAAAAGATATCGTGTTAGAGTGGAAAAAGTCGAATTGAAACATTCTTCTCAGGGAAGAGCTACGGAAACAGATCAGAATGTAAAAGAGTTTATTTTCTTTTGCGACCGACCAGATAATAGAGAATTGGAAATTGAAAAAAAGGCGGATGAAATCCGTGCTATTAAACCGGTTGTAGATAATCCGGGTGGTTTTATTCACAATTATATGGCCCGAAAACCGTACAATGTAGTTTCGAGAATAATAGAGTGTTTCACAAACGAGAATGATACCGTATATGATCCAATGTTTGGCTCTGGAACGACGTTAATCGAGTCGAGCAAGCTTGGTCGTAACGCAGTGGGGTCAGACATTAATCCTATAGCGTACAAACTCTGCAGTGTATCGTTGAAAAAGTGGGAACTAGATAGGCTAAATGCAGTTATAAATCGGTTTATTGAAGCAATCAATAATCGTTGTGCAGAAATCTATCGATTCGAAGAGGATGGTGTAGTAAAGATAATAGAAAGATGCCATTTCGATTTGGTCGGAGATGAGCTGGTTCCCGTCTCGTACTGGTATAAACAAGAGGTAAACGGTAAACTTTCGGGGAGAAAAAAAGGAGAGATTACAGAATCTTTTGTAAAAAAATACAATGGTTTTAAGAAGGACAAGGTCAAGAGACTTAAGAATAGGTTGTTAATTCCTAATTCTCGAATTGCAATAAAGGAAAACACAACAGTATTTGATTATTTTTGCAATAGGAATCTTATTGCTTTGGATAGGATTTTTTCTGTTTTGGACACTTACAGAGATGAGTATGGTTATGAGGTGCTTGAGCTAATTGTATCATCCGCTATCAATTTGATAAAACTTTCGGATAAGAAAGCTTCAAGTCAGATGCCGTATTGGCTTCCTCAAAAGAATGTTACTTCTAGAAATGCTTGTTTCATTATCGGTCAAAAAGCGGAGGCAGTTAAGGAAGGCTTATTGTTCTTGGACAATGAATGTAAGAAAAGAATTGGTGATGGAATTTGCATTTTCAATCAACCGGCACAGGAGGTAAATAAGCGGAATATAAAAGATGAAAGCGTCGATTTAATATTGACAGACCCTCCATACACAGATCAGGTTCCTTATTTGGAATACAATCAGTTATGGTTCAAATTATTTTCAATTGAAGATGATGTTGAATACAAGGATGAGCTTGTTGTATCTGACGCTCCTAGCCGTGGGAAGAATTACGAAGATTTCAATGATGTAATGAAAAAAATCATAAAACGTTCTGCATCGGCCTTAAGAAATGATGGGATATATGTAATGTTTTACCATTCTTTTGATTTGAAATCATGGGCGAAAATATTAAACATGATGTGCGCGGAAGGATTGCGTTATGTGTATCAGATTCCGACGGCAGCACCAAGGAAATCCTTTAAAACGGTAATGTCTCCCCGTAGTACCTTGGACGGCAATTATTTGGTTTTTTTCGTTAAGGATGGTAAAGAGCAGAAAGTAACGTTTGCAGGGTCTGTTATAGAAGCAAAACAGGCAGCATGTGACTGTGCGGATCGCATAATACGGTCGTCAGAACATGTAACAACACAAGATTTGTACGACAAGGGAATGCTTAAAGAAGCATTTGAATACGGTTATCTAGATTGCTTGGCAAGTAAGTATAAAACTTTTGCAGAAGTGATAGAAGATAAATATATTTATTCGGATGGCTTTTGGGAGGTGAAGGAATAATGTATTGGTTATTGGACTATGATGAACAAGATCGAATACGCGAGATTATTCTAAGACTAAATAAGAAACTTTCATATTTACATGCTCGGACACAGGCAGATCAAACATTTCCTTTTGTGGGGAGAAAGGATAGGGATATTGCAGCCGAAATAATAGAGGAATTATCTCCCACGGACGGTGTGGTCTGCGACCCATTCGTAGGATCTGGAACGTTTGCATATGCAGCATTAGATGCTGGACGAACGGCAAAGGTCAATGAATGGGAGCCATATGCACAGGAAATGATGTCTGCGCCGTTCGCTGATCTTCCCAGTAGAGAAGAGTATGAATGTGCATTAGAAGCATTTAGGGAACTTGTAGAACCTCAAATGATGGATATTTACGAGACTTCATGCCCTGAGTGCGGACAACGCTTGATGTTTGATGGACTATTCTTTGACAGAGAACCCGAAGAATATTTTAATCCAACAGAGCATGAGAGGTTAGGAGAAAACAGAGAAAATATTATATTTAGGGGCAAATATAAGTGCCGCTGTGGCTGTAAAGCAAAGCGATACGACGCGTCAGATGAGGTAGTCAGAAGACGGTTGGATTCATATGCTCTTGATTTTCCTGATGTTTCTATCATTGAAAACTCGCGATTGAATTTTACAGCACCGGAGTTCACTCATTATGGAGCATTGTTCTCGAAAAGACAAAAGATTGCATTAATGCTATTGTATGATGCTATAAAAAGCATGGAAGGGAATACTCATCGTTTCTTTTACGATACATTCTTGTCTATAGTCCATTTGGGAAAGTATACAGACTATAGAAGTAAAAGCCAAGATAATCATTGCCCTGCGAATCGACTTAAAGAAACAAATTTGTATTATCGTTTCATTGAAAAGTTAGATGCAAGATGGACTTACCTTTCAGAATTTAAGAAAACTCATGATACTGAAAAGGTAGAAGTTAGTTTCTCTGATTTCAGAACGTTTTTTGCTGGAATTAGTGACGGAAGTATTGATTTGGTTTTGACCGATCCTCCGTTTGGAGACACAGCACAGTATTTTGAACATGCACAAAGAGTACATCCTTTTATTCCGTATTCACTTATCGATGATGATGAGAGATTGAAGAAAGAAGTGGTTATTAGTAATTCGCCGAGTCGAGTAGATAAGCATGGCGAAGAGCAGTTTATGAAGGATATAGAAGTGCTCCTTAAGGAAAGCTCCAGAACTTTGAAGGAGCATGGTTTTCTTGCAATGTATTTTCGTCCAAAGCAAAGTAGCTGGATTTCAAACCTTAATCAATTAAAACACTTTGCAAGAAAACACGGATTAGAGCCTATGATGGCAATCTCACTTGAAATTAATGATCCATCTATGAGGGCTTTATCTTCGGCGGCTTGGACGTTTAGTAAAGATACATGCTTTGTTTTTCTGAAACTGAAGGAGAACGAGCGTCGATGGTATGATGGCGATATAGACATGGACGAACTTGTCTATATTGCGGCGTCTAATGCGGCAACAGATCAAGGACTTCCTTTCGTTATAAGTAAATTCAATTCGGAACTACAGGCTCAGCTTAGAAAGGCAAGATTGCTCAAATATTCTTCAGAGATATATAGAAGTAAATTCATGAATACATTAAATAGATTTACAATCCAAAATGGCGCGCAATTTATGCTGTCTGGACAATCCCCTTATGAGTTCATGAATCATGAAGAAGATGCGGAAATACGCCTTAGAGAGTTTGCGCCTATCGTATTGGAAGAATTGGGTGCAAACGAGAATGGTTTTTCATTTGAGGATTATGTGCTGCGACTGTCTACATATCTTGAGAATGGTAGTAGAGCGATTATTCAAAGACTTAAGGCTGTTAATCCGCTGATTACAGAGATTGTTGAGAAATACACATATACAGATATTGAAAAAGGAACTGGTAAGGAAAGGCTATATTTGAAGCAATATGCCCCTCCTGAAGAAGATGCTGACAGATGTAGTTTATATAATATGGATCCATACGATTTTGAAGGATTGATAGCTGATTATTTTGTTAAGCGCGGTTATATAAAGGCAGAAACTATAGGAGGTTCCGGTGATAGAGGCGTGGATGTCCTTGCCACAAATGTTGATGGAAAACTAGAATTTATCCAGTGTAAGCGATATAGGAAGGGAAGTAATATAGGATCCACACCAATTCAGAGAGTAGACAGTATGAGAATTAGTCGAAAAGCAGAGAAAGCGTGGGTGTTTACTACTTCGGATTTTACGAAAGAAGGAATTGATGAAGCTAGGATAACTGGAGTGAATCTCGTAAATGGGGATGAGCTTATTGAATCTCTTGAACTATATTATCCAGGTAAATATTGCTTGTAATAGACAAGATGTTGGACATCAGAAACATTAGAAAAGGAGCGAGAAGATGAATCTCTTCGAAGAGATCGGCGAAGATTTATTTCGCCCTCTTGCAGGAATAAACAAAAGAAAATACGTAGATCTTCTCACTCTTGCTTGGGACAAGTGTAAGCGCATGCCTATGTATGCCATTGAGAAGAGTACCATTTTTGACATGGCGGAAGAGTATTTCCTGGGACTTGATGAACAGATTGAATTAGAAGACGACGAAAAAGAAGAACTTGATAACTCCTCTTCTGATGCGCGCATTATTGCTGGGGGATTTATCCGAAGGCTAAAGGATACAGGCTGGTTTGTGGAAAAAGAAGGGGAATACGAGGATGAATCAAAGATAGCGATCAATTACAAGATTGTACCTATCATCAAGTCGTTTCAAGAAATAGTCAGTCCTTCGATCATTACTTATAAAGGCAAGCTCTTCAAGATTTATTCGATGTTTGAACACATCTCGGAGCACGGAAGTCCATACGAAGGGGTTCTGAAGGAGGCGTCAGAGGATTTCGATAATCTGAATCAAGCACTAAGAATCCTGGCTGCCTCTATAGAGGATCACATTAATGAGCTGACTTCCGGCAAGAGGCCTGAGGAAGTATTGGAGTTTTTTGAAAAGTACGAAGAGAAGATTGTTGTGGGTTCATATCATCGCTTTAAGACGAATGATAATCTGTTCTATTACAGGACAAGCCTGTATGAAAGCCTTGATAAATGCGAAGATACTCTGATGGATGCATTGGTGGCCGATTACATAGACACAGAGCGTGTAGATAAGGATGAGGCGACCAGTCGGATTAGGGACCTGATTCAAAAGATTCGTATGGATATCGAAGAGATGGAAGCCATTATGCGTACCATCGATGACAGGCATATTCTTTATAGAACCAGGGCGGTACAGAAGGCACAATTTATGCTTCTTTCCGACGGCAGCGTGAAGAGTAAGATCAATAATCTGCTTAGGTATTATGCGAGTGGCATCCAGGCAAAAGATGACATTTACGATGATGATAATACCTGCATATATGATGTATTCCAAGTTTATGGGCAGAACTATTTTGACAGTTTGTCACTTGCTACTCCGGTGAAGAAGAGAAAGTCGACTCCGATTGATCTGATGTTAATGGGAGAGGAACTTGACCTTGACCTGGTTAACGAGAAGAACCGACAGATGATGGAGTATATCAGAAATGCGCTGACATCTGAGAATGTAAATCTGTTTGCAAGAGAATTGCTTAGCGGAAAGACCGCAGTTTCGGCAAGCCATGCATTTGAGGAACACCCGGATGATCTTGTGAAGATAATAGGCTTGTTCACATATCAGAAATCGCCGGAAAGGGAATTTGATATAAGACTGAAGGACGATTACGTAGAGTGCAACGGAATCAGATTTAAGGAATTTGTTGTGGAAGGGCGGAAGGCATAGGTATGGCTGTAGATATAAAAGAGGAAATCGCAAATTACCTGCTGAATAACTGTTTCCTCATAGGAAATGTTGATTCTACGAGAGAGAAGTATTATTACGTGATCAATCATGAGGAGGCTTTTCGAAGCTTGTTTCAACCCATCGGATATACGTTGGTTATCCATCGTAATTTGAGGGTTATTCAGCTTGTAAACAATCATGGGACCGGACGGCTTTCGTTAAAGAAGTACGAAAGTATTATGCTTTTGATCTTCAGACTTCTTTATGTTGAAAAAAGAGAAAGCCTGTCGACCAATATCGATGAGGTTGTTGCCACGGTTGAGGAAGTAAAGAACGAATATGAGAAGTTGAATCTTCCGAAGAAGTTTGATAGAGCACTTCTTGAAGATTCTATGAGAAACATTAAAAGATATAATCTTGTTCAGCCAATGGATAAATTGCTGGATATGAATGCCAAGATTCAGATCTATCCGTCGGTTATGCTTGCCATGCCTGACGCAAATATCAGCAAGGCATATGAGCAAACAAGTGCTTTTCTGCAGCAGTACGTGAACTCAGACGAGGAGGAAGAAAACGATGATTAAAATGACAAGACTTCGTCTGATCAATTGGCATAATTTTCAGGATGATACGATTGATTTCAGGAATATAACATACCTGCTTGGCGTTAATGCGGTTGGTAAGACAACTATTATGGATGCTATCAGGTATTGCCTTACCACCAATAAGGATTTTAATACAGCAGGAAACAAAAAGAGCGGAAGAACATTACTTGGCTCTGTGCATCAGAAGCAGAGAGCGGAGGATAGTTATTTGCGCGCCGGTCATACAGTTTCCTATATTGGCGTTGAATTCTATGATGAAGCGAATAAAAAGAATTTTGTGATCATAGTCCGGGTGGAATCTGAATCACCCAAGCAGGATCTTAAGGGTGTAACCCAGGATTGGTATATCACCAAGCCGGGATACAGGTTGGAAGATATTCCGTTTTTAACTACTACGAAGGACGGAAAGAAACCGACTTCAAGAGATGCATTCAAGCTTGAGAATAAAGGAATGGACAGGGCATCCAACCAGACGGATGCCAGAAAGCGTATTTGCAGAGTACTTGGGATCGGCGATTCTGAGTCACCCATTGGAAAGAAGTTCAATGAAGTTTTCCATATGGGTACGAGCCTTGATGATATTAAGGATATTCGCGAATTTATTTACACGTATATTCTGCCGGAACCGGAAGTCAATATCGAGTTCCTTCAAAAGGATATGCGTGAATTAGAGCGCCTTCAGGAAATCCTGCAGGAAGCGCAGGATAGAGAAAATCTTTTGGAACAGATCAATGAAAAGATCAATGAGGCTATAGATAAGTTTTCAAAAGTGAAGGTTAATGAGCTTTTGGTCGCGTATGCCGAGTATCAGGGCAATGTTGAGGAACAGCAGGAAAACAGCCATCTGATAGAGCAGTATGAGTCTAGCGTAGAAGTGCTTGCCCGCAAAATTGCAGAACTGTCGGAACGGGAAAAAGAGGCTGCAGATCTTTTATATCAGGCCAGAAAGGCTGCAGAAGATGATGAAGGTAATAAGGAGTTGAATTCTCTGCAAAAGGAGAATGAAACCAGAAAAAACGCTTATGAAAAGTATTGCGGAGAAGCATCCGTTTATGAGCAACTGCTTTCTGAACTGAAATCTCTTAGAAAACGGTTGTTAAAATCAGGGATCTCTTGTGAATGGGACGAAAGTATTCTTCAGGATGATGATGTTTCCGAAGAAGTGCATTTGGCTGAGATCAGGGCTGCAAGAAATGCATTGGGCGAAGTTCGAGAGACTATCAGGGATAAAGATGCCGATTTCAGAACACTGATTAAAGAACTGAAAGTAAAGACAACTGAGCTTGAAAAAGTAATCGCAGGGTTGTCGTCTGGTAAGATGGATTATCCTGAGGAGGCTTTGCTTGTCAGAGATCAGATAAATGATATGCTCACTGCTGAAAACAAGAGCGGAGATGCGAGGCTGCTATGTGAGTGGCTGTATATGAATGATGACAGCTGGCAGGATGCTGTTGAGAGCTACTTAAATACACAAAGATTCAACATAATCGTTGCACCAGAGAATTATTTATTGGCAAAGAAAGTATTTATTTCTTTAGGGGATAAGGTTAAGGGAATCGGTCTTGTCGATACCAGAAAACTTAACAACAATCTTCAAAAGGACGAGGGCGCTCGGTATCTTTGTGATACCGTAGAATCAGAAAATACATACGCGAAGCGATATGTTGATTTTATCATGCGTGGTCTGGTCTGCTGCGAAAGTGCAGATGATCTTGAGAGTCACAAAAAGAGTGTGACTCGTGATCGCTTAAGATTCCAAAACTACACTTTACAGAGAATGGCGAAGCAAGACCACTATATTGGCGTTGATGCCATTGAAAAGAGGCTTGAGAAAGCTAAGAAGGAGCTTTCTCTTCTGCAGCAGGAACTTGCTTCCACGAGAGAGAAACAGCAGGCCTTTGATGGCGTTTCGTCTGATTTTGATAAGTTTGTTTCTGGAAACAAATTCGAACTGATGGAGGAATTCTCTGAGTCCAAGGGGAAAGCCATTGGAATACAGATTGATATTGAAAAGGCAGAAGAGCGCATAGAGGAATTAAAGAAGAATCCTATTCTTCGCGCAATGTTTGATCATGTTAGTGAATGTGAGAAGAATCACGGACAGATCCTTGACGAAGCTAGAAAAGTGGAGGCTAAGAAACAGAATCTTGAAGAGAAGATAGGAAATCTGAAAAAGCGAAACGAAGAACTTGCTGGGCTTAGTGACCATTTGAAGGTCGATTATGAGAAGCAACTTGCGGAATATCCTCAATATTCCAGCGAAGTAACGAAGAAGTATGCGGATGAGCGTAAGAGTAAAAAGGCCGTTGATATTTCGCGCAATTTCAGAAGTACGGTTACACAGCAAACGATAGGTTTGAATAACTTCATGAATCAGTCGCTTATTCCACTTCAGAATAAGTATACGGCTACTTACACGTGCGATTTTCCTGAAGGAATAATTGGCGCGGCAAGGTATCAGCAAGAGTATCTTTCTCTTAAAAACATTGAACTAGAACGCCATAAAGCAGAGCTGCTCCAGGCTCAGATCCGCTGTAAAGATAGGTTCCGTAAAGAGGTTCTGTTCCGCATGAAGGATGACATACTGCGGGCAAGACAGCAGTTTAAGCAGATAAATCGAGTTATGGAAAACCTTCGATATGGCGAAGAGAGCTATCGATTTGGAATTGATAGAAGTAAAGACAAAGAACTCGGTATGTTCTATGACATCATCATGGACAAGGATAATCAGCAGATCGATCAGGACAACGAGATTATGATGTATCTGGCAGAAGTCAATAGATCAGAGCTGTTTGAAAGCCAGATTGATGACTTCATGAGCCGTATCATGATCGATGTGGAAGAGCATGCGAAAGAAAATCTTACCGGTAATAAAACTGGCGCGAAGAGCATGGGCGTTTATGTTGATTATAGAACATATCTCGACTATGACATCATCGTAAGAAACAATGTTACCGGCATGGAAGTTCCTTTGTCCAAGGTAAGTGGAGAAGGAAGTGGAGGAGAAAACCAGGCCCCTTTCTATGTCGCGATATGTGCTTCGCTTCTTCAGATTTATGAGCAGAACCCGGACGGATGTATCAAGCTCGTTTTACTGGATGAAGCATTTAACAACATGACAAGCGACAGAATCGAGCCAATGATGAATATGTTTAAAACGTTGAACCTCCAGCTGGTCCTTATTGCTACAGCTGAAAAGGCCACTGCAATCCTGCCGTTTTGCGATATTACCTATTCAATTGTTAAATCTGGTAATCGCAATGCAATCAATGTTTTCGAAAGGACTAGAGTGAATGGATTACAGTAAGGACATAGTAAGCCGCCTTCTGGACATTTTTGAACGAAGAAGCGGATATGCCAAGGAGCCAACAGAGTTGCGGTCTATACAGTTTGATATCGCAAAGGAGTATCCGGCTTATACTGACAGGTATGATCATGAGAAATACAAGGATATAAATCTTGCGATAGAGAAGGATATCGAAGCGGGATTTATATGTGCCGAAAAGAACCAGACTGGACAGTATTCAAAGATCAAACTGAATGTTTCAAATGTTGATAAGGCATATGCTTTTTTAAAACGATCCAGTATTCCTGAGAAATGCAAAAAGGTCTTAAAGGAATTAGACAGAGCTGATTGGATTGACAATGTTGTCTTAAGAAAGATAGTTGAAGATTTCAAGGGGCAGGTCGGTGAGTACAAAAAGCTGCCTTATGATTTGGGATTTGATGCGGGCAGAGTAAGGGAAATCCTTCGGATAATCGCGGAGATAATGAAGCTGGACAGTGAGACATATATACGTAATTTTTCTACAGCACTATTTAAGGATTCGAAGAGGTTTCAAAGAGAGTATAGATCGACGACAGAAAGCATTCTGTTTGATTATACTGATGATGTTGTAGAAAAAGAGAATATCCTTGGCTATTACAACCTCTATGAGAATCCGACGTATGTACTTATCAAGGGAAATACGAGGATATGTTTTGCTGAGTCGGCTATCGAATTATCAGAGATGCCCGGTGGTATTGCTTTATCCAATGGATCGCTTGCAGGAATTCATAATATTTCAGTAAAAGCCGATAAGGTAATAACTGTTGAGAATCTCACAACCTATCACGATTGTGATGAATCGGATGCAGTATATATTTATCTGGGAGGTTTTCATAATATCTCCAAGCAGAAGCTTCTTGAACTGATATATGCGGACAACAGAGATAAGGAATACTATCACGAAGGTGATATTGATGTGTATGGATTTTTGATATTAGAGAATCTGATTGCGAAGACTCAGATACCTTTCAAACCATTATTGATGGATGTTGAGACGATAGAGCGGTTTTATCGTGCTGGATTGTATAAGAGCTTGACTACGCGAGACAGAAAGATGATTGATTCAAAAAAGGGTGGACAGCTTTCAGCATATGAGGATGTGTTAGAGTACATGTTGGAATTTGATTGCAAAGTTGAACAGGAATCAATCAAGGCTGTGGAACTGGTAGAAAGAAAAGCATAGTGAGGATAGGTTCATATAGCCTTTGGATGAACTGGAGGATGTAAAAATGATTGAATGGAGTGAAGATAATCCGAATGTATTTATATCATATTCTTGGGATGATGATGCACACAAAGACTGGGTTAAATCATTAGCAGACATTCTTTTGGATAACGGAGTTAATGCTATTTTGGATGATTATGATACTGATCCAGGGGATAGATTACCTCATTTTATGGAAGAAGCCGTGAGCCAAGCGGATAAGGTTCTTGTTATTTGCACAGAGAGATATAAGGTAAAAGCCGATAAGCGAGAGGGCGGCGTAGGTTATGAGGAACATATTATTTCGTCGGAATTAATGAAAGGGAATGAAAGGAAATTTATCCCGATTCTTAGAAGCGGTAATGGTGATACGAGTATTCCTATCTGTTTGGCGGGTAAGAAATATGTTGATTTATCGAAAGCAAATAATCTCATCTACTCTGATGTAGAAGATTTGGTTCTGCGTGGAATCTATGGGCAAAAGCCAAAACCTATTGTAGGAAATAGACCGAAAGAAGTAACTCGTTATGTGAAACGTGATAATCCTGATGATATTTATATTGTGGGGATTGTAGAAGATGAAGTAACCGCACCTCGAAATGATGGAACACCGGGCTGCGCATTATACTGCGTACCCATTAGATTGTCGAAAAGACCGAGTGAAATATGGAAAGAATACTTTATTCAAACATGGCGCAATCCGCCTAGCTTTACAACAATGCATAGATCAAAAATTGCTTCTGTTCAGAATGACAAGATAATTCTAGATGGAACAACTCTGGAAGAGGTGCAGAAGTATCACAGAGAAACCCTTTTGTTATGTGTGGAAATTGCAAATAAAATGGAAAAAGCATATATACAACGAGAGAACGAGTTGAGAGAACGAGCGCAGAGAGAAGAAGATGAGCGGAAAAGAAAAGTCTCAGAAACGGCAAGTAAAATTGTCTTTTAAGTACAATTTGAAAGGGAATGGTAAATAGTGGAAATATACATTGGGGAGAAATATGGATGCCTTGAAATCTTAGACGAAGGAACAGATTTTATAGATTTAATTGATGCGAAGATAGAGAGGATTAATGAAGAAAAAACAGATTTTATCAATGCAGTTGAAAACGGCGAATTGAAGCATGACGATTGGCAAGGATGGAACGGCAAAGAAACTGTTATAACGCCAGCTTTTGTTTATACTCCGAAAAACTTTGTGGTAAAGTATCATACTTCGATTCGCGAAAAGGATTTCGATGAAGCAGTAGGAAGCTTACAAAAACTTAGATCGGTAACACATTATAAATGTAAGTGTAGAAAATGCGGTAAGATACGGCATTATTCGGAGGAGACAATAGAGAGTTCGCCACAGTTTTGCTATAAACCCGTGTATTGTTCTCAGAGGCACACTTATTCCATCTCGGCACAGAATGCAACCTATCGAAAAAGGCAAAAGTACGCTCATAACGAATCTGTTTTATTAGTTGGGGATAAGGATGATGTTGTTCCGTCGTGGGAATATTGTGAAAAATGGAATGAAAAACGAAGCGAGGAATTAAGAAAACAGGCAGAGAAAGATGCAAAAATCATCGCCGGCTTGCCGAGAATACACGCAAAGAATTTTGATGAAGATTATGCAGGAACAATATATGAATCGCTTGAAGTGTTGGAGTGTACCAACGATTCATTGGAGAGTGCTCCGATACCGTATTATACTCAGAGACACCAAAAAAAGTATCGGGATATTACCGTTTATAAACAATATAGATGTAAATGTTATTTGTGTGGGAAGGAAATAATCACTACGTGTAACAAATTTGGAATATATCCGCCTACAGAATATGGTGCAACTGCTTATTATGGCTATTGGAGCGACTTGTATTGTGACTGTCATCCTATCTCTTCTTTTCAGTGGATAGTCAATAAAATACTGCTGGATAATAACGTTTCATACCGGGTGGAGGTAACGTTTCCAGATTTGTATGGGACAGCCGGGAAAAGCCAGCTGAGATATGACTTTGGAATCTTTGATCCGGATGGGACGATTAGATGTTTGATTGAATGCCAAGGTGAGCAACATTATAAGCCTGTTGATGAATTTGGCGGACAATACCAATTTGAAAATCAGCTCAAGAATGATAAATTAAAGCGTGAATACGCCAAAAGCCATCATATAGAGCTTATTGAGATTTCGTATAAAGATAAGAAATATGAGTGTGTTTTAGAAATATTGCATACTCTTGGAATCATTTAACGGTTCCTGAAAAAACAAAATTAGATTGCCCTAAATATAAATGAGCTCACCGGCTGATGGTGAGCTCTAAGCATTTACCATGGCCGGTAGAATGGCCTTATCATCAATATAGTAGTCGCAGGTGATCTTCCGGGAGTTGTTGCGTAAGCGCTTAATGTTGCCCCGTAGTGACTTGGTGCAGCCTTTTTGAAACAATAATAACAACTAAAGATTGAAGCGTTTCACTCCAATTACATTCGATATAGTGGAGCGTTTCACTACAAATGGAGGTTATTATTATGCAAAGTAAATTTACAATGCAACAAAAGTTTGACATGGTAATGGAATGCCGCAACAGTGGGTTATCGGATTACATGTGGTGTAGAAACCATGACATTAAGGGCAGCACCTTTTACAGTTGGATCAGCCAGTTAA
>JAEEGL011504343.1_pt1 | contig 17024 bp, 13 predicted proteins | sample 9134231 | NCBI WGS metagenome assembly JAEEGL01 (sample SAMN16246548, study PRJNA631951) | gut metagenome | biome: gut microbiome; feature: rumen; material: fiber-attached | host: Bos | place: Iran: Karaj | collected 2018-10
CGGAATCTCAGACTCCGGGAGCAAGAACTTTTTCTGTCTCATTGCTGTTCGTTTTAAAGGGTTGATATGATTTGTAAATGATAATCAAAAAAAAGTGGCGCGCTGTAAGTCAGCGTGCCACCCTCGTATTTTCTTGACAGGCAAACAACGACAATTGACTTACAGCTTTGGACTGCAAGTGCGCCACCAGAAGAAAAAGTTGTTTGCCATCTGTTTCATACTTCTGCAAATATGAAAAGAAAAAATGAAAATGCAAGGATTTTTTTAAAAAATTAAATCAGCGTCGACTGATAGAAGGCGTTGACCGCGACGGCGGCGAAGCCGAGGCAGATGATCGTGGCGAACACGATGCCGATGACCTTGAGCCGCTTCATCCAGACCTGGTTGTTCCAGCCCACCGTCTGGAACATGCTCCAGAAGCCGTGGCAGAGGTGCAGCCAGATGGCGGCGAACCAGATCAGGTAGATGACCAGCATCCACCATTTGCCGAAGGACACGGTCAGAAGCAGGTAGGGATTGTCCTCATAGTTGCCGATGCCGAAGAGCTCCGGCAGCTGCATCTTGGCCCAGAAATGCGACAGGTGGAAGAACAGCAGGCCGAGGACCACGATGCCCAGCACGAACATGTTCTTGGCGGACCAGGAATCGGCGGCCGCCTTGCTGCCGGTCTCATAACGCTTCACGCCGCCGCGGGCCTTGGTGTTGAGCCAGGTCAGGTAGCAGCCGTACAGGATGTGGATGAGGAAGCCGAGGGCCAGGACCGGAACCATGATGGAGATGACCGGCGTGGACATGAAGTCGCAGCCCAGCTTGAAGAGGCCGTCTCCGGCGGAGAACAGCTTGTCATCCGCGGCAACCACGCCGAATTTTCCGGTGAACGTGTCGATGACGGAGAAGAGGTTGATCGTCACATGGAGGAGAAGGAAGATCACGAGGAAGGCCCCGCTGACCGCCTGGATGAATTTTCTCCCGATCGAAAAGTGAAACGCGTTTGCCATCGTTACTTGATTCTGAATATATTCGTAGCGGGAGTGGGTCACGATCCCACGACCTCCGGATTATGAATCCGACGCTCTAACCAGCTGAGCTACCCCGCCGTGCCCCTAGATGTAGTTGAGATAGAAGGATTCGAACCCTCACTGACAGAGCCAGAATCTGTAGTGCTACCATTACACCATATCTCAATAGGTGTGTCAGCATCCCTGCTAACGGACTGCAAAAATAGAGAATAATCTTGAATCTGCAAAATTATTCGGGCAAATTTCTCCGGAATCGTGTCCTACGGATCGAATTTGTTATCTTTGCACAAAAGATGATGGTATGAAAAGGAAATGCTTCTTGCTGGCGGTTCTGCTCCTGGCGGCCGCGTTTTCCGGCGCCGCGCAGTGGAAAGTGACAGCGGGTGTCATGAACAACCAGATCACCTTTACGGAACCGGGCGTCCGTTCCTCCCTGGTGGGCAACGGCTGGTATGCCGGCGTGCTGCGGGAGCAGCGGCTCGGCGGCAGCCTGCCCCTGACTTTTGAACCCGGATTGATCTTCGATTTCCTTTCCTACAATGTAACGGGGAACAAGGTGCATGTCCAGTATGCCCGGGTGCCGCTGCACCTGCGCTGCGACTGGGCGCTCGACCCGCGGACGACGGTCTTCTTCGGGGCCGGTCCGGGCCTCTCCGTGGCCCTCGCCGGAGGGAAACACGTCACTTTCGGCAAGGAGGACTATTCGCGCATCGACCTGCAGGCCGGCGTGGAAGGCGGCATCTGCGTCAACAGCCGCCTGGCGTTCCGCGCAGGCTACGACTGGGGGCTCCTGGGCGGCGACAGGTCCATGTACGCCTGCCGCAGGGGCATCAACGCCGGCGTCACGTTCCGTTTCTGACGGAAGGCGCGGCTTCTCCGGCTAAAATGCCATCCTCCATGCCGCCTCCTGCGCCCTGGCGTTCTGGATGGCGTTCATCTTCCCGAAATTCCATTTCACGCCGAAGAGGATGTACCGGCCCATGACGAGCCGGTAGGTGTCTTCTTCATAGTTGGCGGTGACGGTGTGGGTGAGGTTGCGCGTCTGGTTCAGGATGTCGTGCAGGGAGACGCTGAGGCTGAACGGGCCGACGGCCTTGACGACCGCCGCGTTCCAGCGCCATTCCGGCTGGCCGTACCCGTCCGGATACCCGCTGTACAATACATACGACAGGTCGGTCTCCAGGTCGAAACCCCGGCGGGTGGTGCAGTTGCCGCGTGCGGAGAAAAAGGTGTCCAGCGTGTTCAGGTCCGCCCGCGGGTCCAGGGAATAGCGCGCCAGGCGTCCGGTGGAGGCGGCGCCCAGGCTGAAGGAATAGATGTCGTGGTTCTTCTTGACGGAGATCCCGGCCGAAGGGTTAAGGGTGCGCGTCCGGCTCTCTTCAAAGCCGCTTGCGCCGCCGTAGAACCGGTCCCCGGCGGCATCGCCCCAGAACCCGGCCATGAAGGTCGCGTAATCGAACGTCTCCGGATCCAGCCCGGGCAGCGCCGTCCGCGTCTGATAACTCGTCGATGTGGAATAAGCTGCGCTGGCGTTGAACATGAGCGTCCAGCTCTTCCTGGCGTCCAGGGCGGCGGTGTAGCTCGTCGAAAGGCCGGTGGAGAGGCCGGGGACCCGGGTGTTGACCGGGACGGAATACTGGATGCCCGCCGCGTCGTACCACTGGGCGCTGGTGACGGGCCTGTTGCGGACCTGCCCGCCCAGGGAAACCAGCCAGGTGGCGAACTTCTCGCGGTTGCTCCGCGTCCAGTCCGCATTGAATGAGGTCTGCGAAGACGGTTTCAGATAGATGTTCCCGACGTTCAGCCGCGACGGGTCGCTGATGTTCAGCGCGGTCCGCATCTGCACAGGGGAGGGCTGACTGCCGTATCCCGATGCGGAAACCGTGAGCCGGTCGTTCCCGCGGGTGCGCTGGAACCGCAGCATCGGCGTAAGGAACCAGTTCCATTCCTCCTCGCCGGTGGTCTCCTCGATGCCGAAACTCTTCGAATACGTCTCGTTGAGCAGGCCGGTCAGGCGGCCGCCGATGGTCAGCCAGCCGCTTTCCCCCGCCTGGTACTGGGCTGTCAGCTCGTATTCCTGCTTGAGGGAAGAGGACCGGGTCAGGGAGGAGAGATAGTCATTCCGGACCGCCTCCTCGAAGGCGTCCCTGACGCTCCCGAGGCGCTGCCAGGTAAAATACGCCAGGGATGACAGCATCCATTTTTCTCCGAAGGGTTCGGTGTACCGGAGGCCTTCGGTCAGGCGCAGGTTGGAGCCTTCGTTCTCGTAGGTCATCTTCCTGGAGGTTTCGCCCTGCCCCGTGGCCAGGAAGGTGGACTCCCGGCTCTGCCCGTCGTCACCGGAGTAGTCCGCCTCAAGCGTCAGCCGGATGCTCCGGTTTTTCTTGCCCCACAATTCCCTGAAAGTCAAGTCCGTGTCGAAATTCGCCGCCCTGTTCGCCGAATGGCTCCGGGTCGAACGGTCCGTGCGGTTCAGGAATTCGCCGCCGCGGAAGGTCACCGCCGAGCCGCTTCCGATGTCGTCTCCCTCCCTATAGCGGAACCCCGACACGACATTGAGCCAGAACCGGCCTTCTTCCTTCTTGAGTTCCAGGAAGGAACTCAGATCGTTCGCATACGCCTTCCCCTTGCTGTCGGAGGAGGCGGTCAGGTTCCCGTCCTCCTGATAGGTGGTCCGTTCCGACCGCATCCCGGATTCCGTTTCCGAGTATTTGTGGTTGGCGCTCACCGTGGTCTTCACGCCCTTGATGCGGAGGGTGTTGGCGTTCACGCCCAGTTGCGTGGCGGAGAAGATGCCCTGGTTCAGTCCCAGGACGTTGTCGACGTTCCGGGCGTTGCCGATCACTGTCACCTGGTCTTTTTCCGTATAGGCGGCGGCGAGGGCGTTCGCGCCGTACAGGAACCTGCGTCCGCCCCGGAGCGCGTCTTCCTCCTGCGGGACCAGCGTGCCGCCCCCGCTGAGGCCGACGTTGCCGAACCAGCCTTTTTCGTACTCCTTCTTGAGGCCCACGTCCAGCACCTTTTCGCGGGTGCCGTCCTGGAGACCGGAGGCGCGGGTCCCTTCGGATTCCCGGTCGATCACCCGGATCTTTTCCACGACGGCCGCCGGCAGGTTGTCGAGCGCCATGCTCTGGTCATTGAAGAAGAAGGTGCGTCCTCCCACGGTCAGCCTGTCGATCCTTTCCCCGTTGAACTTGACCTGGTTGTCCTCCGTGATTTCCATGCCGGGCATCCGCCGCAGCAGGTCCTTGAGCATGGCGTTGGCGCCGACCCGGAAGGAGGAGGCGTTGATCTCGATCGTGTCTTTCTTCACGACGATCGGATTGCCGGCGGCGCTGACGACCGCCGCCTGGAGGAACTGTTCGTCCAGCTGCAGCCGGACGGTGTCCATGTCCGCGTGGCGCTCGCGCAGGTACATCGCCTTCACGAAGGGCTTGTAGCCCATCATCTCGACGTGGAACACATAGCTGCCGAAGGGCACTTCGTCCAGTCTGGCCGCCCCGTCGGCATCCGTCAGCGTGAAGTTCGTGATGGTCGTGTCCTTCGCCGGAACCACGTAGACGGATGCGAATGCCAGCGGTTCGCGGGTGAGCGAGTCCAGCACCGTCGTCTTGATGTCCCCCATCCGTTCCTGGAACAGGTTGTCCGAAAAGACGACGACCTGCGCCTGCAGGGCGCCGGTGCACAGGAGCAAAGCGAAAAGGAGGACGGTCTTTTTCATCATCCGGATCAGGCGGCCGGCCCTCCCTGGCGCCGGCGGATCAGCAGCGTGAGGCCGATAATGGTGAAGAGGGCGTTCACGAGCAGCAGTTCATATCCGAACCGGTACCCACCCAACCACTGCTCCGAGTGGGCCTGGAGGATGTAGCTCAGCACCGGCGAGAGCACGGCCACGAGCGGCACCCATCTGTCGTGCACCTTCTTTTTGCAGGCGAGCCCGAACACGAACATGCCCAGGATCGGCCCGTAGGTGTAGCTGGCCAGCTTGTACACGGCGTCGATCGCGCTCTGGGTGTCCAGCAGGTAGAAGCCGTAGATTACCACGCCCATCAGCACGGCCATCCCCAGGTGGACTTTCTTCCGGGTGGCCGTCACGGCTTCTTCCGCCTTCCCTTCCGTGCCGATGATGTCGGCCGTGAAGGAGGTCGTCAGCGCCGTGAGGGCGGAGCCGCCGGCCGAGAAGGCGCAGGACACCAGCCCCAGGACGAAGAGCACGCCCACCACGGCGGGCAGGCTGCCGCCGGTGGCCACGGCCGGGAAGAGGAGGTCGCCCGTCTGCGGGATCCCTTTCTGCGCGGCGAAGAGATACAGGAGCACGCCCAGGCACAGGAAGAGGAAGATCACCGGGATCTGCATCAATCCGCTGGTGATCAGGTTCTTCCGGGAATCGCGGGCATTGCGGCTGCTGAGCGTCCGCTGCATCATGTCCTGGTCCAGTCCCGTCATCGCGATCACCGTGAAGACGCCCGCGAGGAACTGCTTCCAGAAGAATTTCGGGTGGTTGGGGTCGTCGAAGAAGAAGACCTTGGAATATTCGCTGCCCCGCACGGTCTTCACCAGGCCGCCGAAGTCCAGCCCCATGTCGCGGGCGATGAAGACGATGGCCAGGACGATGGAGACGATCATGCAGACGGTCTTGAGGGTGTCGGTCCAGAGGACGGACTTCATGCCGCCGCGGAAGGTGTATCCCAGCACGATGAGCATGGACAGCAGGACGTTCAGCGCGAAGGGCAGCCCCAGGGGCGTGAAGACCATCAGCTGCAGGGTGACGCAGACGAGGAACAGGCGCACGGCCGCGCCGAGGATCTTGGACAGGAAGAAGAACCAGGCGCCCGTCTTGTGCGAGGAGACGCCGAAGCGCTCGTCCAGGTACTGGTAGATCGACACCATGTTCATCCGGAAGAACACCGGGGTGAGCACGAAGGCGATGACCAGGTAGCCCACGAAGAAGCCGAGCACCATCTGCATGTAGCTCATCGCCGCGCCGCCGACGCCCACCATGCCGGGCACGGAGACATAGGTGACGCCGGACATCGGCGCCCCGATCATGGCGATGGCGACGACCCACCAGGGGGCCTTGCGGCCGCCGTTGAAGAAATCACCCGACCCCCGCGCGCCGCGCGCGGCGATCCAGGAGACGAGGAACATCACGGCGAAGTACGCCGCGACGGTAAGGATGATGGCGATCGGATTCATTCGGCGGTCGGTTTGGATTTCAGCAGCAGGACGGAGGCCCAGACCTCGCAGCCTTCCCCGCGGCCGACGAAGCCCAGCCGTTCGGTGGTGGAGGCCTTGACGGAGACGCGGCCGGTCCCGGCGCCCATCACCCCCGCGAGGGTGCGGCGCATCTCGTCGATGCGTCCGCGCAGTTTCGGCGCTTGGAGCGCGATGGTGATGTCGGCGTTGCCGAGTTCGTAGCCCGCGCCGCGGACCTTCTCCATCACGGCGGCGAGCAGTTTCTTGCTGTCGATGCCCTTCCAGCGGTCGTCGGTGTCGGGGAAATGCGCCCCGATGTCGCCCAGGGCGAGGGCGCCCAGCAGGGCGTCGCACAGGGCGTGGATGGCGACATCGCCGTCGGAATGGGCGACGAACCCCTTGTCGCTCTCGATGCGGATGCCTCCCAGCCACATGGGCAGGCCTTCCCGCAGGGCGTGTACGTCATATCCGTGTCCGATCCGCACGGGCGGATCCAGCGTCTTCATCGTGTCCATAGACACAAAGGTAATGATTATTTTTCGAACATCTCCGTCGCCTGCCGGAACACTTCGTCGATGGCGGCGGGGTCGGCGGCGGGCTTTTTATCTTCCTTTTTCGCCGGGACCGCCTTCTTCCCGGCCGGTGCAGGCTTCGCTGCGGAGTCTGTCTTTGCGGCCGCCTTCTCCGGCGATGCCTGCACGGAATCCACCTGCGGTGCGGCCGCCTGCACGGTGCTGTCGGCCGGCTGCGCCTCCTCCGCTCCGCGGCGCGCTTTCCCCCGGTCCAGGAGCGGCCACAGGGCCACCAGGGCGACCAGCAGGATGAAGACGATGCCGGGCGTCGCGGTGTTGTCGCGGCGCAGGAGTCTCTCGGCTTCTTTCACGGAGGCGGGCCGGTGCGCCGGGTCCTTTTCACACATCCGCCGGATGGCGCGGCCGTATTTCCGGACCGGCAGCAGCGACAGCACCATGCCCAGCGAATAGAGGTCGCTGCGGACCGAGGCCTTGCCGCCCTTCCGCACTTCGGGCGCGGCGAACGCGACCGTGCCCGCCGCCATCTTCAGGGTGGAGGACGCGTCGGAGTCGGACAGGCCGAAGTCGATGACCTTCACGTTGTTGCCGTTGAAGGTGACCAGGATGTTCGAGGGCTTCAGGTCGCGGTGGAGCACCTGTTTGCTGTGCATGTAGTCCAGCGCGTCGCAGAGTTCCGCGACGATCTTCTCGCAGGTGTTCCGGTCCGGGCGGGCGGCGGCGAGCATCCGGTCCAGCGGCTGTCCGTCGATCCATTCCATTTCGATGCAGTTCCCCAGCCCGGGTTCCTGCACGAAGGCGTAGTACTCGCAGAGGTGGTTGTGGCGGAGGCTGTAGCCGATCTCGAATTCCTTCCGAAGCAGGCTTTCGTGCATCGGCTCCCCGCGGAAGGCCTCTTTCAGGCATTTGAGCACGCGGAACTGGCCGCCCCGGTCGACGCGGTACAGGTCGCAGTATCCCTCGGGATGCCCGCCGATCCGTTCCATGGCGGCGGGGGACGAAGGTGCGGGCGTGGTTTCGAAAAAGCCGGAAATGTTGTCCATCGTGCATTGAATTCGACCTCTAATTTCTCCATTTTTCGTTACATTTGCAAGTACATGCGCCGATTCCTCCATATCATCCTGCTGCTTTGTGGATTGTTCCAGTGCCGGCCGGCCGCTTTCAGCGCCGCGCCCGCGCCGGACGGCGATCCGTGGGATGCGGCGCTCGACCGCTACGAGCGCATCTGCGACCGCTGCCTGGCGCTGCGGCAGCGCTCCCTCGCCGGCGAAGACGTCTCCATGGAGGAACTGTCCGGGCTGCTCGTCCAGCTTTCCGACTTGCGGACGGCGCTGCAGCAGGGGTCCGGGAAGATGTCTCCCGCGCAGCAGGCGCGCTTTTCCGGCATCAAGCGCCGTTATCTCCTTTCGCTCCGGGGCCGGGATCCGGAGGAAGCCGTCCCGCCGCTCGCGCCGGCCGCCGCCCCGCCCGGGCAGGTCCGGCCGGACCTTCGTGCACCGCGGCTTGCCGGTTCGAGTACGGAGGAAGACGGTTTCGTGCTCCACCGCTGTCCCACGACTTCCTTTACGGTTGCCTCTTCCGCCCTCGTCCTGGGCGGGCTGTCCTTTTCCGACGCGCCGGGGGCCGACGCCTTCTCCGGCGGCTTGATGTTCAGTACCGCTTTGCCGGGGAGGTGTTCCCTGTTCCTGAAAGGGCGGTCGAATTTTCGTTTCCTCTCGCCCGACGGCAGCTGTTTTTCGGACGGAACATCCGAGACGGGCGGCCTGGTCTGGACGACCGGTGCGGCGCGCCGGGCGGCGTCCTCTTTCACCGCCGGCATCGGCAGATGGATCGGACCTCGGACGATGCTCGGCGTCGGCGCGGGATATGGCTGGGATTCCCTGTGCTGGGAGGACGCCGCCGGGCGTTGGCTGAAGGTGGCGGACGCGTCCCGGCGCGGACTGTGCCTGGACGCCGGACTCCTGCGGCACGGTCGCTGGAAAGGACGTGCAAAACGTGTTCCCGTGTATTATCTTGGCGGAGAACTACTTGATTTTAAAGTATTTACGCTGGAGCTTGGCGTAGGATTCGCCTTCTAGGCATCCTCCCACTCGAGGATGTTCAGCCCTTCCACTTTGCCAGCCACGTAGGGGGTGGTCTGCGTGCCGTCCGCCCGGTGGACGGATGCGATGTACAGCGGCGCGCCCAGGATGAAACCGGAGCATTCGAACCGGTCGCCGACGGCCAGTTTGGTATGCTGTGCGGAGGTGATCTCGAAGGTTGTCCCGCCGAGGAAGCGTAGCGTCACCAGCCGGTCCGGGGCCCAGCCGATGGTGACTTCCGCGCCGGGATGCAGGGCGGAGGTCTCCAGGCTCTTGGCGGAGAAGAAGGACGAGACGATGGTGGCGGAGCGGGTCAGTTCGGTGCAGTACGCCTTGAAGTCGCGGAAGCCGAGGTAGCGGCTCAGGGTGTCGAGGGTGGCGATGCGGGGCATGGAGGCATAACTGACATAGCCCCAGAGCCGCTTGAGGGTCGATGACGAAATCAGGTCCCCCGTCTCGTGCTCGATGACGAAGGAAAGGAGTTCATAATCAGTCGTGGTTGCCAGCCGTCTTCCGAATTTCTCTTCGACGCGGCGCAGCAGTTCGGCTTGTTCGGGGATATAGCGCTTTGCCATGCCGCAAAAATAGCGGTTTCCCCTCCCGTGGTCAAGTTCAAGTTGGTTCAAATCAGTCGGCTGCCTCCATCAGCATCAGCGCCTCGATCGAGTGGAAGGCGCAGTTCATCCAGAAATAGTCGTAAGCGCGTGTGTTCTTGAGCGATGTCGGCAGGAAACCGGTCCCGGCTTCCTGCGTGTTCACGAGCACGTCCACCAGCGCGCGGGCCTTCTCCAGGGCCAGCGGGTCTCCCGTGTGGCGCCACCAGCCCAGCAGGGCGCCCGCCACGTCGGAGGTGCTGCTGTTGATGGACTCCTGGTATTTGTGCTGCTCGAAGACGCTCGGGGTGGCGTAGGCGTCCTTGTAGGGCCGCCAGTGCACGAACTGGTCTTCGCTCAGGGCGATCAGGTCGCGGGCGTCGCGGATCTCCCGACGGCTCGGACGGGCCTTGGACATCAGGTAGGTGGCGTAGTTGCAGGCCGTCACGTTGGTGAGGTTCTCGTAGGGGTGGAGGTTCTGCACGGTGACGTCCTCGAACTGCGCCGTGAGGTCGAAAGTGCGCATCGGCACGCGCTTCATCCACCGGTCGGCTTTCTTTTCCGCGGCGCGGAACTGCTTCTGCCCGAAATCGCGCTGCAGGCGCAGCAGGTACGACAGGAAGGTGCCCAGCATCGCCCGCACCCCGTTGACCGGTTCGCCCGTGGCGATGTCGACCTTGATCGGCAGCGACCCGTCGGCCGCCTGGTGGGCGCAGTAGGTGTCCGCGATGCCGACGGCGTGGTCGAAGTACTTCTTCTCTCCGGTGGCGGCGTACAGGTCCAGCAGGGCCTCGCCGGCGCTGATCGCTTCCATCATCATCGTCTTGCCCTGGTTCTCCTGGAAGCCGGAGGCGTGCGCGACGCCGCCCGGGCCGCTGTAGTAGGTCGGCGGGAAGCAGGCGAGGGGGTCTCCGGCGGGGCGGCTCTCCCGGATGAGGAAGTCGGCCACGGCCCGGGCGATCGAGAGCGCATCCTCCCTGCAGGCCGGGTCGAGCCGCGCGAGCAGGCATTCCGCCCGGATGGTGGCGCCCATGATCTTGCAGGGATAGGTGAAGTAGGTATAGCTCATGTCGGGCAGGGAATCCGTCAGCCAGCGCCGTACCTGCGGCATGGCGTGGATGTAATGCAGGCCCGCGAGGATGGTCTCCCCGTATCCGCGCCCGGCCGCCGCATACGGCCCTTCGAACGGGAAGTCCCGCGTAAAGACCCGCACCGTCCCCGATGCTTCCGTCCCTTCGGCGCCCACGGCCCCGGCCCCTTCTATGCCCACGGGCCCGGCGATGCGTGCCGCTCCGATGACATCCTCCTGCGTATTCGTTGTCCCGGCCTGCCTTCTCATCCGGCCGCGAAGCCCCTCGACGCTGACCCGGACCTCTCCGACGGGGATCCTGTCCCATATCGGAGAAAGGTCCGCCTGCGGCGATTTCGCCAGGAACGAGAGCGTCGTCCCGTCCTCACAGACGACCGTGAAACGGTAACTCCGGGCACCCTCGACCTCCTCGAACGGGAAAGCCGGCGCATAGAGGAACCGGTGCGAATACACATTCCAGAACGGCCGCACCTTGCCCCGGGCGGCCGTCCGTCCCGGACGCAGCGGCTGGAGATACTCCCGCCGTGCCTGCTCGCGCAGCTCCTGCTGCCCTTGTTCGTGCGCCGCCTGCGCCGGCAAACCGGCCACGGCGGTCAGCGCCACCGTCAGGAACATCGCTGCCGACAGCACCGCCCTCCGGGCAGGTGCCGTCGACCCTTCTCTGAAAGCCTTCGTAATCATACGATAAAGATATGGAAATAATCCGAAAAATCGCGCAACGGCCCCGCGCCTTTCAACTGTCTTCGCCAAGCCGCTGGTAGGCCAGTCGTTCGTCGCCGGAGGTCAGGTAGATGATGCCGCAGTACCGGAAGCCGTGCTTGCCCAGCAGGTGCTGCATGATCCGGTTGTCGCGGTGCGTGTCGATGCGCAGGTTCCCCTCGCGCCTGCCTGCCCATCGGAGCATGGCATCGAAGACGCCGTGGACCTCGGGATAGCTGGCGATCCGGTGGATGACGTGATACGGCAGCCGGTCGTCGAGCCAAGCGCCGCCGTCGATACGCGCGTAGGTGGGTTCCGGCGAGGGAAGGAACGCGAAATAGCCGACCGCCCGTTCGCGGCCTCCTCCCGCCCGTTCGCGGCCTCCTCCCGCCCGTTCGCGGCCTCTTCCCGCCCGCTCGCCGAGTGGCGCGGTCACGAGCATCCCGCCGCCTTTTGCCATGTCGCTGCGGACCGCCGCTTCGGAAGGGTAGCCGTCGGCCCATTGCGTGGGGTTCCCGGAGGCGCGCATGATTCCGCGCGCCGCGTCCAGGATGTCCAGGATGGCGGGCAAGTCTTCCTCCCGCGCCGGGCGGATGTCCAGCGCAGGGGTCTTCTCCCGGCTCTTGCCGGCCGGTCCCGTCAGCCCGCGGCGCAGGCCCTCCTTTTCGGCGTTTGCCATCTTTTACACAGATAATGAGGTGTTTCCTGCAAAGATAGCGGATTCTTCCATACCTGCAACCCGCCCGCCGGCGCTGTGGCCCGCCGGCGTTGTGGCCCGCCGGCCCGCTGGAATCAAGCGACAGTCTCCCCGCCTCCTCCATTTTCCTGTGACACTTTACTGCCTGACAATCAATCGATAACGCATTTTGCTTCCCTTGAAATCCGAGGAAGCAAATTGTATAAATCGCTGATAATCAGGACTTCCGCGGTCACGGTCGCAGTCCGCCGCGGGAAAGCGGCGGGGAGAAACGGCTGTCCGTTTCCAAAGAAAGATGCACCGTCGGCTACCAGCCGGGGTTCTGCCAGTTTCCTATCCGGAGTGGCTGGATGGCGAATATGAGTTTATGAGGAATTGGAATGTCCGGGATCATCTTGGGTACTATGCGGGAGCGATCAATCCTGCCGATTTCGGAAGAAATCACAGGTCCCCTTCTTGTTGGTCGGCAGCGTTTTGCCCCCTTGAATGACGCTGAGTCATCGATTTTGATGCTCTCGGCGTCATTTTTATATGCGTTTTGACGCCTGCCAACATATCCATTGTGATTTGAATCAATGTGAACTTGACGAATATAGGATAGCCGGATATATTTGTCTGATAACAATATTTGTTATATGGACCACGGACTATTTGAGAATCAACTGGAAAGATTTGTCGATTACTGCCGAGACCATCTTGACTTCGGCCAAGAGGACATGAAGTATTATTCATGTCTCCCGCTCTGCGCTTTGGATGCTGTGTTCAAGGCAGGGGCGAGGCAGAATGGTTCCACTCGCGCGATCGAGCGGTTCTGCAAGGTATTCGGTATACCATGTCTTGCGAAAGATTCTGGTAAGGTGCCTTCGAAAGAGGGGCAGCGGACTGTTCGTCAAGTTATGGAAATAGTTGGAAGTCTTTCACTTAAAGAATTGGCAGATAAGATATCCACGAGTGGCAAGTCCAGTTCCAAGGTGGGTATCCAGAAGACGGAAGCCTTCTTGAAGTGGTTGGATATCTTGGAATTGTATGAAGTCCAGACCTATCAGGACTTCCACGCCAGCTTTAAGGACTCCGATCTTGAGCAGACGCTTCGCTCCATTCCCGTCATCCGGGGAGATTTGCCGGTTGACTATTTCTATATACTCGCAGGCAAAATCACAGAAGTTAGGGTTGACAAGATAATAACTGCCTTTGCTTGTGAGGCGCTGGATGAGCCGAAAGTCTCTGCCACGACCATCAAGACTCTTTTCAAGGAAGCCATCAAGGTCCTTGCCCCAGATCACCCCGGCCTTACCGTCAGGTGGCTGGAGCATATTGTTTGGGAGTATCGGAAGACTAGGAAAGAGTATTAATGACACTTATTATGGAGATAAAGATAGACTTTAGTGTACTGGTTGCAACATGAACCAATGAGAACTTGACGGATAATGTAGCGCCGGATATATTTGTCATTTAATAATCATAGACAGTTATAACTCATCTCCTAGATAAATCAAGACACTAAACAAATATCAGAATGTTCTCGGAAATTATTGACAACTACGTTCAAAATGATAAATCCGTTGCTCTGAGGGGTCAAATTCAAGCCTCCCTACAGTATGCCGGTGACAAATCCATGGTTATCAATGAAGCTTTGGCTGCTGTTGAAAAGTATGGTCTGGCTGATAGGAGACTTACTAAGAATGGTTTGCTAAAACTGTGGAAAGATGATGCGTTTTCTTTCGCAGCCAAGTGTGTGGCTACTTTTTGGTGGGGACATCCAAGTCACTTTGTTTTAAGAAATGTTTATTCGAGGAATAATCTGTTTAAGCTGAGCTCCTCGGATATGGAGAAAGTTTTCTTCTCTTTGCGAGAAACGCCTAATTTTTCGGAGTTTAAGACTGGACTTGAGGGGTTATATAGGGCTTTTCTCCCGGATGGGCGTTTTTACCTAGATAGAGTTGGTGTTTCATTTTTCACAAAACTATTCCACTTCTATTTCGCATCACATCCACCTAAATCAAACCCTCACTATCTTCCTGTAATAGCTGATGACATAATGCGTTCGGCGGTTTTCGCCGAGATGCTTGATAGGGGAGAGAATGTCCTTGACATTTTTAATCCGAAAGATGCGTCTTTAAGGTCATATGTGGCTTATGTGGATAAGTTTAACGATTATGCCGATGCGTTAAAGATAGGTCCTTTCGCCTTGGAGGACATTGTCTTCAATATGTCTAGGGGAATTGGGAAAGCATATGTTTCAGGTTATAACGGCAGGATCATGTTGCCGCATTGGATCGCCGGTAGTTATAATAGAATAGCTCAGGCGGCGATTGTATTTAACAATTTGGCGGGGGAGACGTATCTGTTCGAAGGTCCGACCGCCAGTCTGTGGAATGAACTGCTGAAGTATGATTATGGGCAAGGCTTCAAAACAGATGAGATTTGTCAGAACTGTGGCTGTGGGCGTTTTGATTTGCTGTCTTTCTTTAATGATTTGATTGACAAGAAAATCCTTGTCGATCATATGCTGAAAACAACAGAGTTGGGTAGAATCAAGAAGTCCGTGAACAGGACAAAGAGATCCTTTTTACGGAGTGTCAAAGGCATCGGGAATTTCCACTCGGTCTTTGAGTCAGTTGATAATGACTATCGAAATTTAGTTGGATCTCAAGAGATTCCATTAGGCGCATCGATTGAGCTCACGTATGCTTGCAATGAGGCCTGTGTCCATTGCTATAATCCGAATTCTCCGAGAGAGGGTGGACTGGGAACTCAAAAAACGAAGCCTATCGGAGAGATGACTGCCGAAGAGTACTTCCCGGTTCTGGATGATATGAAGAGAATGGGGGTAACAAAGATTGTCTTTACAGGTGGCGATCCTTTCATGAAAAAGGACCTTATGAAGATTCTCCGGTATGCACATAATCTCAAATTCGCCTTCTCTGTATATACGAATGGACAAACCTTGTCTTCCAACCCCAAATTATATGAGGAGTTAAGGGATCTCTATCCTCAATATGTCGGATTGAGTGTTTACAGTACGATTCCGGAGATTCACGACAGCATAACTCGCCGCAAAGGCTCTTGCGAAAAGACAATGCAAGTCGCCCACTGGTGCTGCGATGACGCGATTGGTCTTCAGATCAAGTGTCCGATCATGCGGGCGAACAAGGATTCTTACGGTAAGGTTTTCGACTTTGCCTTAAGTGTCAACGGGATGCCCCAATTTGACGTCAATATAACTTCGAGCGTGGACGGAGATTGTTTCGCTTCCCAGAAATTGCGATTGAGTGAGGAACAGTTGCTGGAGGTGCTGAAAGACCCCAGAATCCCTTTGTCAATTGAGAATAGCATCGGAGCGATTGACCGGCAGCCTGATATGATGTTCTGCGGAGCTGGGGAATCCAGCTTCAACCTTCAGCCGGATGGAACTGTCAGCCCATGCTGTGCCTTCCCGATGGATTGCGGTAATGTTAAGGAGAGGGGGCTTGAAGAGATTTGGCGTAACTCGGAGAAATTGCTGAAAATCAGGATGCTGCGTTATAGGGATAGTGATATTTGCGGAAAAGAATCCTATTGTAAATATTGTAATAGATGTCCCGGGCAAAGTTTCGTAGAACATGGCGTCCCGGAGAATCATAGCGAGGATAATTGTTTCTTGGCGAAAGTCAGGTATCATTTAGAGAATAATAGGATGGGCTCCCATCCTGAATAAAGAGGAGCGAGGTTTAACTTTCAAACAATCTTTATTATGTTTAAATTTTCAAAAACTTCATTGAACATCGTCTGTGGTGCGTGTGGATGCACGAGAACGATTACTAATACTTGCGGGATTACTTACCGTATTGGTAATTAGCTTTATTGCGGGGATCTCCTATCAAATGGGGATCCCCGCTTATCAAGAACAATCTTATCTTCTTTGAATCATGGAACTACATTCTGTCGACTTCAAAACTATTCTTACTTGGATGAAAGGCAAGAATAGGCGCATCAAGATTGCTACCCTTGGAGGAAATAGTCATTTATTTTGTGAACATGTCAATGATAGCCGGATGCTTATAATTGGTAGTACCGGCCAGTATAAGATCATCGGAGTCCGTTTATGGAATAGCGTATGTCGCAGGATGGATTCCCTCAACGCAGAAGATCGTCAGATGGCGGGGAAATATGCGGATACGATCGAATGGAATAATCCGGATCATTTCTTCGCCCCCAGCGTCCCCGCAATCTGCAAAGCATATTTGTCGGCTACAAAATAACACATCAATCAATCTGTTGCGCACGTCACGAATCAGAGTATAGTCATATGGCAAGTGAGGGAATAAGCAAATCATTTTCGCATCTGGAAGATGCTTTAAAATACAATCTGGATGTTCAGAAAAAGTATCCTGATAAGGCAGTTTGCACAGATATCTTTGAAAACAGTGAAGCGGTCAATATTCAGGTATGTAAAAGCGGCATGGTCGAGGGTATAGTCTTTCATAATAATGACTTGCCAGGTTTGGAGGTTGTTTTGCGATTTATGGGATCTAGCCCTAATGTCAACCAATATTGGGATAATTTTAATCATTCGGAATTATTTCGCTTGTTCAAAATCAATGAAATTAATCTCAGCGGAGTTAAACTTAAAGAGTGTTATATCGATTATGTCCAGGACTATATTGGTGCGGCAAAAATGATTTCAACTCTTATTAAAGAGGTATATAGGTTCGATGTCTCCCCGGCGTTTACGTACACCACATGGTCCGCTGCAAAAGAAGAATCCACCCCGGATGCTTCATCTTCTTCAGATGAAGTGAGTTCTGCTGATATCGCTGAGAACAAGATTACGGGGAGGATAGATTATGGCGGAGGGTTTTACTATATTGGTGAGATCAAAGATGGAAAAGCGGAGGGGAAAGGTGCTGTATATTCACCTGACGATACGTTGAGAGAAGAAGGTACGTTCAGGAATGGAGAGCTGAACGGTTACGGTATTTCATATGTAGATGGGGAAAAGTTTTATGAAGGGCATTTTGAGGATGGAGAGAGGTCTGGTGTAGGTGCTCTATATGCCATGGGCATTTTGCAATATGAGGGAGAATTCCTTCATGATGAGCGTCATGGTAAAGGAACTCAGTGGTGGCCATAGGATCAC
>JAEEGL011940773.1_pt1 | contig 17024 bp, 8 predicted proteins | sample 9134231 | NCBI WGS metagenome assembly JAEEGL01 (sample SAMN16246548, study PRJNA631951) | gut metagenome | biome: gut microbiome; feature: rumen; material: fiber-attached | host: Bos | place: Iran: Karaj | collected 2018-10
ACTGCCCCGCCACCAACGCTGGAGGCCGCTGCCTCTCCAGCGACTACGACATCATTGTCAACGGCGGCACCACCACGCTCACCACCCACGGCGACGGCCTTGCCGTAGGCGGTACCGGCAGACAGGCCATAGACGGTTATGCCTGCGCCTGCATGAGCGCCGACAGCAATATCTACATCTACGGTGGCCGCCTCGACGCCCGCAGCACCGGTCTCGGCGGTCGTGGCATTAAAGCCGACGGCAATATGACCGTGGGCCGCATTGGCGATGACGATGCGCTGTTGCATGTATATGTCCAAACCAGCGGCAACCCCGTCAACGCTGTAAGCAGTGGTCACGGACCCGGAGGTGGTCATGGACCCGGAGGTGGCACCGAAACCGACTATTTCAAAGGCCTGCCCAAAGGCATCAAGGTTGAAAGCAACATCTATTTCAACAGCGGCAACGTGGGTGTCTTCTGCGCCCAGAGCAGCGGCGACCCCAACGGTGAGGCCATCGAGAGCAAGGACAGCCTCTTTATCAATGGCGGAATCATTGAAGCCAACGCCTTCGACGACGCCCTCAACGCGGCAAACTACCTCGAAATCAACGGCGGCAAAATATGGTGCTACTCTCGCGGCAACGATGCCATAGACTGTAACGGCAACACCAATGTCAACGGGGGATTTATCATTGCCAACGGACGTGAAGTAGGCTTTGACGCCGCCACCGATGCCGGAGGACACTTCGCCCTCAACGGGGGCACACTCATCTGCCAAGGCGACAGAATGGGAGCTTGGGACCGTCCCAACGTCAGTGGATATCAACCCTACCTGCAAATCACTGCAACCGACTCCTACAATCATGATATAGGACGAATTACCATCAAGAATTCTGCAGGAGAGATAGTTCTTATGTATGAATATAGTGACTACCTCATGATTAAAGGCAACGGTTTTATCGAGAACTATGCCGACCCCGGAACCGAAACCACACGTCCCAGAGCCGTCAACAGCTACCCCATTGTCATTTCCAGTCCCGACATCACCAGCGGCACCTACCAATACTGGGATTCCACATCATTCTTCTACGGTGGCACCGGCTGGCACGGTTTTTTCACCGGCTCAGAACCGGATTTGGTGGGGAACCCTAAAACCGCCACAGCAAGATAATCATCGAACTATTGACTCAAAAAAAAGGCCGTGCAACCTGGGTTGCACGGTCTTTTTCCTTCTCCCCTACCCCTTAGTCAAGAGACAAAAGGGAGTTTCCAACATCGCATTTTAAGTATCTGTAATGCATTAGTATTCTTTTAGTTCTATATTAGTTCTATATCTGTTCAATATATATGTGATATATATATGATATATATGTGATATATATGTAATATATATAATGTTAATTATCAAACAAGTATCCTATCATTTGCATCATCACCTTACATTGGCCTCGAGGGCTTGGCGCACCATGCGCTTCAACTCGAGAGTGCGGGTCTGGAGTTCGGTACTCGGCTCGGGTTTGTACATGTCGGCGTACTGCACTGTGCCCAGCGAGATGTTAGGCTTGGCAAGGTTGCCTACCACATCGATGGCGAGACGTGTCGGCAGGGGGCATTTAATCAGTTCGAGGTGGTAATTGCAGTTGTTGTCGAGGGTGTGACGACCGCCAATGCACAGCTGGTAGTTGTGGAGATTGAGCAGGAAGGGATAGACAATAATTTCCTTGCGGAAAACGGTAGCCTCGACACTGATGCTGTCAATGCCGATGTTGTTATCCTTCTCGCGCCAGTTTTTGAACTGTAACAGGCGTGCCATGGAGGCCAGCGAGGCATTGTCGAGCACCACAAGGTCTTTGCCGTTGATGGCCGCGGCCCCTATCAGGGTACTCATCTTGGGTTGATAGAAGGCATTCATGCTACATTCGGCAGCCAGATGGAAGTTGGCCTTGCCCTTAAAGGCTTTAAGCATGGGCACAAGTGTGTCGATGGTGGGAATCATGTCCAGCAACTCCTCAATCTGGATGTCGAGGAGGTGGAAATCGAGTCCGGCAAAGAGGTGGTTGACTCTGGGCGACTTATAGACGCCGGTCAATTGCATTCTTGCCGCCTTGCAGGTGAAACCGATCTGGTCGAGAATGGCGACACCGTCGTTGATGGTTAGCGAGCCGCCCAACTGGTTGAGGTCGTTGCCAAAAGCCACACAACGGCCAATATTGGTGTTGAGTTTCACATTCACATCCTTGGGGACAATGAAGGGGTTGGCCTCCTTGGGCACATTGTCCTCGATGCGTTGTTGCTGCAGGGTGTCTTCGTCGCTGCCCATGCCGCTGAGGATATTCATCAGCTGGTCGATGTCGGCATATTGGGAGTTGAACGAGAGTTCGCCGTGGAGCATGGCCTTATGGCTGAGCCAGTCTTCAAGGCCGAATACCTTGCCGGAGAGGTGGTAGTCGGACACGCCCCAGAGGATGTCGGCTTGCTCGATGTTGCACACTTCGGGTTTGTAGTTGAATTGGAAAGAGGGCATACGCACCGGCTCGGACATGCCGGTCATGGCAAGCACAGCACGATTCAGGTCAATATCCACATCGGGGTTCCATTGTTTCAACACATTGTCCTGAGTGGTGTCGTTCCGCACGTTGCCCTTAAGATTCAATGAGTCGGAGTAGACCAACATCGAATCCATTGTGGCGTGGAGTTTGGCGGCCTTGATATTGAAAGCAGCGGCCAGAGGCTGTTTCTTGTCGAGGATGTTAGGCATCCCTACACGGATGTCGGGACCGGTTACCTGGGCATTGAGGTTGAGGTTGTCCATCACCACGTCCAACTGACCACCGGTGACCCGTGCTCCCAACAACTGGGTAACGCCTTTGATGAAACCGCGTTGGTTGGCGGCAAGAGCCACCTTGAGTTGAGGCGAGGTAGCATGTATGCTGTCCCATCGAACCTTGAGCCTCTTCATGTCCATGGTGCCGCTGGCCTGTATCTTATTCATATCGAGGTCAGTGATACTGGAGAGACGGCTCTTGGCCTTGAGGTCGACACGCGAGGTACCCTCCATGTCGAGGGGCATGGTGTCGGGCAGGAAGGGACGAAGGTCGGGCAGGTTGATGTCGCCCGTGAGTCTGGCATCCACCAACATATCGCCCATCAGGTCGTCGACAGTGCCGGTGACGCTGAAGGTGGAGCGCTGCATTTTGGCATCCAATTGTTGAATAATCACCCGAGAGGGGGAAGGGGTAACCGCAGTGCCGTTTGAGGGGGAGGCATCGCTATTGGACGAGAGGTCTAAATTGGCGGTGAGTCGTGCATTGATATTGCGCAAGGGTGCCGGAAGCATTTTGGGAGCCGAGAAAGAGCCTTTCTCCAGCTGGACATCGGCATCCACCAAGGGTAGGCGTCCTTCAGCCACCTGCCCGTGGACATGGCCGGAGAGGGAGACCTTGCCATCCACTTTCATGCCTTTAAGGCTTTGAGTGATGAATGGGGGAAGAATAGCCAAGAGGTCGCCAACTTGCCAACGGTCGGCATTGAGCCGGAGGTCGACCGACATGGGGGTCTCTTCACGCGCGAGAGCCACGCTGCCATCAACGTCCAACTGGTAGTCGAGCAGACGCACAAAGGCATCGGAAAGAGTGAAGTGCATGTTGTTGACATCGGCCAGGAAGGGGATGTCGCATTTGAGCAAATCGTGGCGCGAGGCGAGCATAGCCTCGGTTGTATAGGTCTGTCCGCCCATTTTCACCACACCGGTGGGGAGCGTTAATTTAAGGCGGCCTTGTAGCGTGTCGAGACTTCCGTCGCCCTCGGCCTTCAAAGTCATATCGTTGGCATTGGCATACAGGGAGGAGTTGCCCGCGCTGTCGCGCATTTCAACCAAGAGGTTTTCCACTTCGGTGGAGAGGTTGAGCTGCATGGGGGGCTGGGCAATGCTGAGCCGCTGCCCTTTCAGCACCATGTCGAGCCCGTTGATCTTGGCCAGCATACGCTGGGGCATGCTGCAATACTGTGCCGTGAAGTTGTTTACGGAGAGCTTTTTAAGCTGAATATTGTCGGGCAGGGATGATTCCTCGTTGTCCTCCTCTTCCTCGTCGCTGGTTTGGAAGATATTCCAATTGCACCATTCATCGGGAGCGGTGTAAAGGTTGGCCTTGGTGTCGTCAAGACGTATTTGATGGACAATGATGTCGTTGTTCTTGAGGAAAGCCTTGGCATCGAGTCCGACAATAAGGGAGCCGACATAAGCCAGGGTGTCGTTCTGCACCACGTCGGTACCCATTGCATGGTCGGCGGGGAGTTCATAGGGGTTGATGAATACCACGTCCTCGACTTCCAGCCCCATGTCGGGCCATGTCTTGAAGAGAGAGAGGCTGACTTTTCCAAAATGGTTTTCGCAAACAATATAATTGTCAGCCAATTTGTTTACAATAGAGGTGAGCCTTGCCGGGGTGAACAGCAGCCAACATGCCACCGCCACCACGACGGCCACCAAGCCAATTAACGACCCTAAAGATATTAGGGCTATTTTCCAACCCTTTTTCATAATGATGTTTTCACAAAAGTACGAGAATTGCCATAGTAATCCTCAAAGGTAAGGCTGTCTGCGGTTTGGCGGGTGACAGTCCAGTCGTAATAGACATGCTGTCCCATTTGGCCATAGATGTCGATACGAATCTGGTCTAGCCTTGTGGTCCAGTTGAAACGAGGCACATTTTCATCGTGTTCGTACACATCATCGGACTCATCCCAGGTCAACCCCGAACCATCGGCGTTGAAACGCCAGAACTCGGTTTTGTTGTCCAAGGCGTACCATTTGCCCACCAAGGCAGCATCGTCGACAATAACCTTCTCGAAAAGGTCGGTACATCCGGCCATCAATGCAACCATACCCAAGAGTAGCAGGCTGCGAAGAAAAACTTTTTTAATCATTGTTCATCAATTACATAGATATCACGGAGGGTACGGCCCATATCGTCATAGTCGAGGCCATAGCCGACAATAAAGTCATCGGGGATTTCCTTGCCGATATAGTCTATCTTGTAGTTTTTCTTAAAACTGCCAGGCTTGAAGAGGAAGGTGCAAACAGCAATGCTGGCAGGGTTCAGTTGTTTTAGTTGTTCCAACATTCTCTCCATGGAGATGCCACTGTCGATAATATCTTCGACAATAATAACATCGTGGCCTGTACACTCTTTTGGAAAGCCCAATATTTCTTTGACGTGTCCCGTGGAGGCCATGCCCTGATAGGAGGAGAATCGCACACACGACACCCGTGCATCAAAGTCCAAATCGCGCATCAAATCGGCGGCGAACATGAAACTGCCTGTGAGAACAGGACAGATGATGGGGTTGCGGTCCTTGTAGTCGCGAGAGATGTCGGCAGCCATGCGACGCACTATCGACTGGATTTCGTCTTCGGGCAGATACAACTTGAATGTTTTGTCTAATACCTGGACTTTTTTCATATACAAAAAAATGTTGGGTTATATTATTCGTCACGCTCGATACTGTCCAATACCAAGCGGAAGCCAAAATAGCTATAGCCATAATCGGGCAGATACCAACTGCGCTCAAAGACACTGCATCCCCATGTGGGGCTGTTGAAGCAACCGCCACGCAAGATACGGTTTTCGCCCTTGCGGGGTCCTTGCGGGCAATTCTGTGGCGTAGCCGAGTAGGGTTCCATCCAGTCGCTGCACCACTCCATCACATTGCCTCCCATGTCGTAGAGTCCCAACTCGTTTGGTTTCAAACGTCCCACGGGATGGCTGTGGCCGTTGCTGTTGCTGCCATACCAACAGGTCTCCCACACTTGGCTGCTCACACCCGGATAGGCAGTGTTGTGGCTGCGATTGCCGCCACGGGCAGCATACTCCCATTCGGCTTCGGTGGGAAGACGGAAACGGTAGCCGGTAATCTGGCTTAGACGGGCCACAAAAATCTGCACCGCGTTCCACGACACCTGTTCCACAGGCAGGCTGTCGCCCTCGGCCCATTTGGAGGGGTTTTCACCCATCACGGCTACCCAAAGCTTTTGAGTCACTTCGTGCTGACCGATGTAGAAGGTGTTCACTGTTACTTTGTGGGTTGGCAGTTCGTCAGCATAGGTGTGTTTTTCTCCCCGTGGATGGGTGCAGCCCATCACAAAGGCGCCGCCTTCGACGGGCATCATGCGGAACGACAAACTGTCGACATACACCAGCAATGCGCCGTCGTCGACTTCGACAAGGAATGAGAGGTCGGCGGAATCGACACCCCTAATCTCAGGGAGACGGAAGGCTGTAATCACCAAGTCTTTCCCGGGTTTCACCCCCTGCCCGACGGAGCCACTGAGCCCCTTGATGGGTTCGGAATAGCGGCCTCCGTCAATCGACACCCTGACACAAATGTCGGCCTGACGGTCGAGGGAATAGGTGATGGCAAGGCTGTCGCCCCGCAACGAAAAGGAGACATCCGTCACCTGTTGGGCATACATGGTTGCGACACCAAGGGTAAACAACAGTATGGCAAATGTCTTCTTCATCGTGATATTATTTTAATTCAATGAATAATGAAAAAACGATTTCATTACTCACCACTTATCATTCAAGAATGGGCTTCGCTCCAAGCCTCCGGGTTCTTGCGCCAAGCGGCAAGCGACTCGCGGTCGGCACCACGGATATACTCTTCTTTGCAGGCTACCTCCAACAAGGTGTCGTAGTTGGTGAGAGTGTGCAACTCCACTGCGGCGTCGGCAAAATTGCGTGCTGCCACTTCGAGACCATAGGTGAAAATGGCAGCCATGCCTTTCACATTGCACCCCTTTTCACGCAAAGCATTGACAGCTATCAAGCTGCTCTTGCCTGTCGACACCAGGTCTTCGATAACCACTACCGACTGACCCTCGTGAATTTCGCCTTCAATCTGGTTAGTCAACCCGTGCGATTTGGCTTCGGAACGCACATACACAAAGGGTTTGCCCAATTCCTGGGCCACCAAGGCACCCTGTGCTATGCCACCAGTGGCAACACCGGCCACCACATCCACATCGCCCCAGTATTCATTCACCACATCCACGAAACGCTGACGGATGAAAGTGCGTATCTCGGGATAGGACAGAGTGACGCGGTTGTCACAATAAATAGGCGATTTACGACCCGACGCCCATGTAAACGGGTGTTCATTGTTTAGTTTTATTGCTTTGACTTGCAGTAAGAAAGTAGCTGTCTGAACAGCCATGTCGTTGTTTATTTTCATAACGCAAAGATACGTTTTTTTTTTAATACATTGAATTTTTATTTTACTTTCCAACAGAAACATTAACTTTAAACCGTCAGACACACCAATGCAGAACCTAATAAAAACACGGCACAACGATAAGAAATTTTCACATTCCATGAGTCCTATCAAAAGTTTCAACATCGCATTCTTCTATTCCCAAGAATGTTAAAAAATAAATCACATTCGACTTAATATCAACGATATGCACATAAACCATCAAAAAAAAACAAAAAAAATGTCACAAATAAAGAAAAAAAAAACTAATTTTGTATTCGAAAAGGATAAAAACCGGATTTCACCTCCGAACCTTTAGAACAATCAATAATTAATACGGTGATGAGCTAAAAAGGCTCTGCTCCTCCCCGTATAAAAATAAAGAGCCTGACTTAAAAATACTAATTTATGAAGAAAATTTGTATTTGTATGTTCTGCCTTGCAATGCTGTGGTTCCTGCCACAGGGTATGCGAGGGCAGACAGTGGTGGACACCGTACCTTACCACTGCAATTTCGAGAACCCTACGCAGAACGGCCGATGGACGTTTGCGAACGGTTCTTGTTACAACTATCTGGTGATTGACACCATGATAAACACCACTCCGGGAGGGCATGCCGCCATGTATGTCACCCAGCAGTTTGTCGACCCGCCGGCAAACGCCTACAAAACGGGTTCTTCTACCGCTGGTGACGAGACCTATGTCTCTTCGCGTTGCTTTGCCTACACCACTGTGTACTTCCCCACTGCAGGCTCCTATGACGTGGGTTACTGGTGGCACTGCATGGGCGAAACCGTCTACGATTTCGGCCGTGTGATTCTTGCCCCCACATCGTATGTCTTCTCCGCCAGCATCACTGGCTGGGACACCGCGAGCAGCATCCCCGGTCAATATCTGGGTGCTGTGCTGACCCCCAACGTGTGCATCTCACTCAACGGGAGCCACCCGTTGTCCGGCAGTGCCGAGATGCGCTATCACAGCCAAACCTTCACCATCGAGACTCCAGGTGCCTACCGCTTGGCTGTGATGTGGATGAACGACGGTAACGTCGGTGAGAACCCGCCGCTTATGGTCGATGACATCTCCATCGTCCCCCACTCCTGCCCATTCCCTGGAAACCTGATGGTTGACCAGCTGACCGACACCTCTGCCACATTCATCTGGGAGGGTAACGCACCCCTCTACGAAGTGGCTTGGGACACCCTCGGCACCACCGGCGGATATGCCCATGTCGACACCACCCCCCTCAACACCTATACTGTCAGAGGTCTCTTCCCCCGTGGACAATATGAATTCGTTGCCCGGGCATTGTGTACCGAATCCAGCAGCTTAATTTCCACCTACCACATCCACATCCCCGACACAGGATGCGACCCCATCTACAACTTCCCCTACACCTTTAATTTCGATAGCGCCACAACCTTTGGCGCTGCCGACACACCGCCAGTAATTCCCTGCTGGGGCATTTTCAACGATGCCAACGGTTCCAACTACAAAGGCTATCCTTACCTCTATAACAACATCAACTATGCCCATACCGGCTCCTATTGCCTATACTATTATTATACCTCTTCAGCCAACTATCCCAAAAACTTCGGTATCCACCTGCCCCGACTTGGCGACACCGTGGACATCCGCAACGTGGTGGTCAAATTCTGGATGCGTAGCACCAGCACCTCCTACCATCCCCGCATGGTTGTAGGTGTCATGTCCGACCCCTTTAACCCACTCTCGTTTGTAGGCTGTGACACCGTTACCACCAATTCCCAGACTCCCGTCCAATTCATAGTGCCTCTTAGCAACTACATGGGCAATGGCAGATATGTAGCCATCAAGGCTGCTGCGCCCACTTCCAACACGGCTTACTACGCATGTGTCGACGATGTGGTCATCGACTTCGAGTCCTGCATCCGTCCGTCGATTGCCGAGAGCATCATTGGCGACACCTCTGCTTCCTTCACTTGGAACAGCACCGGTGCCTACTACTATCAATGGTCATGGATCGAAAACGATTCCACACCCAATAACACTCCCGACACCACCCTCACCTTCACCAATCTGCGCCAGAACACCTCTTACACACTCTACCTGCGTTCTATGTGCGCCACCCCCGGACAGTGGAATGCCATCCATTTCACTACCGCCTGCGGCCCGCTGCGCGAGATGCCCTGGGAAGAAGGTTTTGAAGAGTGCTCCACCGGTACAGGCTCATCGCACCCCTGCTGGCACTTCCTCAGCGACGGTTCGGGTACCTACACCAACTATTATCCCTACATCACTTCGGGTACATCCTATGCCTACGGCGGCAGTGGACAGTACATTTATATGTACCTGCCTCCCGCAACCACCACTACATCTGGCATGCCCACTTGGGAATGTGTGGTTCTGCCCAGAGTCGACACCAACGAAGCCCTTCTGAACCAAATGCGTCTCAGTTTCTGGGTGGCAACCGGTAGCTCTACCTACTACGACTATCTGTATGTCGGCACCATGTCCGACCCCAACGACATCTCCACCTTTGTCGTTTTCGACTCCACCTATGTGGGTGCCACCTCACCTCGTCTCAAAGAGTTCGATCTTACCAACATCACTCCCCACAGAGAATATCTGGCACTCTATGGACACCGTCACGCAACCGATTACCGCTACTTCTATATCGACCAAGTAAGCCTGCAGCTCATTCCCGACTGCCCGAAAGTCTACAATGACTATGTTACCGATATTACAACCTCATCGGCCACCGCACATTGGAGCGACTCTTTGGCCACCGCCTGGGATCTCTACTGCTGCCAGCACGGCGACGGTTTCCGCGACAGTGTTGCCATCCATACAACCGACACCTTCTATACCTTCACCAACCTGTTGCCCAACACCAAGTACGACATCTGGATTCTGCCCTCTTGTCCCGACAACGGTGTTGCAGAACCCTTGCGCCACATCTTCCGCACCCATTGCGAAACCGTCAATGTGCTGCCCATCGTTCAAGATTGGGAGGAAATAGGTGTGTCGTCCAACACAGTGGCTCCCGAAATACCCTGCTGGACATACAACACCAATACCCACAACTACTACATGCCTTATGTTTCCAATAGCTCAGGCGCATCCTACCAGCACCTCGGCACCAAGTCTCTCTACTGGTACCACCCGGCCACTACCGGTGTCAACTACCCCGACAGCTTCTTGCTCGTCTCTCCCTCCATCAACACCGACAACTATAACATTCAGAACGTTATTGTCAAAATGTGGACCAAAGCCACAAGCGTCACCTACACCCCCACTTTCCAAATCGGTGTGATGACCAATCCCGACGATGCCAGCACCTTCGTGCCCTGCCAAACCATCTCCACCGATGGAACAGCCAACTGGCAGGAATTGATAGGCGGTCTCACCTCCTACACCGGCACTGGCACCTATGTGGCCATCCACGATGCACACCCCATTACAGGCAATGCAGCGTGGTATGCCTATGTCGATGAAATCACCATCGACTACACCAACTGCCCGCCGCCGGCCATCGTTTCCACCAGTGTCACCACCAACAGCGTCAGCTTCACATGGCACGGCACTTCACCTTCCTATTTGGTTGAAATCAGCGCTGGACCTCTCTCCGGTATCGAAACGCTTGTCAACGACACCAGCTACACCTTCACCGGCCTCACCCCCAACACGCCCTACATCGTTTACGTTAAAGGACTCTGCGGAGCCGACACCAGTGAAATCATCAGCGCCAACCTCCGCACCGAATGTGTGGCCCTCGACACCCTCCCCTTCTCCTACGGATTTGAAGGCGATCCCACAGGCTCTGCCGCCCCATTCCCCTATTGCTGGAGACGTGTTGTCACTCCTGGTGCTGTAACCAACTACTTCCCCTACGTCAGCAGCGGCTCCACTGCTCGTGTCGGCAACCAGTACCTCTACTGGTACGGAACCACCTCCACCTCCTATCCCGACTACAACATCTGCGTGTTGCCTCAATTGGGCAGCAACTACAACATTGCCAACACCTCACTGCTCTTCTGGGCTCGTCCCACTAACGCCTCCTACCATCCCGTATTCATTGTAGGCGTCATGGACGACCCCGACTCGATTGAATCATTTGTCGGCATCGACACAGTATACGTCGAAAACGTTCTCGAATGGCAGCCCTTCGAAGTTCCTTTCTCCTCCTACACAGGTACAGGCACCTACGCCGCCATCCGAATCAACCGACCCACATCCGCATGGTATTCCTACATGGACGACATTGAACTCTTCGTCACCCCCAACTGCTCGCGTCCGCAACACGTACAAGACAGCAACGTCCTTGTCGATGGTTTCGACATCTATTGGAATGCCACCAGCGATGCAAGCTCATATCAAGTCCATGTCTACTCCGAAGGTGTTCTCGACACCCTCATCTCCACTACCAACACACACCTTACCGTCACCGGCCTCACCGGCAACACCCCCTACACCGTCAATGTCCGTGGCATCTGCGGTACCTCCGACACCAGTATGTGGAGCTTTGATCACAACGTTCGCACTGCCTGCGTCCCCATCTCCACATTCCCCTATTTCTGCAGTTTCGAAGACGACCCCACAGGCTCCAGCAACAACGACATCTTTGCCTACTGCTGGCACCGTCTGAACAACGGCACCACCTACTACGGCTACCCCTACATCTCAGCCTCCACCTCCTACGCCCACAGCGGCAGCAAAGGTCTCTACTGGTATAACGCCACCACTACTGGCACCTACGGTGACTATCAGTGCATCATCCTCCCCGAGGTCGACACCACCGTGGCTCCCACCCCAAGCCTCACTCTCTCCTTCTGGGCCAAACCTTCCTCCACCTCCTACCACCCCGTATTCCAAGTGGGCGTACTCTCCGACCCCGACGACATCAGCACCTTTGTAGGAATTGACACCATTGCCCTCCCCAACTCCACCACCTGGGCTGAATACACCGTCACCTTCGAGAACTACACCGGCACGGGCAACTACGTAGGCATCAAAGCCGACCGCCCGACCTCAGTGTGGTATGCCTATGTCGACGACATCACCCTCAACCACATCACCCACTGTGCACCGCCCACCAACATCACGGTCAACACCACCCTCGACGAAGCCCGTCTGCACTGGACCGCCACCACTACCAACATCGAATTCAGCTATCGCGAAGCCGAAAGCACCGAGGGCTACACCACCCTCCTGCCCACAGCCGACAGCGTTGTGCTCACCGGCCTCACTCCCAACACCCGCTATGAATACCGCATCATAGCCATCTGCGACACCAACGACACCAGCTCGGTAATCGAAAGCTTCTTCCGCACCGAAATATGCGAAAACGTCGAGTTGGACACCGTGGGATTCTATGCATGGTCCAACGACTACTCCTACCTCCCCTTCTACGAATACAATAAGCACACCTACTCACAGCAAATCATCGATTCCGCCTCCATGCAGAACATTGTCATGCTCGATGCCATTGAGTTCCTCACCAACTACGCCGTCTACAATGCCGAAAACTGCACCATCTACATTGGTCATACCAACCGCAGCCAATTCGCTTCCGGCTCCAGCTGGGTGCCCGTCGACAGCCTCACGGCCTTCTACTCCGGCAGCATGAACATGTCCGAAGGATGGAACCGCTTTGTCTTCGACTCTGCCTTCGTGTGGGACGGCCATAGCAACGTTGTCGTTGCCGTACTCCGTTCCGGCAACGAGGATTACTATGCCAACTATGTGGGCAAACGCGTCAACCTTATGGACGACCATACCGCCCTCTACACCACCAGCTCCTCTCCCATCTCGCTGACCTCCTCGCTTCCCGCCGGCACCCTGGTGCAATACCGCAACATGATGCGTCTTGTCACCTGCGGCGACCGCACCTGCCACACTCCCGTCATCGACCATATCAACACCACCTACACCTCGGCCGAACTGGTATGGGAAGGCGGCTTGGGCAGCTACGAGTTTGCCGTGAAGCCCGCTGACGAGCTCATCTGGCCAGATCCCATTGTGGTCAACACCAACAGCTACAACGTCACGGGTCTCATGCCCGCCACCGCCTACCACTACTCCATACGCCAGGTTTGCGACAGCGTCACCTACTCCGAATGGCTCGCCGGCACCTTTGTAACCGACACCATGCCTTGCGACGTCCCCGCCAACCTCCATTATCTGTCCATCGGCGGCCACGACATCACCATCGACTGGGAGACTGTCACCGACACCAACTCATGGCAGATACACCTCTTCAACACTGCTCACGACACCGTCTTCGAGGTCACCACTCACCCCGTCACTATCGGCAACCTCTTTGCCAACACCACCTATAACATCACCGTCAGCACCCTCTGCGGACACGGAATCGTTATCAGCGATCCCAGCGAAACACTGACCTTCACCACCGACCTGTGCCGTCCTGTCCAAGGCGTTGCCGTCTCCGATGTCACTGAAAACAGTGCCATCGTACACTGGACTCCCGGCGACAACAACACCGGCACCTGGGTCGTCTCCTACGGTTTGATGGGCTTTGACAATGGTACCGGCACCACCGACACCGTCACCACCGACACCTACACCATCGTCGGCCTCGAACCCGAAACCGACTACGATGTCTATGTCCTCGCACTCTGTGCCGAAGACTGGCCCAGCTACTGGTCGGATGTCGTCTCCTTCACTACCACGCCTCACATCGGCATCGACAACATCGACCATGCCCACAACTGTGTCATCCACCCCAACCCCACCACCGGCAATACCACTGTCACCATCGCTGGTGTACAGGGCACCGTGGACATCACGTTGATCGACATGCAGGGCCGCACCCTCTCCTCCTCCTCGACCGAGTGCAACGGCGAATGTCGCCAGACCATCGATGTCTCCGACCTTGCCCAAGGCACCTACTTCGTACACATCCGCACCAACGGCGACAGCTGGATTACCAAACTGGTAGTCAAATAATCGCTCAAGCCGATACCCTCCGGGAGGATGCCTGCCACCGCAGGCATCCTCTCTTTTTTCATCCCAACACCCCGAACCGCCCCCCACAACCACCATGCTATCAACCCCCTACCCATCGCACCGCCAACCCATGGTTGTATTGTTTTACACTTGTTTCCCAGTTGTATTACACTTGTTTTACACTTTTAAAGTGTAAAACAAGTGTAATACAACCTAAAGGCAAGCGGCACTTCATACAAGCCTCTTTCACTCACCGCAAAAGAGGCTTCCCCGACATGGCGAAAACAAATAAACGACACCAAAGCAATAAAATAACGTCCCATCCGTTATTAAGTGCAAATGATTATCGCATACCAAGACACACTGATGCACCTCTGCCCCGCCGAGAGACAGGGTTTGGAGGTTGTCCCCAAAGGTTGCCTGCAAACCGACGACAGCCAGCTGGAGAGTTGCTTCGACACCTTAGTCAACGGGCATGAGGTGTGGGTATGGCTTCGCCACGGGTTCCGTCCTCTGCTCAACTACCTGCACGGTCATTATAGGTTTGTGAAAGCCGCCGGAGGGTTGGTTGTGGCACCCGGCAACGAGTGCTTGATGATTTACCGCCAAGGGCGTTGGGATCTGCCAAAGGGGATGGTGGAACCTGGCGAGACCTTGATAGCGGCTGCCCGGCGCGAAGTGGAGGAGGAAACCGGGATTTCCGTCGCCGCAACCAATAGCTTAATAACCAAGACTTACCATATATTTGACAAATACGGTGGCTGGCACCTGAAACAAACATCGTGGTACGCCATGCAGGCCCCGCAGCTTGCCGCCACCCCCCAGACCGAGGAGGAGATAACTCAGGCGGTATGGGTGCCGGCAGGGGAATGTCTTGCCCGTCTGGAAAGTTCTTTCGCCTCTCTCCGCCTCGTGGCACAAGCCTCAAAACACATCCTGTAACCCCTCAACACCGCCTAAACATTTGAATCCATATCACATAGCACTGACACTGATACCCGGACTCGGCAACAAGACCATCCGTCAACTGCTGGCTTTATGTCCCAATGCCGAAGAGCTCTTCGCCATGTCGCGCCCACAATTGCGCGAACTGTTTGGCAACCACAACGGTATCATCGATGCCGTTGAAAGTAAGACCCCGCTTGCCCAGGCCGAACAAGCCATCCCGTTGATGGAAAAACATGGCGTGGACACACTCTTCTGCACCGACAGTGACTACCCCCGCCGTCTGAACGAGGCCGGATGCGAGGACACTCCTGTGCTGCTCTACCGCCGCAGCAAGTGCAATCTCAACGCCCAGCACTCCGTGGCCTTGGTGGGTTCGCGCAAATGCACCGATTATGGACGGAGCACCACGGCACGGCTGGTACATGAAATGGAGACCGACAAGACACTGATAGTAAGCGGTCTTGCTTACGGCATCGACACAGCAGCGCACACGGCGGCAGTCGAGAACGGTTTGCCCACGGTGGCAGTGCTGGGTCACGGGCTTGATATCGTGTATCCCTACCAAAACCGCAGGCTTGCCGATAGTATTTTGGAGCGTGGCGGAGCCTTGCTGAGCGAGTACCCGCTGCTCACCGGCATCAATGCCGCTTATTTCCCGGCCCGCAACCGCATCGTGGCCGCCCTGAGCGACGCCACCATCGTGGTGGAGGCTGCCGAGCGCGGCGGCGCACTTATCACCGCCAACATGGCCAACAGCTACCACCGCGAGGTATTTGCCGTGCCGGGACGACTGGGCGACCCCCTCTCGGAAGGATGCAACAATCTTATCATCAACAACAAGGCCATAATGATACGCAATGCCGGCGACCTCTTCTACCAGATGGGGTGGAAAAACACCTTCGACCGCCAAAGACAAAAAGAGGAGCAGCTATCGTTATTCGCCTCGCTAAACAGCAACGAGCAAGCAGTGGTCCAACTTTTGACCGACAACCGCGAGATGACCCTCGACGAAATAGTGGCAAAAAGCGGCATGGCACTGCCCAAAATTGCCTCAACCATGATGGATTTGGAGTTGAAAAACATCGTGAGGTGCCTTCCGGGCAGATTATATAAACTCAATTAAAACAGAGAATTAACACGTGTTAGTATTTTTTTTGTGTTAAAAATTTTGTCAATTGGGAATAAAATCGTAATTTCGCACTTTCAAATTGTGACTATTAGGCTTTGAAAAAATAATAATAAATATACATGGAACAAGCTGTTAAAGGGAAAATCTCCCAAATCATCGGCGCAGTCGTCGACGTTACTTTTGAAGACGGGGTAGCATTACCCGACATCTATGATGCACTGAAGGTCGTTCGCCCCGACGGCACAGAGGTTATTCTGGAATGCCAGCAGGACATTGGCGAGAACACCATGCGCACCATTGCCATGGACAGTACCGACGGTCTGCAACGCGGCACGGAGGTTGTCTCCTTGAACGGGCCTATCACCATGCCCGTGAGCGAGAACATCAACGGTCGTCTGTTCAACGTAATCGGCAAGGCCATTGACGGTATGCCCGACCCCCAACACGAGAAACGCTACGGTATCCACCGCGAACCCCCGCGTTTTGAAAACTTGGCAACGAGCCAGGAGGTTCTTTTCACCGGCATCAAGGTTATCGACCTTATCCAGCCTTTCTTGAAAGGTGGTAAAATCGGCTTGTTCGGCGGTGCCGGCGTAGGCAAGACTGTGCTTATCCAGGAGCTCATCAACAATATCGCAAAGAAATACTCCGGTATGTCGGTATTAACCGGTGTCGGAGAGCGTACCCGTGAGGGCAACGACCTGCTGCGCGAGATGATTGAGGCCGGCGTTATCAACTATGGCTCCGAGTTCTCAAAGAGCATGGAAG
>JAEEGL012154499.1_pt1 | contig 17024 bp, 17 predicted proteins | sample 9134231 | NCBI WGS metagenome assembly JAEEGL01 (sample SAMN16246548, study PRJNA631951) | gut metagenome | biome: gut microbiome; feature: rumen; material: fiber-attached | host: Bos | place: Iran: Karaj | collected 2018-10
CAGATTAATACTAACTATGCACCCAAGGGCATTTACCGTCCTTTTTTCTTTTTGATAGATCAGTATCTTTTTCTTTTTCTCAATCTTTTTAAGTGAATCATCAATACTATACTTCACTAAATAAGCCTCCTCCTTTCCTCAAAAATTTGTCTTACATCTATTAGTACCCTTTTTCTTAAATTTTACTCACTAAAAGCAAAAAAAATTGACCATGCGCTTTGCATGGTCAAATAATATTGATTCGTAATAATCATACAGCAGAATTATAGTGATCAAGGAGCCGTCTGCAGGGGATAAAGAGCAATAATGCCATAATAACAGGAAAAGCATACCCAAGATTTGAGCTAAGTTCTCCCCCTGAGACAAGCAGGTTATATAGTCCGTGGAAAACTGTGGAAAGAGAAATCGCACCTACCACAACAGGAAGCGAAAGTACATTAAAGAAAATTGCGGTGTTAAGCCCGATAACAAGAACCAGTCCGCATACAAGGTGCATAACTCCAACAGCAAGACCTCTTACCATAATGTATGAAATATTTGAAGCTCCTGAGGATAAAATATAGCAGCAATTCTCAAAGGTAGCAAAGCCAAGTCCCATACCAATTCCTGCAGTAAAGAGTTTTCCGGGCTTTGGTTCAAATACAAAAACATAAAAAAGCAGAGGCAAAACCTTCATGATCTCCTCAACTATGGGCGAATAAAAAACCGCCATCTCTTCAGTTTCTATTTTCATTAAATACTTAAAAAATCCGCTTAAGTAAGCCGAAAGCAGGCAAACTGCCATCCCCGTCACAAAAAATGATATGAACCTTCTCGTATCGGATTTTGTAAATAAAAGAGCAATAAGGAGCGGAAGCGCTATACAGATAAGTATATTTTCAGAATAGATCATTATACAGATCCCTCCTTAACAGCATTTTTAGCAGAGATCGTGTCCTTTTCAAAACAGCTTAGTAAAATAACACTTGATAACAATAAAGGAATTATTATCGTTACCAAAACAAAGTTCATAAAATAAGCCAACCCTGCAGTCATATACAGATTGCAGGATACAATAACATGTAAGGAAAAAGACAACGAAAAAGCTTTAAGGCTTTCACTTTTTGTCCTTTCTCTTTTGGCTGTGAGCGCTGCCTTAAGACCAAGTACCCCTATAAGGAAAAAGTTCGCAAACATAAATATGATGCTGATAAGATCAAGGATCTTTGTGTATTCCTTCGGCATCACAAGCATTAAATACTGCAAAAATACCGCGCCAAATGACCCTGAAAAAAGGAATATCACGTGGGATTTTTTAAGTGCATCCGTTAAATACAGGAGATCCATCAAACAGCATATAAAAATACCAAGTGCAAATCCACTTAAAACATCTTTTAATATATCTCCGTTCCAGATAATCCAAAGTGCCACATTTAAAAGGATATAGCAAACCCCAAATAAAGTATATACAGGTGCCCGTTTTTTTATTATCATTTTTGAAGTCATACGGATTATGGAGGCAAAGAGAAGAAAAAGGCCTCCTTCTGCTATCTCATTTACTCCAAAGCTGATAATCTTATTAGGCAGCATAATATCAAGAGCAAGCCAGTATATATCTGAAAGAAGCCAGCAAACAAGACCATAAATAAAGAAAACAAGAAGTACCGAATTTCTGTATTTTTTAAGTCTTAAAATAGATACTGTCACCGCAAAGATCAATATAAATATCTGTAATATATCTGCCCCCACAACCAGCTTATATTCCATATTCTCAGATATCCTTTCTTTTTTCGTCAAGTTTCTTAAGCTTTACGGCAAACAAAGTTACAACCACTCCAAAAATAAAGGCAAGAAGCCCGATTATCACATACCCAAGATAAGGCGTCGTAATAATAAGACTGCCATAATCAGAAGTCTCATCTGTAACAGAATTTGTTATAAATCCGGGCATAAATGCTGCGGCAAGTATGATAACCGCAAGGCCTAAAACCGCTGTAAGCGTAGTTTTAAAGACCTGCACATTATATGCCTTTTTATTCTTTATTATTTCAGAACGTCTGATAACTTCATTTAGCTGCTCATCGATATCATTTTTCATATCATTTCTCCGTCTCAAATAAGTTTTTAAACTGAGTCCCAAAAATCATAACCAGTCAGAAGCAGTTTTTGTTTCAGTTCCTTTTTACCTCTATCTATAAGGTTATAGACCTGCTTTTTGCTTTTCTTCATAACGGCTGCCACTTCATCATTTGACATATTTTCAAAAAAAGTAAGGTAAATAGCCTGTCTGTAATCAGAAGGAAGTTTATTAACAGCCTCATATAAAAGCCTGTTTTTTTCGGAAGTTAAAATGTTGTTTTCAGGCAACTGCCCGTCGCCTATGTCTTCTGATATCTCTTCGTTAATAGCAACAAAGCTAAATCGCCTTTTTCTTACAGCCTTTAACGCAAGGTTCCTGCCTATGGCAAATAGCCAGGTCTTAAAGCTGCTTTTTTTATGAAAAGTGCTGTTTTTCGCCGCAGCCTGTGCATAAGCATCAAGCATTATCTCTTCTGCATCGTCCATATTTCCCACAATACCGTAAATAAAAAAAGATAGCTCCTCCCGGTGGCGGATAAGAAGTATCTTAAGGGCTTCATTTTCAGATAAACATATATATCTTTCATAAAGATCTTCATCTGAAAGAAGGTTCAGATCCTTTATGGGAACCTCTTCATATGTACTTGTTTCAGCAACATCCATAGTATTAAACATATGTCAAAACACTTTCTAAAGTCACATATTATTAATAATATGATGGCATAAGAATGTTCCAATTGCAATATCTTTTCAAGGCAGGAAAATACCTTTTAAGCGAAAAGAATTATCCCATATAATAAAAAAAACGCCGGACTGCAAATATTCCGACGCCTCTAACACTATGGACTTCATACAATTCAGAAAATACCTTATTAACGAAGGTTACTTCCCATAATAAAAAGTGAGCACTTCTCACCCGGAGCAAGCTGACGACCAAAACTTGAAGAAGCAAGATTTGAACAAGCTTTGTTGCCATTAGAGCCGGCTTTATAATGCTTACAGTTTAAGCACTTTGATATAGAAGCCTGCATTCTTATACGCTCTGCATATGTCATTTTTAATCCCTCCCGCCTGTTTTTGATACAATTACCGACGGATATTTTATCACAAGAAAGAAAGTTTGTAAATGCATTTTTTGCATTTTGTAACCGCAAAAAATTGTAAAATGAAAAGAGGTTCTGTAAAACGAACCTCTTTTCTAAGGGATTTAAAATTTCATATGGCGTGGAGTTCCATATGAATCACTTCTTGCTCTTCTTAAGGAACTCAGGTATTTTAATTCCGCCTGTATCTTCACTGACACCCTGTGATGTCTTTGGAGCAGAACTAAAATGAGAAGCACCTGCGCTCTCCTTAGGTCCGCCGCCAAGGCTGCCTGCAGGAGGCGGTGTAGGTCTTGAAGTTGTGGCTGATGCACTGCCTGCTGAAAGTCTTCCGGAGAAAATGCTGCCTGTACTGCTTGTCTCAGTCTGCTTTCCGCCAAGAAAACCTGTAGGCGTGATCTTAGGACCTGATGTTTCATCAAGACCGGTAGCGATAACTGTAATAGTAACCTCATCCTGAGCACTGTCATCATAAACGGCACCAAAGATGATGTTAGCTGATTCACTGGCAAGCTCCTGTACATAAGTAGCTGCTTCGTTAGCCTCATAAAGTCCGATATCGCCGGAGATGTTAAGGATAACATCTGTAGCACCATTGATGGTGGTTTCAAGGAGCGGACTAGTAACAGCCTGCTTAACTGCATCTATACATTTCTCATCGCCGCATGCAGTACCGATACCGATATGGGCGATGCCTTTATTCTTCATAACTGTCTGTACATCAGCAAAATCAAGGTTGATAAGACCGGGAACATTGATAAGGTCTGTAATACCCTGAACACCCTGCTGAAGCACTTCATCTGCCTTCTTTAAAGCTTCAGGCATAGTGGTTCTTCTGTCTACTATATCAAGAAGTCTGTCGTTTGGAATAACAATAAGTGTATCTACAAATTCTTTAAGCTTTTCGATACCGCCGGTAGCATTTGTCATACGTGTCTTAGCCTCGAATTTGAAAGGCTTTGTAACGATACCTACCGTAAGGATACCCATCTCTTTTGAGATCTGCGCTACAACAGGCGCTGCACCTGTACCGGTTCCGCCTCCCATACCGCAGGTAACAAATACCATATCTGCACCGCGGATAGCATCTGTAAGTTCCTCTCTGCTCTCCTCTGCAGCCTTTTCACCGATCTCAGGCTGAGCTCCGGCTCCAAGTCCTTTGGTGAGTTTTTCACCGATCTGGAGGCATACAGGAGCTTTACATGTCTTAAGATGCTGCTTATCTGTATTGACGCAGACAAATTCCACGCCCTGTATTCCTTCTTCTATCATTCTGTTAACGGCGTTGTTTCCGGCACCGCCGACGCCAACTACAATTATCTTAGCATTAGAATCAGCATCACTCGTTTTTATCTCAAGCATGTGCGACTCCTCCTTAAATCATTTATTGTTGATAGCCCTTATACCCTTATTTTGGATTTATGTAATCAAAAACACAACATATAGTCTCTAATCTATTATAACTCAACTATATATATAATAAAAGTATTTAACTAAAATATCAAGTAGAAATTATGTTTACAAAAAAATTTTTTCTTATTTTTCGTTCTTAACGAATATTACGTTATTATTTTCGGAACTGTATTTTTCCATATCAAGGGTACCTTTAAGTCCCTCTGTTTCTTTAAGTATGGAAGGCAGCGCCGAAACAGGCTCATCATACTGATCTTTTTTCCCAAGCTTAACAATAATATCGCCCACATAAACGTCTATGTCCCTGTCTTTGCTTACATTGACCCGGTCAGCTCTAATGCTGTTTTTATCAAGAAGCTGTGTTACATTTAAAAGACACTCAAAAACATCTTTTTGGGTTGCCTCAACTTCCTCATTGTAAACCATCCTGCTGTAATCTATTCCGGTAACAAGCGGTATATCTGCAGGAGGCTCACCTACGCTCCCCACCATTATACCGTCCTTATCAAAACAGATATATTCTCCCATATAAGGGATGCAGCCTATTATCTTCTTTTCATATACGGTAACGTTTATCTTGTGAAGTGAAACAAGGCTTACTTCCATCTCCTCGATAAACGGGATGTTTTCTTCTTTTTCAGACCTGATATGAAGATACTGATAAATGGTGTTGCCGGGCAGTCTCTCATCTTTAATGAGGTCCTCAAATTCCTCCTTCGTGTAGTAAGTACAGCCTGATATATTAAGTTCATCAAGGCTGCAGCCATACACAGCAAAGGAAAGAATACCAAGTATTATAAGCAAAACCACTATAGTAACTATAATCTTAGTTTTCATAGTTTATATGCCCCGAAACGCTAAGTACGAGACCGATCTCGCAAAGCAAAAGCACTACGGAAGTACCTCCGTAGGAAATAAACGGAAGTGAAATACCTGTAGATGGAATGGTATTTGTAACAACCGCAATATTAAGCGCAACCTGCACCGCGATCTGTACAAGAACTCCCACGCAGATAAGCGAGCCATAAAGATCAGGCGCATTAACGGAGATAATAAGTATTCTCCAGATAAGCATAAGAAAAAGTGCAATAACGGCTATAGCTCCAAGGATACCCAGTTCTTCGCAGATAATGGTAAATATCATATCGTTATAAGACTCAGGGATATTGCCAAGCTTTTGCATACTGTTGCCAAGGCCGGTACCAAAAAGGCCGCCTGAAGCGATGGCATAAAGCCCCTGAAGTATCTGATAGCCCTTAGGGTGCGTCTCAAGATTAAGCCAGATATCAACTCTCTCTGTACGATAACCCTGCCCAAAATAAAGGGCCGCCGCAAGACCTGCAATTGCAAGAACTGCTATAACATAATAATACCAGTGCTTACGCCCTGTAACAAAGCAGATAACAAAGAAAATGGCAGCCACTATGATGGCACTGCTAAGGTTTTCTTTTGCAATAAGCACGATTATCGGACCCACATAGATACAGTTCCTTATAAAACCTGCGGGCCTGTCAAGCACTCTTGGAGCCTGATAGCAAAGAAACGCCGTAAAAATGATAACTGCTATCTTTGAAAGCTCTGAAGGCTGAAAGGTACCAAAAACGGGAATAAGGATCCATCTTTTTGCTCCGTTGTAATCCTGACCGATAAAAAGCACCAGGATCTGAAGAGCCAAAGCCCCGATATAAGCAAGGGAGCACAGTCTCACAGGCAGAAACTTAAACTTGGCTATAAGGAGCTTATAATCAAGTTTGCTTATTATCAACATAAGAATAACGCCGACTATAACCGCTCTTCCTTGTCTTGAAAGGAAATGCAGATCGTCGTTAAACTTTGTCTGAGCCATATATGAACTTGAAGAGAATATCATTACGAGGCCAAAGCTTACAAGAACAATGGTTATTATAAGCAAGGAAAAATCGTAATAATGTCTGGTCTTTTTTTCCAAAATCAAACTCCTGCAAATGCTACAACACAACCGATTATCGTAACGATGGTAAAAACGGTAACTACACGAACTTCACTCCATCCGCAAAGCTCAAAATGATGATGGATGGGGGTCATTTTAAATATCCTCTTGCCATGGGTGATCTTAAAATAAGATACCTGCATCATCACTGAAACCACCTCGCATAAATAAATGATGGCTATAAGAAGGATGAAAAGCGGCATATGGAGCATAAAAGCCATAGCGGCAACAAAACCGCCAAGGGCAAGGGAACCTGTGTCTCCCATAAATACCTTTGCAGGGTAAGCGTTAAAAATAAGGTATGCAAGAAGAACACCAAGCATAATGGCAGGCACAAAGCCAAAAGTCTCTCCCTTAACCGCGCAGACTATAGTAAAGAAGGCTGCGATAACGCTTGTAACACTTGCGTTAAGGCCGTCAAGACCATCTGTAAGGTTTGCTCCGTTAACTGTTCCGAGCATGGCTAAAAGATAAAAGGGGATAAATAGCCAGCCTATGTTAATGCTCTTGCCATTAAGGAAAGGGATAATGATCTCGCATCCCACATCCGAAAGGTACGCAAGATATACATAAAAAACAGCAGCAATAACAAAGAGCCCCGCCATTTTCTGAAGTGCGGTAAGACCTAAGTTTCTCTTTTTTACTACTTTGATGTAATCGTCAAGAAAACCTATAAGCCCGAAGCCAAGTGTAACAAAAAGTACCACCAGGGCCTTAACATTGCCTATACAAAATATTAAAGTAACCAAAGTTGCTGCAAGCAAAAATATAAGGCCGCCCATAGTCGGAGTTCCGGCTTTTTTCTGATGGGCCTCAGGGCCTTCTTCTCTGATGTACTGTCCAAACTTAAGCCTGTGTAAAAGAGGGATCAGCATCGGACATAAAAGAACGCAAACCAGAAATGCGATCAAAAATGCTATTACCCACATGTTGTTAAAGATCATAATGTATCATTCCTTTACAAAATATTATTCTAACGTTTCAGTAGAGCCTTCCTGTACTTGCTCTTCAATATTTTCCCCTTCACTTAGTTCTTCCTCATCATTATAAACGAAGTCTTCAGGAATTCCGTCTCCGGCGGCTCCGTTTTCGTTACCTTCGGCTTCTTCTAAAGAGCTTTCCTCTTCTGCGCTTGCTTCATCGGCAGAGATTATGTCATCTGCAGTAACGATCTCATTTGGATCTTCCTCTTCTTTTACTATAGGCTCTGTCGGGTAGATACCAAGGATAGGAAAACCTTCTTCGATGATCTTTCCCGCAAGAACAGATGCAGAAGTACACTTTGTCTGGTCCTCAACATGAGGCTGATCTATTATAACATAAACTACGGCTTCAGGCGCATCATAAGGAGCAAAGCCCATAAAAGAAACAACATAGTTTCCGTCGCCTCGAGGCTGCTTTTCTGCGGTTCCTGTTTTACCGCCCACCTTATAGCCTCTTGCTTTAGCCTTTTTTGCAGTACCTTCTTCAACTGTTTCATAAAGGGCATGCCTTATAAAATCAGAAGTGTCTTTTGTAACAGTCTTTCTAATAAGGATCTTGTCGTAGCTTTCTACCGTAAGTCCCGCATCATTTGTGATCTCTTTCATAACGTGCGGTCTGTAATAATAGCCGCCGTTAATAAGAGAAGAAAAGCCGCTTGCCATCTGGATCATGGTAACTGTCTGTCCCTGACCAAAGGAACTTGTGGCAAGTTCCTGCGGGTTAAGCTGTTCTTCGGTAAACCCGAGTCCAAGGGACTCTCCGGGAAGATCTATACCTGTTCTTCCGCCTATGCCAAAAAGTTTGTTGTACTTGTAAAAAGAATCTCTTCCGAGCACAGAGCTTATCTGCATCATAACATCATTACAGGAAAACATAAGGCTTTCCGTAAGAGTTATATCGCCGTGACCTGTACGTTTAACACAGCCTATATGAGTTCCTGCAACAGTCTCGCCGCCGTCGCAGGTATAAACCCAGTCTTTGCCCGTAGTCTTTTCCTCAAGGCAGGCCGCAACAGTAAATGGTTTAAATGTGGAGCCCGGCTCATATCCGTCTGAAACGCAGAAATTTCTCCAGATGGCGTTAAGAGCTTTAAGCTGCTCCTCATCATTCATCTTGTCTATCTGATCTGCGCTGTAATATTTTGATAGATCGCGGGGATCGTTAAGATCGTAGTCAACAGTGGAGTACATTGCAAGGATATCGCCGTTGTTAGGATTCATAACAAGAACACCGACATTATCTGCCCCTTCTGTTTCGTTATATTCTTTAACTATCTTTTCAACCACTCTTTGCATATCGGAGTCAAGCGTAAGAACAACGTTGTGGCCGTTAATTGCCTCTTTAACGGTCTCATCAAGGCGAAGCTCGGAATCAAAGTACCCGTAACGTCTTCCGTTGGTACCGTTAAGTTCGTCGCAATAATAACCTTCAACGCCCCAGTCTGCAGTATTACCGGAGTAAGTAAAGCCTACCACATCGCTTGCAAGAGACCCTTGCGGATATACTCTGTTATACTGTTCTTCAAAGGTAACTCCTCTGATGTACCCTGTCGTATCTTCTGCCTTTGCATCATCAAAGGCTGTCTTTTCTTCAAAGGAAAGATTCTTCTTAAGTACATAATACTGGGAATCGGGACGGGTGGTAATGATCTCGTTAAGTTCTTTGTATTCAAACCCGTATACATCGCAAAGAAGCTTTAATGTAGGCTCTTTATAATAAGCCTCATTTGATAAAATGGTCTTTGGATCGATTATGAGATTATATTCTTTTTCTGAAGTGGCAAGAAGCGTACCTTTTCTGTCTGTGATATCTCCGCGCTTATAAGGTATCTCGTTGCTTATGTAGGTGTTTTGAGAAAGTACTCTTTTCTGGTATCTTTCTCCGTCTTCATTAAAAAGGATAAAGAGTCTTACTCCAAGGCCGCAAAAGACCAATAATATAACGCAAAAAACAAGCACCAATGATGCTTGCATTTTACGTGTAAAGATTTTTATTCGTTTTTTTGGAGTATTCTCAACTTCAGACATATATTCACCAAAATACTATTTATTAAACAGGAGTTTAAGTATAATATCGATGGTATTCTCCTGTTCATTGCCTGTAAGATCTCCGTACTGTCTTACGTAACCTTTCTTCTCATATTTGTATGAGATCATCTGGTTCTCGTAAGGATAAACCATACCGAGTTCGTCTACAGCCACACTAAGTATTTTATCATAATCTATAGATTTTTCAATGTTAAGTTCAAGGCTGTCATTTGCTGTCTTAAGCTCTTTTGTCATATTTTCAAGGGCTACGGTCTTTTTCCCGTAAGAACGGATATTGGATTGTATCTTTAAAAAAGCAATACTTGAGTAAACAGTCATGGCAATTGCCACAGCAAGGATAGCCATAGCAAAGAAATCGATAACAGGAACATAGTTAGCTCTTGCAACTCTTTCTCTGTCGGCATAGGTTCTGTTTTTTGCTCTCCTCTTGTTTTCTTTTTCCCAGACTCTCTCAGAAAGCGGCATACTTTCAGGCTGCAAGTTTCTTGCAGCTGTTCCGTCGATGCTGTATAGATTTCTGTTCTTTATGCTCTCTGCCATTTCTTTAAGCGTCTCCTTTAGTCCGTATAAACTCTTTCAAATACTCTAAGTTTTGCACTTGCCGATCTGCTGTTAACTTCAAGTTCTTCTTTACTTGGCAATATCGGCTTTCTTGTAATAACCCTGCCCTTTGATTTATTACCGCACATACATACCGGAAAGTCCGGAGGGCAGGTACATGGGTTTTCATTTTTCTTCATTGCACTTTTTACTATCCTGTCTTCAAGAGAGTGAAAAGTTATTATGGAAAGTCTTCCGCCGTCATTAAGCAGGTCTATCATCTCATCAAGGGTTCCTGACAGCACTTCAAGTTCTCTGTTAAGTTCTATCCTGATAGCCTGGAATGTCTGCTTGGCAGGATGTCCGCCTTTTTTTCTGACTGCCATGGGGATTGCCTGCTTTATAATCTCTGCAAGCTGCGTTGTAGTCTCTATAGGCTGTTTTTCTCTCTCCATACAGATATGTTTCGCAATGTTCTTTGCAAAATTATCTTCTCCGTAATCTCTTATGATCCTGAAAAGATCTTTTTCGCTGTATGTATTAACTATGTCTCTTGCTGTCTTAGGATTTCTTGTGTCCATTCTCATGTCAAGAGGTGCTTCTTCTTTGTAGGAAAAGCCTCTCTCCGCTGTATCAAGCTGGTAGGAAGAAACTCCAAGGTCAAGCATAATGCCGTCTACCTTCTCAATACCAAGTTCGTAAAGCACTTTTCCGATCTGCTCGTAGTTGCTTCTGACAATAGTGACCATATCGCCGTACTCTGAAAGCCTTGCGCCTGCGGCCGCTATAGCTGCTTCATCCTGGTCAATGCCGATAAGTCTTCCTTTGCCCGAAAGCCTTTTGCAGATCTCGTAAGAATGACCGCCGCCGCCAAGGGTTCCGTCTACATATATGCCGCCGGGTCTGACATTAAGCCCGTCAACCGTTTCGCTAAGCATAACCGAAACATGTTCAAATGACATATACCTCAACTCCTTTAAAACGTAAGATCAAACTCACTCATGTGCTCTGCGATCTCATCCATGTTTTCATATACGTTGTTAGCTTCCCATTTCTCCTTGCTCCAGATCTCAAGCTTAGAGATAACTCCGACGATCACAATATCTTTTTCAAGACCCGCGGTCTCGCGAAGCTTGTTTGGGATAAGGAAGCGGCCCTGCTTGTCCATCTCTATGGTGGCAGCACCTGCGAGGAAGTATCTTTGAAGCTGTCTTGCTTCTTTGTTTCCCGGAAGGGACTTCAGCTTCAGTACGAACTGTTCCCATTCATCGTTTGGGTAAACAAAAAGGCAGCCATCGAGTCCGGCCGTTACAACAAACTCTCCGCTAAGAGCTTCTCTGAATTTGGAAGGCATTATGATTCGTCCCTTGGTATCAACAGTGTGTTCATATTCACCTGTAAACATCATGGGATTTCACTTCCTTTCCTTCCACTTTACTCCACTTCGCTCCCTTTATGGTTATATTTTAAACCATTTTAGGGAATTAATCAATAGATAAATTAAAAAAATCGCGCAAAATCATTGATTTTACGCGGTTTTCATTCATTTAGTATATAAAGTGGAGGAAAAGCACCAAATATTGTGTTTTTATGTAAATAAAAATACCTTCCAAAGTAAAAAATCAAATCTTTTTACTTTGAAAGGTATCAGTTTTCTTATCTGATGATTATTTTTTTGTCTTTTTCGGCCGTTTGATAAAATTAAAAAATATTATCCCGACAACATTAACCACTACAAGAGCACCTGATATAACTTTATTTATCGGGATATCGGTTTCAAGGAGAACCAGAGGTTCAAGTACCTGCCCGTCAATAAAGAACCGGTAAGCAAAATAAGTGATCATAAATATAAAAAACAGGTTACCGTCACGTTTTAGCTTTTTTCCAAAAAACAAAGCTAGGTGGAAAAATACGGTACAAAAAAGAATGTCATATAAAAAAAGCGGTCTGACCTGTATCATACCCCTGTACTCACCAAGAAGGGCTGCATCAAGCATCTCTGAACTTATAGCCTCAGGCAAAACTTCGGAGGCACTTATTCTCATGGCAAAAAGGCCATCGGTATATCCGCCAAAATTTGTCCTTTCTATAAGATCTGAAAATCTTCCGATAACGATAGCTACGCAAAGTCCATAAATAAGAGTATCAAGTATTTTAAACGCCTTTTTCCTTTTTATGGCCGCGTAGATAATGACGGTAACGATACCTGCTATAATGGCGCCGTAAAGGCAGAGCCCTCCGCCCTCTTTCATATCAAGCATAGTTGGGACCATGCTCTTAAACTGATCCTGCCATCTAAAGAACATGTAATAAACTCTTGCCCCCAGCATACCAAACACCATAAGATATACCGCAAGATCAAGATAGTCTTCAACGTCCTGGCCGTTTTTTCTTGCCCTTACCGAAGACACAATATACCCTGTCAAAATAGCAAGGCCAAGTATAAGGCCGTAAAACCTGATCTCTACTCTGCCCATAGCCAGGATACTTTTTTTCAAATGTTCAAAATACAGACCTAAATGAGGGAACGACAGTGCCTCATTTTGCATAGCAGATAACCTCCCCCGATAAAGCTATACGTTAAATCTGAAAAGGATAACATCTCCGTCCTGAACGACATAGTCTTTGCCCTCTATACGGACCATAGCCTTCTCTCTTGCCGCTGCAAGGGAACCGGTCTCAAGAAGGTCTTTGTAATTTACAACTTCGGCTTTGATAAATCCACGCTCAAAGTCTGTGTGGATCTTTCCTGCAGCCTGCGGAGCCTTGGTACCGATCTTAATTGTCCAGGCTCTGGTCTCGTCTTCTCCTGCTGTAAGGAAGCTCATAAGGCCAAGAGTTCTGTAGCTTGCTGCAATAAGCTTTTCAAGACCTGACTCTGAAAGACCAAGTTCTTCAAGGAACATAGCCTTCTCATCATCGTCAAGCTCTGATATCTCCTGCTCGATCTGAGCACAGATAACAAACACTTCGCTGTTTTCTTTTGCTGCATATTCACGAACCTTTGCTACGTTAGCATTGTTTTTTCCATCGTCTGCCACATCGCCTTCAGCTACGTTTGCAGCATATATAACCGGTTTCCATGTAAGGAAATTAAACTCTTTCATAAGAGCAAGCTCATCTTCATCTTCTATCACCATGGTCTTTGCCATCTGACCTGCCTCAAGATGTGCCTTGCATCTGACAAGAAGATCGTTTTCTTTTGCAAGAGACTTATCCATACGAGCTGACTTTGAAACCTTTGAAAGACGTCTTTCAAGAACCTCAAGGTCAGAAAAGATAAGTTCAAGATTAATAGTCTCTATATCACGGAGAGGGTCGATAGAACCTTCCACATGAATAACGTTGCTGTCTTCAAAACAACGTACCACATGAACGATAGCGTCAACCTCACGGATATTGGCAAGGAACTGGTTTCCAAGACCTTCGCCTTTACTTGCGCCCTTTACAAGACCTGCAATATCAACAAATTCGATAGCTGCAGGTGTGATCTTCTTGGAATTGTACATTTTTCCAAGAAGGTTTATTCTTTCATCAGGAACAGGCACGATACCAACGTTAGGATCGATGGTACAGAACGGGAAATTAGCCGCCTGAGCTCCTGCCTTTGTAAGTGAATTAAAAAGTGTACTCTTACCTACGTTAGGTAAGCCGACGATTCCGAGTTTCATAATGTTTTATATCTCCTTAAAAACCTTTATTTTACGGGCTTTCCGCGTTTTGCGATTTCAACCGGGCACCACAGTGGGCACCATCGTCTCAAATTTCGCATCAAGTTTTATACCACTTTTAACGCATCAGCCACGAGATCAAGCTCTCTGTGTTTTTCATCTTCCGTAATATGAACATACAGATTCATGGTAATACCGATGTTGGAATGACCTAAAACTTTCCCATTCAAGGCTCCTTTCCAAGTTAAAGAAGCCCCAAATTAGCACGTTATATTATACACTAACCGGGGCTCAATTGCAATGTTATTTCATTTTTTTGACGGCCGACAAACCGCGGAATCATCACGTTTAAAGAGATGCGCTTTTATTTTAATCTTCTAAAATCTTTCCATCTCTGGTTATGGTTACAACCTGCCATGGAATAAATTTCCCGCTGTTTTTAAGTGCATTCTCTACCGCCCTTTGAAGTCCTCCGCAGCAAGGGACTTCCATGCGTACAACTGTTACGCTTTTTATGTCATTGCCTGCTATGATTTCAGTAAGCTTTTCTGTATAATCCACATCATCAAGTTTCGGACATCCGATCAGTGTAATCTTACCTTTCATGAAATCCTCATGCATGCCGGCATAAGCATAAGCTGTGCAATCAGCTGCGATAAGAAGCTTTGCTCCATCATAAAACGGTGCCTGCGTGGGAAGAAGCTTTATCTGACACGGCCACTGCAAGAGCCTTGAAGCCGGTTTATAATTTGCATTATTTACCCGATTCTTTTCCGCCACAGATTCTTCTACCTGCTCAAGTGTCACAGCTCTTGACCCCGGGCATCCGCCTTCATGATGTTCATGCATCTCATGATTAATATCGTTCATCTCTTTGTTCTCCTTCTTTTTCTGACTTGCTTTAACTGCCGCTTCGTCATAGGCCGGTGCTTCTCTTTCTTCAAATGTTATGGCTCCGGTAGGACATCCCGGCAGGCAATCACCAAAGCCATCACAGAAGTTTTCTCTTACAAGCTTTGCCTTACCATCTACGATTTCAATAGCTCCTTCATGACAAGCACTTGCACATATTCCGCAGCCGTTACACTTTTCCTCATCAATATGTATGATCTGTCTTACCATTGTCTTAAGTCTCCTATCCTTGTTTCTTCTTGACTTTACAATGTGAGTATAGTAGGATTTGAAATATAATTATGTTGTTATAACCACATTTTTAAGATTGAGGAGAATCTTTTTGTATGAGCGTTGATAAAGAATTTCTGAGAAATACGATGATTTTTAAGGGAATGACTGATGACGAGATAGAGAATGCTCTTTATGCGCTTTCTACCGAAGAAAAAGATTATAAAAAAAATACTCTTATCTTACACGCCGGTGATTATACTAAGTCTTTTGGACTTATTCTCCTTGGCAGCGTAACCATTGAAAGTAACGATATGTGGGGAAATCGAACTATATTAAGCAAATTAGAATGCAGACAGTTCTTTGCAGAAACCTACGCTCTATTAGAAGATGAACCTCTCCTTGTAGATGTAAGGGCAAACGAAAACTGCCGGATCCTCTTTTTTAAGGCCGGCAGTCTGAAAAACCTCAGCTCAAATATGACCTCATGGAGTTTTAAGCTATTATCAAATCTACTAATGATCTCTTCCAACAAAAACCTGCATCTTTCAGGAAGAAGTTTTCACATATCACCTAAAACCATCCGCGGCCGTGTTATGGCATACCTTAACTCTATTGCCCTTAAGGTCGGACAAAACGAGTTTGATATTCCCTTTGATCGTCAGCAACTGGCTGATTACCTTAATCTTGAACGCAGTGCTTTATCAAAAGAACTCGGAAAAATGCAAAATGACGGGCTTATTAAAACCCGAAAGAATCATTTCTCTATTGTTTACGAAAGAAGATAACTCACATCCGTACTCAAAATGATTCATTTATTACTGCTTTCAGTGTTTCCGATGACTTCAGTAATGCATCTTTTTCCTGATCACTAAGTCTTATAGGTACAAAACCCTCAACGCCATTTCTTCCAACAATGGCCGGCATACTGAGGGCAACATTATCAATACCATTTTCGCCATGCTGGATGCTCGAAATCGGAAGAACGGATTTCTCATCACGAATGATTGCCTCACAGATACGCCTTACACTCATGGCAATTCCATAATAAGTAGCGCCTTTTTTCCCGATGATCTCATAAGCACTATTCTTGACATTTTCAGCAATCTCTTTCATAGCTTTTTCATGCTCGAAATGTCCTCTCATCTCGCAGAAATCATGGATTGAAATTCCTGACACATTTGCACTGCTCCATGCCGCTATCTCGCTGTCTCCGTGCTCACCTATGATAAATGCATGTACTGAACGGCTGTCTACACTGAGATGCTCACCCAGAAGATACTTGAACCTCGCTGTATCAAGTACGGTTCCTGAACCAAACACTCTGTTTTCGGGGAAGCCACTGAGCTTTGCTGCTGCATATGTAAGAATATCAACCGGATTAGCCACGACAAGAAGTATTCCCTCTTTATTGTACTTTGCAATCTCGGGAATAATTGACTTAAAGATACCCACGTTCTTTTTTACAAGATCAAGTCTTGTCTCACCGGGCTTTTGTCCTGCCCCTGCCGTAACAACCACAACTGCGGCATCTCCTGCATCCTTATAGTCACCGGCATATATCTGCATTGGCTTTGCAAAGGGAAGTCCGTGGCTGATATCAAGAGCCTCACCCTCAGCCTTCTCCTTATTCACATCTATCAGCACCATTTCGGAAAATAGCCCGCTCTCCATAAGCGCAAACGCTGATGCCGAACCTACAAATCCACAACCTACAACTGCTACTTTTCTCTCATTCAATGCTGCCATTTTGTGCCTCCTTATCTTTTTGTTCCATACTGGAATATAACGTTCTTCCATTCAGTCCTTCAACTTTCTCAAAACATCTCCAATATCCCCGTCAATGCAGATGCTTCTATCCTCAATCTCTCCCGGACAGAATGCCTCTCCATAATTCAGGCACGCATAGACTGCCCTCTCGTTAGCCATTGTCATCTGCCAGAACGGGTATTTCACTATAACAGGAGTGTTGGCTCCGACCCCAAGTTCCAGATAAAGCACATGAAGATTCTCATGCCTCCTTAAGAAGTCGGAGTATGCCGCAGAAGCTCTATGCCAGCCCTCATCTTCGACGAAATAATTATCCGCACGAAGATTCATAGTTACTGCAGACCCA